>Ga0181358_1000934_pt1 | contig 13371 bp, 17 predicted proteins | sample Fa13VDMM110SD_FD_130096 | JGI IMG/M metagenome (GOLD analysis project Ga0181358, IMG submission 130096) | Freshwater viral communities from Lake Michigan, USA - Fa13.VD.MM110.S.D | ecosystem: Environmental > Aquatic > Freshwater > Lake | place: USA: Michigan | collected 2013-09-24
AGAAGAGCGTATAGCGCTTGTGTTAGAAGCATTTCATAAATATTTATAATAAATGTAAACCTAAACAATAATGAAAGTATCTCAATTAAAAGAAAACATCCGTAATATAGTTCGTAAAAAACTTAGCGAAGCAACTATCGATGTTACTAATCCTGCTACAGAAACTCCGCAAACTAAAAAATCAAAAATAGATATTGCTAGAAGAACAACAGGAAATAAAAATCTAGGAACAGAAAAAGACCCAGTTGAGTTTATTGAAGAAACAGAAGAATATACTATGGACCGAATTTGGAAGATGGATCGCAATGAACTAATTGATTTTTTAGGTTTAACTAGAGAAGAAGCTAGAAACTGGTCAGATCGTCAATTAAAAGGAGCTGCTTTAGAAATGGCTGATGATAAACCAATGGGTGAAGCTGATTATATAGATAATGATGGTATAATACATGAAGATGATAAAAATCCTACTTTTAAAGATTATAATAGTGTTTATGAAGTAGAAAAGACAGATAGTTTTAACGCCAATGTTGGTTCTGGTGAGTATGAATTATCTGTCAAATCACATCCAACAAGACCAAAATTCCTAATTATATCTCAAAATAATGGACAACGAGTTGTAGTTGATAAAGAAGATGTTAACAGTTTAATTAATGTACTAAGAGAATTAGCATAATGAAATTAACCAAACAAGATATAATATTAATAATAATTGCTGTATTATGTCTGTATAATGTTTTTTATACAAGTAGAATTAAAACTGATATAAAAGGATATAAAGATAAAATTGAAAGTATACAAACTAATATAGATTCAGCAAAGACCATTAATTCAAAAATCGATTTTAAAATTGATTCAGTACATCAAAAGGTTACTACTATCACAAAAGAAGTACATCATATAGATAATACTATAACCATTGTAAAACAAAAAACAAATGAAAAAATTAATACTGTTAACAAGTTTTCTAATCCTGAGTTGGAATACTTTTTCACAAACCGCTACAACCCAGCCCTTAACGGTAGTAAAGACTGATACAACACAAGTTTGTTTGCCAACTCCAATAGCTAGACAAGTAGCTAAGGATTTAATTCGTTTAGATGGTTGTAAGGAAGAGGTGAAACTTTTAGAAACTAAAATAGATAGGTTAAATGATGTTTCTTTAATAAAAGATGCTATGATGGAAATGCATGAAGAAAAGGATACTAACAACCAGTACATTATTAAGCAACTAGAACTTCAGGTAGGTCAATATGATAAACTTTCTGATGATTTACGTAAGGAATTAAAACAGCAAAGGGTAAAGTCTTTTCTATGGAAGGTCGGAACATTTGTAGGAATACTTACTTCGAGTTATCTCCTCATAAAATAATACATACATAATAAGTTGCTTAAAGGTTTGGCTCATTCAAGTTAAACCTTTTTGTATATTTATATATAAATAACTATATGAGTGAACAACCCAATATAAAAGAGATAATTAAACAGGAATACATTAAATGTATGACTGATCCTGCTCATTTTATGAAAAAATATTGTCTGATTCAACATCCAACTAGAGGAAGAATACAATTTAATTTATATCCGTTTCAAGAAAAGGTTTTATTTCAATTTCAAAAAAACAATTATAACGTTGTATTAAAATCTAGACAGTTAGGTATATCAACATTAGTAGCTGGTTTTTCTTTATGGTTAATGTTATTTCAAAGAGATAAAAATATACTTTGTATTGCCACAAAACAGGAAACTGCTAAAAACATGGTAACTAAAGTACGATTTATGCACGAGAATTTACCTTCTTGGTTAAAAGGAGCCGAGAAACCCTTGGAGAACAACAAGCTTTTACTTAAATTACCAAATGGTTCTCAAGTTAAAGCAGTATCAGCAGCCGGAGATGCAGGTCGTTCAGAAGCCGTTTCTTTACTTATAATAGATGAGGCTGCGTTCATTGATAGTATACACGAAATATTCGCTTCTGCTCAACAAACATTAGCAACTGGAGGAGGATGTATAGCATTATCTACTCCAAATGGTACTGGAAATTGGTTTCATCAAACTTGGCAAAAAGCAGAAATAGGAGCTAATTCATTTGTTCCTATTAGACTAAAATGGAATGTACATCCTGAACGAGATCAAGTATGGCGTAATCAACAAGATGCCGATCTAGGACTTAGAATGGCTGCTCAAGAGTGTGATTGTGATTTTAATACCTCTGGAGATACAGTATTTGAATCTGACGTAATACAATGGATTGAAGATAACTTAGTTGAACCACTTGAAAAACGAGGAGTAGATGGAAATCTATGGATATGGGAACAACCAGATTATAATAAATCATATTTAGTAACTGCTGACGTTGCTAGAGGGGATGGAAAAGACTATTCAGCATGCCATGTTTTTGATTTAGAAACATCAACGCAAGTAGCTGAATATAAAGGACAAATAGGGACTCGCGATTTTGGGCATTTGTTAGTAGGATTAGCAGCAGAATATAATGATGCTTTATTAGCAATTGAAAATGCAAATGTTGGTTGGGATACTGTACAAACAGCTATTGATAGAGGATATAAAAATCTATATTACTCTCCTAAAACAGAGGCATACACATCAGACCAATGGGCAAGACGCTCAGAAAATTTAGATAGTTTAGTAGCGGGTTTTACAACATCCGTTAAAACTCGTCCTCTAATGATTGAAAAATTTAGAGAATATACTCATGAAAAAGCATGTGTTATTCGTTCTAAGCGTTTATTAGATGAAATGAAAGTATTTATCTGGAAAAATGGTAAAGCTCAAGCTCAAGAAGGATACAATGATGACTCAGTAATGTCTTTTAGTATGGGACTTTATTTAAGAGATACAGCATTAAGATTTAGAAAATCTAATGTAGAATACGATAGAACAAATTTAATGAACATGACTATGGATAGAGGTATAATAAATCCTATTAATGCTGGTGGGAATCAAATATCTAATCCTTGGAAAATACAAGCAGACCACGGTAGTGAAGACATAACGTGGTTATTAAGATAAAAAAATATTTATAAATATGATAGATACATCCTTATTTGGTAGATTAAAACGATTATTTTCAAACGACGTAATCATTAGAAACGTTGGTGGAAGCCAAATACAAGTTATAGACAGTGACCACATCCAAGCAACAGGAACAGTACAAACAAACATGTACCCTGAAAGATATCAACGTATCTATACAGGAGGTTTAGGTACATATGTTGGTAATGCTCCTCATTCTAACTTTACAATACTAAGACCTCAATTATATAATGATTATGAAGTAATGGATGGTGATCCAATTGTTGCTTCTGTATTAGATATTGTTGCTGATGAATCTACACTTAAAAATGGCGCTGGTGAAGTACTAGCTATTAAATCATCAGATGAGAATATACAAAGAATATTATATAATCTATTCTATGATGTACTTAATATAGAATTTAACCTTTGGGGTTGGATTCGTTCAATGTGTAAATATGGAGATTTTTATTTACACCTACATATTGCCGAAAAATATGGGGTGTATCAAGTAGTTCCACTTAATGTTTATAACGTAATTAGAGAAGAAGGGTTAGATCCTAAAAAACCATCATATGTTCAATTCCGAGTTGAACCGAATGCTTCTTACACAGGTATATTAGGTGGGTTAGATAATAAGGATATGGTTTTTGAGAATTATGAAGTAGCTAATTTTAGATTACTTGGAGACTATAATTTCTTACCATACGGAAGATCATACATAGAACCAGCTCGTAAAATATTTAAGCAATTAGCATTGATGGAAGATGCAATGTTAATTCACCGTATTTTAAGAGCACCACAACGCAGAGTTTACTATGTGGATACAGGAAACGTCCCACCAAATGAAATTCCAGCATTTATGGAAAAACTTAAAGGACAAACCCAACGTACTCCTATGGTTGATCCAAAAACAGGTGAATATAATTTACGTTATAATATGATGACCGTAAATGAGGATTTTTATGTACCTGTTAGAGGTGGAAATACATCAACTAAGATTGATACTTTACCTGGTTTAGAATATAACGCAATTGATGATGTTGTTTATTTAAGAGATAAAATGTTATCTGCTATGAAAGTGCCAAAAGCATTTTTAGGATATGAGGCAGATGTTGAAGGTAAATCTACATTAGCACAACAAGATATTCGTTTTGCTCGTACAATTGAACGTATCCAACGTATTGTTGTATCTGAGTTAACTAAAATAGCATTAGTTCATTTATATGCCCAAGGGTATACTGATGAGAACTTAACAAACTTTGAATTAGACTTAACTACTCCATCTATTGTATATGATCAAGAGAGAGTAGCATTAATGAAAGAAAAAGTTGATCTAGCTAAACAAATTATAGATGCTAATTTATTCCCAACAGATTACATTTATGATTATTTATTCCATATGAGTGAAGATAAGTATGATGACATGAGAGATTTAGTTGTTGAAGATAAAAAACGTATGTTTAGATTATCTCAAATTGAAAACGAAGGTAATGACCCTACTACAAGTGGTCAATCTTATGGAACACCACATGATCTTGCCTCACTATATGGTACAGGAAGAAATGACATGGGTATACCACCAGCATATGATGAAACTGCTCCGGTTGGAAGACCACAAGAAAAAACATCTATTTATAATACTCAAAAGCGTATACTAGGTAAAGATCCACTTGGAAAATCTGTAGATATTTCTCCTGATACCCCAAATGCTCCTACTCCTAAAGGTGGTTCTCCTTTAGCCCTTGAAACAACTAAAGCTATATTTGCTCAAAACAAACAAATGCTTAGTGAAATGTTTACAAAAACCAATGTATTTAGTAAAGAAAAAACTAATTCTTCACTGTTAGATGAATCAAATCTTAAAGATTTATAAACAAATACATATTTATAATCAATAAATTAACAGAGTGAAACTAAAGCATAACAAATTTAAAAATACGGGTATTTTATTTGAACTCCTTACCAGGCAGATCACAGCAGATATCATGTCTAATAAAGATTCAGCGGCTGTTGGTATTATTAAGAAATATTTTTCTAAAGGAGAAATTGGAAAAGAATATAAATTATATCAAGTTTTAACTAAAGCTACTTCTTTAAACGAAACTAAAGCTGAAAGTATTATATCTTCTACTGTTAAATTAGCAGAACGTTTAAATCGTACTGCATTACGTAAGGAAAAATATAATCTTATTAAAGAACTTAAACAATATTATGATTTAGAAGAATTTTTTAAAGCAAAAATTCATAATTATAAGGCATATGCCTCTGTTTATAATTTAATTGAAGCTCAAATATCATTAGAATTTATAGACCCATCATTTATTATTGATAATAAAATAACTTTACTTGAATTTTTAACAAAACAAGATATAGATAAAGATAAAGTTGAAAATCAAGTAATGGTTGAATATGCTTCCCAAGATAAAACCACACGTGCTTTAATTTCTAAAATAATGATTGAGAAATTTAATGAAAAATACTCAAATTTAATACCTGAACAACGTGAAGTATTAAGAGTATATATTAATAAAATTTCTAATACTGTTTCTTTAAAAGAATTTATTAATGAAAACCTAGAAAACATTAAAAATTCACTAGAATTACTACAACATAAAGTAGCAGATCAACGAACTAAAATTAAACTTACAGAATTAGCATCTATAATTAAACCTTTAGATAAAAATGAACAAGTTAAAGATGAGGATATACTAAACATCCTCCAGTTTCATGAATTAATACATGAAATTAAAACTTTATGATACCAAATAGCATTAAAAAAATAATAGACGAAATACTTGACAAAGCCCTATCAGAAGATGGTAGTACTAGTACTACTAGCGCTGGTGGTGAGCATACTGGAAAATATTTTATTGGTAAAGCAGATATTAGTACATATACTAATGACGGGTTTAAAAAAGTAAAACCTGGTATGCCGTCTGATTCTAAAGTATTTGATTATAAGCAATTCCCTTCAACACCAAAACCTAAGTCCACTAAACTTTATAAAGAGGAACAATTAAACGAGATATCTTATCGTCGTTTTAATGAAAATGTTTCTAAAGTAACACCTGAACGTAAAATTACTCGCGCATTAGCTGAAGTAAAAAAACGTGTTAAAGAAATAGAGCAAGTAATCGAATATTCTGCTCGATTAAAAGAAGAAAATACAATAAAAAAAGATACCTTTTGGACATCTAAAGTAGAACAACTTGACAACTTATCTGAAAGACTAAATGAGTTATCTCAGAACGTTAAAAAACTATCAAAATAATGAAAGACGAAACAAAAAGAAACGTATTAAGTAAAGACCAGCTTAAAGAAAAGTTAGACGAATTAGGTGATGAAATTAAATATCGTGTAGAAGAAGCTAAAAAATCTGGTAACAGTGTTGGTGGCGCTCATAAAACTGACATAGGTGAGTTAATGAAAGATTATCGTATGATGAAAGAAGCGTATGGTAGAATATTAAATACTGAAAAAGAATCTTTACAACTTGAAGATATTTTGTCTACATTAGCTGAAGAAAAAGAAGAAGATTCTAAAAAATTAAAAGAAAGAGAAGAAATTCAAGCATCTAGAATAGAGTCATTTGGTGAACTTATTGAATTAGTTACTAAAATTAAATCTGCTTTACCTAAAGCTAAAAAAGAAACTGAAAAATATTATAAAACAAATCCAAAATCATATGCTGTAGTATTTCCTACTGACCAAATGAAAAAAGATTTAGAAGATATATTAGAAAAATTAGTAGGAAAAGATGAAACTGTTGACGAAAACGTTGACGATAATACTGAAGAATAATGAAAAATATAAGCGGACAATACCGAGAACTATTAGAGGGTAAAATGACCCAAGCTCAATTTTTGCGTAATGCAAGAATGATGTTCCCTAACTATGTTACTAATCATAATTCATTTGATGATTCGGTTAAAATTCTAAAAACTAAAGGAATGTTAGTAGAAGGTGATGCTGTTAAAGGAACTCCTGATAAAGAACCAACATATGATTCCCCAACACCCGATGTTAAAACTAAATATAAAAAAGTTGAGCAATCTCCTGAAGTAAGTGAACAAGATGGTATTTATCCTGCTACAACATTAACGGATATTCCTAAAATTAAAACAAATAAAAAAGTTAAAAACGAATCTGATGGTTTAGAACCTATTAAAGACAACGATACTAAAAACGAAATGAAAAAAGTAAAAGTTGTTAAGGAAAATTTTGATAATAATAAAAAACCCATCTCTAAAATAAATACAGCTACAAATTTTGAAGAATGGATTGACGCATTAGATGCTGCTGATACTAAAGAAGTTTTACAAAGTATTTATCATGAATTAGGTAAACCTATTGTTGATATAGCTAAGATAGCTCTTAAAAAAACTGCTGGTTTTATTGGTGGTCAAGATGTTCGAGATGATTTAAATAATAAGGACAGAGTGAATGAAGCCAAAATTTCAAATCTTAGAGAAAAACTAAGACCAGCTATTACAAAGTTAGTTCAAGAAGTATTAGACGAAATGGGTCAAAAATAATATGAGCAAAGAATTATTAATAGAGCGTATTTCTACCATTACATTAACCCCACAGTTACTACAAGAATCTGTGGCAAAAAATAATGGTCGTTTAATTGTTGAAGGTGTAGTACAACGTGCTGATGCTAAAAACGGTAATGGCCGTGTGTATCCTAAAGACACATTAGAACGAGAAATACAAAAATATAAAGATACTTATATTAAAGAAAACAGAGCTCTAGGTGAATTAGACCACCCAGAATCTCCAATTATCAATTTAAAAAATGTATGCCATAATATATTAGAATTATGGTGGCAAGATGATGATGTAATAGGTAAAATTGAAATACTACCTACACCATCAGGAAATATATTAAAAGCATTATTATTAGCAGGTATTACTGTTGGTATTTCATCTCGCGCTATGGGGTCTGTAAAACAAATTGGTGAAACAGTTGAAGTACAAGACGACTTAGATATTGTATGTTGGGATTTTGTTTCAACACCATCAACACAAGGTGCATTTATGGAAATTGTTAACGAAGGGTTAAACCCTAATAATCAACAAGACGATAAATTAACAAAAATAAACGAATTAATAACAGATATTCTTTGTAATAGAGCAGGATTTTGTTCTTGTGATTTACCAAATAATAAATAATGATGGAAGAATTAGCATCAATTTTATTTCACTCTAGAACTCAAACACATGTATTCCATTTAGGAGTAAGTGGAGCTGGAGCATATGCTGCACACGTAGCACTTCAAGGTTACTATGAAGAAATAGTAGGCTTAACTGATGGTTTAGTTGAATCATACCAAGGAAAAAATGGATTAATTGAATTTAAACCTGTAGCTGGTCTAGATAATAACTGTGATACAAGAAACATAATTGCTTATTTTGACAAATTATGTGCTATTATTAAAACATTAAGACAATCTCCGGATTTAGCTTGTAGCTACATTCAAAATCAAATAGATACAGTTGAAGAATTAATTTATTCAACTAAATATAAACTAGTAAATTTACAATAACATGCCATTCCCATCAGTAGCAATAGTACGTCAAGGACAATCAATAACAGGATCATTTAACCGAATACAATCATTAGCATCTGGATCAGCTTCAACGGTTAGTGGTAATATATCAGCATTAAAAGATGGAAACGGAAATTCACTTACCACTGGTGGTGCATTATTCTTACCCCCTGGAGCCGTAATAGAATTAATGATAACAAGTGCTTCTTTAGATGCAACTAGCGCTCCAGTAATGTTTTTTACAATATAAATTATTAAATAATGGCAGCAAAAGCAAAAACCAGTTCCGTTACTAGTTATATAGCAAAACCTAAAAGAAAACGACCAGGTGTTCATTCAAAAAGTAAAACATCCAAATTAAAGTCAAGTAAAAACTACCAAAAACTATATACAGGTCAAGGAAATTAAAAAAGAACCGCAATTACGTTGCGGTTTTTATTTTTTCTATATATTTATGTTTGACTAATGAGATATCCTTATATATCTCGTCACTACAAAACAAATCCCTATTAAGCTTTTACTCAATAAGCTTATTCCACAAAACAAATTTTAGGAAAAAATGAAAAACACAAAAGACCTTTTAAAGGAGGCCATTGCTGATGCTAAAGCTGTTCGTGAGACTGCTCTTACTCAAGCAAAGCTTGCCCTTGAAGAAGCTTTCGCTCCACGTTTACAATCTATGTTTGCTGCTAAATTGCAAGAAAACTTTGATGAAGATATAGACATGGAAGAAAGTATGACAGATGATATCCCTGAAGGAAATGATCGCAATGATCATAATCGAATGGAAGAAATCGACCTTGACGAAATTCTAGCAGAATTAGACAAAGAATTAAACGAAGCTAAAGATGACGATGACGAAGAAATTATCGACGCTGAAGAAGATGTTGAAGACATTGAAGATGATGCTAAAGAAGACAAAGATGAGGAAAAAGAAGTTAAAAATTTATCTATGGATGAATTAGAAGACTTAATCAAAGACATCATATCTCAGGAAACTGGAGGTATGGGTGATGGAGAAAGCTACGAAGACGCAGCTGAAGTTGACGCTATGGACATGACCGGTGATGCAGAAATGCCTATAGGTGATGAAGAAGACTTAGAAGAAGACTTAGATGCATTATTAGCTGAGTTATTAGGTGAAGGCAAGAAAAAAGTTGCTGGAAAAGAAGTTAAAAAAGTTGTTAAAAAAGAAGAAGACGACGAAAAGAAAAAAATAGAAGAAGATTTAAAAGAAGCTGTGAAAACAGTAGAAATTCTTCGTTCTGAACTTAACGAAGTCAATTTATTAAACGCTAAGCTACTTTACGTTAACAAAATCTTTAACGCTAAAAACTTAAACGAGTCACAAAAATTAAAAGTTGTGAAAGCATTCGATAAAGCCGAATCTGCTAGAGAAGCCAAATTAGTATATGAGTCACTTTCAGAAGCATTTGTTGTTCCTGTTAAAGCTGGTAAAACTCAACTAAAAGAATCATTAGGATTCGCTTCTAAACCAGTAGGTATGGCTCCTGGAAAGGCTCCAATTGTTGAAAATAGTGAATGGATATCTAGAATGCAAAAATTAGCAAATATAAAATAAAAATTAAAATTTAAACAAATGGAAAATAATTTAAACATGCTCTTAGAAGGAGCAAATCCATGGAAAAGCCAACAAGCAGAAGCAGCAAGAGTTGCTACTAAATGGCAAAGAAGTGGACTTCTTGAAGGAATTAATAGCGAAATTGAAAAAAACAATATGGCTGTTATTCTTGAAAACCAAGCAAAACAATTAGTAGTTGAAACCAATGTTACTTCTGGTACAAACTCAATGCTTGGTGGTACTGGTGAAAACTGGGCCGGTATTGCACTACCTTTAGTACGTAGAGTATTCGCTGAAATCGTGGCTAAAGAATTTGTATCTGTACAACCAATGGCTATGCCTTCTGGTCTTGTATTCTATCTAGATTTCCAATATGGAGACAACAAGACTCCATTCTCTGCTGGAAAATCACTTTATGGTTCGTTAGCTGATGTTCAAGCAACTGACTTTGATATTACTAACTTAGATCCAACAGGTGGTCTTTACGGACAAGGTAGATTTGGTTATTCAATCAACCAATTCTCATCTTCTCTATTAACAGGAGGAACGGATTATGTAACCGCTTCTTTCGCTACAGCAGCTTCTGACTCATTAGCTCCAGTTGTAAACTGGGATTCTCGTTTCATTGGGACTGCTAATACATTGTATACAATGTCGTTTACAGATGCTCAATTAGCATCAGCTTTAGTAAATCCTGATTTCTTATCAGTACAAACTTGGATTCCAAGTGGCTCTGGTATTACAGCAGTTAACGTATTACAACAATTTACTACTTATAGAAGTGGATCTTCAAACGCTTTAACATTTGTATTAAATGCTGCGCCAAACGTTACTACTAAAACAACTGCTATTTATTACAACAAACAAACAACTCCTGCATTAAGAGGTGATTTTGAAGCTGATAGAACTGATGTATCTGTACCTAACTCATTGAACACAACTCAAATTGTTATTCCAACAGTAAATATTCAGTTAAAATCTGACTCTATTGTTGCTAAAACACGTAAGTTAAAAGCACAATGGACACCAGAACTTGCTCAAGATTTGAATGCTTACCAAAACATCGATGCTGAAGCTGAGTTAACTGGATTATTATCTCAATATATTGCTATGGAGATTGATTTGGAAATCTTAAGTATGTTGACTGAAGAAGCAGCTACTACAGGATTCTGGTCAGCAGAAAACAATAAAGTTTGGAATGGTTCAACATTCGTTCAAACTTCAACTACAACTGGTGGTTTTTATAACACACAAGGTGGTTGGTTCGCAACTTTAGGTACAGTATTACAATCAGTATCTAATAAAATCTTGCAAAAAACTCTTAGAGGTCAAGCTAACTTCTTAGTAATATCTCCGGCGGTTGCAACTATTATGCAATCAATTCCTGGATATGCTTCAGATGCTGGTGCTGAATTGGATAAAACATTTAACTTTGGTAGCCAAAAAATTGGTTCTCTAAATTCTCGTTACAAAGTGTATGTAAATCCTTACTTCACTGATAACGTAATTCTTATGGGTTATAAAGGTGCTCAATTCTTAGAGTCTGGTGCCGTTTATGCTCCATACGTTCCGTTATTAATGACTCCACTTGTGTACGATCCAGATACTTTCACTCCAAGAAAAGGTATCATGACTCGTTACGCTAAGAAAATGGTACGTCCTGAATTCTACGGTAGAGTATTTGTTAATGGGTTAAATGCTTTAGGTATTAACTAATAACTAAATATTTAGTAAAAATTAGAGTCAAGCGCAAGCTTGGCTCTTTTTTTTCATATTTATACGAAACCAAAACGTTATATTATGGCTTCAAACCATCACACTGATGAGGTTTTCATCCCAAAAAGAAAACCAAAAAACCCAATTAAGTTCAACCTCCAACTTAATGAAGAACAAAAACAAGCAAAAGCACTTATTATAGAAAACCCAGTAGTCATTCTTAAGGGAATGGCAGGCTCAGGAAAAACTCTTGTAGCAGTACAAGCAGCCTTAGATATGCTATTTAGTAGAGAGGTAGAGAAAATAGTTATCACACGACCTACTGTTGCTAAAGAGGAGCTAGGCTTCCTACCAGGTGATCTTAAAGAAAAAATGGATCCTTGGTTAGCACCTATATATCATAATTTATATATGCTGTATGGTAAAGAAAAAGTAGATAAAGAATTAGAACATGGTAATATAGAAATTGTACCTTTTGCATTTATGAGAGGACGAACCTTTGTAAATTCTTTTGTAATAGTTGATGAAGCCCAAAACGTAACACACGATCAAATGGAAACTGTTTTAGGTCGTTTAGGTAAAGGATCTAAAATGGTAGTATGTGGGGATTTAGCTCAAATTGATTTAAAAGTAAAGAAAGAAACTGGGTTTTCCTTCTTGACAAGAGTTGAAGAACAAGTAGAAGGATTTAAAATATTTGCTTTACAAGCAAATCATAGACATAAAATAGTGTCTCCTATTTTAAAAGTGTATCAAGACTTTAGAGACTAACAATTAATTAATATTTATCGATAGTAATCCCACACACATGGCAGCAGGTAAATATTCCTTCACAATTGAACAAGGTTCAACAGTTGAAATCCCACTAATCTATAAAGATAATCAGGGAGTACCTGTTAATCTAACTCAATATAGTGCTAAAATGCAAATTAGGAACTCATATAGCTCTAGTACCCCAATTATTACTTTAAGTAGCAGTCTAAACCCAGATGGCACTGGCTTAAACATGTCTAATGCCGTATCAGGAGGGATTACTATATACATTGCTTCATGTACTTCTTCTATGTTTACTTTTTATGATGCTGTTTATGACTTAGATATAATTTCCGGAAGTGGAAATTGTCCTATAATTAATAGAATACTTGAAGGTAAAGTTAGACTGAGTAAAGAAGTTACTGTAGCAAGCTAATGAGTCAAATACAAATCAATAACACAATAAACAGTATTAATGTAGAGAGTACATTTAACACAGTAGATGTTAATAGTGATATTAGCAATATATTGGTTGTACCTCAACAAATTACTAATGTTGTTGAAATTGTCACCCCAGGTCCACAAGGTCCACCAGGTCCTTCAGGCTCCTCTGGCTCAGGTTCATTTGCTGATACAGGTTCTTTTGTTACCACCGGATCTTTTAATACATTTACATCATCATATTCTACTGGATCTTTTACTGGGTCTTTTTTAGGTAATGGGAGTGGGTTA
>Ga0181358_1000940_pt1 | contig 13326 bp, 16 predicted proteins | sample Fa13VDMM110SD_FD_130096 | JGI IMG/M metagenome (GOLD analysis project Ga0181358, IMG submission 130096) | Freshwater viral communities from Lake Michigan, USA - Fa13.VD.MM110.S.D | ecosystem: Environmental > Aquatic > Freshwater > Lake | place: USA: Michigan | collected 2013-09-24
CCATGGGATTGCGGCACTGAACTTTTTTGTAAGCATGGTCGCCAACGACTACATTGAGATCATGTTTAACGTAACCAATACTGGCGTAAGCATTGAGCATTTTGCCGCTGGCACAAGCCCGACACGGCCAGCAATTCCATCGGCAATTGCCACGGTGTCGTTTGTCTCCAACTTACCAACGGTGTGACCATGTACATTCCATTGAAACTGCCCCCAGGTGTTTACAAGAACGGCACCGAATACCAAGCAGCAGGCCGCTGGAACAACGCCAACTTGGTGCGCTGGTTTGAAAACACACTGCGACCTATTGGCGGGTGGCGCAAGTTCTCCGCAAGCCAACTGTCGGGGATGTGCAGAGGCATCATCCCTTGGCGTGACAACGGCGGCACCCGCTGGGTCGGCATTGGTACGCACACCAAACTTTATGCAATGTCGCAGCTTGGCGTGATCAAAGACATCACGCCAACAGGCATGGCCGCAGGCATTGCCAATGCCAGCACGGTGACTGGCTACGGGTACAACACCTATGGCAACTACGCATATGGCGTGGCACGGCCTGACACTGGAACATCAACACTAGCCACCACATGGTCACTCGACACCTGGGGTGAGTATCTGGTGGCCTGCTCCAGCACTGACGGGATGCTGTACGAGTGGCAGCTTGGCTTTACCACACCGACACTGGCTGCGCGAATTACAAACTCACCAGCAGGCTGCAAGGCTTTGATGGTCACAGCCGAGCGCATCATCTTGGCTCTTGGCGCTGAAGGCAATGCGCGCAAGGTGGCTTGGTGCGACCAAGAGGACAACACAGCATGGACCGCATCCACCAGCAATTTGGCGGGTGACTATGAGTTGTCCTCACCAGGCACGCTGCTGGCTGGCAAGCGCGTTAAGGGTATCAACCTGCTGTTTACCGATGTGGATGTCCACACAGCGCAATATGTTGGCGCGCCATTCGTTTATGGGTTCGAGCGTGCTGGCACTGGCTGCGGCCTGATTGGTGCGCAGGCCGTGGCGGCCATTGACACTGCCGCCATCTGGATGAGTCGGTCTGGGTTCTGGATTTATGATGGTTATGCCAAGCCACTGCCCTGCGATGTGGGTGACTACATTTTCCAAAACATCAACTTTGCGCAAGCATCTAAGGTCTATGCGGTCCACAACAGCAGGTTTGGCGAAATCTGGTGGTTTTACCCAAGCCTGTCCAGCAATGAAAACGATTCCTATGTCACATTCAATTACAGAGAAAATCATTGGTCGATTGGTTTGCTGGATCGGACTGCTGGCAGTGATGCTGGTGTGTACACAACACCTCTGATGGTGTCGGATGATGGCTATGTGTACGAGCATGAGGTGGGATACGCCTACGATGGCGCATCAGTGTTCGCAGAGTCTGGACCGATCCAAATTGGCAATGGCGACAACGTGATGAGCGTGCGTGAGGTCATCCCCGATGAACAGACATTGGGCGAGGCTGTGGTTTCATTCACCAGCAGGCTGTACCCCACAGGGGCGCAATCGTCATTTGGGCCTTACTCGGCAGCCAACCCGACTTCTGTGAGGTTTTCTGGCAGGCAGGTCAATGTGAAGGTCACAGGGGCTGTGCTGGCCGACTGGCGCATTGGCACCATGAGGCTGGATGCGGTGCCTATGGGCAAGCGATGATTGACCTGGGGCATCTGGAGCGACTGCGCCAGCATGTGGAGGCGGCATTAGAATACTCTGGAGGCACACACCATTTCGATGATGTTCTCGATATGGTGAGGGACAGCAGGCTGCAAGTGTGGCCAGCCACGGGGTCCATTGTGTTGACAGAGATCATTGTCTATCCACGGCTGAAGAATTTGCATTACTTCTTGGCTGGTGGCGACCTCGATGAACTTTCAAGGATGCGGCCAATAATCGAATCCTGGGGCAAGTCAGTGGGGTGCACCAGGGTGACTTTGGCAGGCCGCAGGGGCTGGTCAAAGACATTTTTACAGGATGAAGGGTACAGGCCACAGTGGTCTGTACTTGCAAAGGAGTTGTGATGGCAACAGCAGCGCAAATACAGGCAGAACTGGCAGCAGGTCCACAGACGCAAGAGGCGCTGGACGCTGCCCTGTTGAGGTACACACCAGCGCAGATGGCAGAGGCGTTTCCTCAATATGGAAGCGCAGCCGATTATGCAAATGCTGCATCTGAAGCTGCCGCACGAGCGCAGCAGAATGCGCCTGCGCAACAGACTGCACCCAGCGGCCCAACACTGACAGCCGAGCAGCGTGACTTCATCACATGGCAGGGTAAGCAAATTAACCCTGCCAATGGTCGGCCAATTTCAGAGACTTGGGCCTCGCAAGGCATTACCAACCCGTTTGCTGATCCAAGGGTTATCAATCAAGCGCAGGCTCAAATTGACAGGGCAACACGGCGCGAAGATTTGTTTGCCAGTGTTGGCCGCGACCCCGGCGACTTGCGCCCATGGAGCGATGCGCCACCACCTGGACGTACAACAACTGTTGGACCCGGCGGTGGTGGCTTCACCACTGGTCCTGGCGGCGGCGGCGGCGGCGGTGGTGGCGGTGGTGGCGGCGGCGGTGGCGGCGGTGGCGGCGGTGGCGGCGGTATCGGAGGCGGCGGCACAGCCCCAACAGGGCCAGCATCCCCAAGAATCCAAGCCATCCGCGACTGGTACAACGCCAATGCAGGCCGAACAGACCCACAGGCGCAAGACGATCTCAACAGATTCTTGGCCACCAGCGGCTACACAGCCCGTGAGATCAACACAGCACTGCCTCAGTGGGGTTTGACAGATCTGCAAAACGCAATGCGTTCTGCCATCAGTTCGGTCAGTGAGCAAACGCCATTTGCCAGTGTAGTGCCGCAACCATTGACGCAGCCCTATACCTCCATCGCATCGCAATTGCCTGGCGGTATTGACGCACGCGCCCAAGAGATTCGCAACTGGTGGTCAGCCAATGAAGGCCGTGGGACTCAGGCTGATCTGGACCGTTTCTTGGCCAGTGGCTACTCTGCCCAAGAGATCAACAAGGCACTTCCGCAGTTTGGCGTCAATGACCTTGAGCGCCAGATCGGTGCTGCGCGTCAAGCATATCCAGGTGCAGCACTCCAGCGCCAATTGGCTCAGTACCAGTCCACTGCTCCTGGCGCCCAATTTACAGGCTCTGCCAGCCCTTACAGCCTGCTGACACCACAGATGCAGTCATTCGTAAACCCCTACGCTGACAGCCTGGCCAACATTGCCTTGGGTGGTTATCGTCCTGATGTCTACAGCCTGTTGCTGGATGAAACCATCGATCCCAATACAGGTATACCCGTCAACAATGGCGGCGCTGGAGAAGGCACGCCTGGTGATGGTGGTGGGGATAGCGGACCAAGTGCATCAGATTCAGGGTCAACAGGATCAGGCGGCGGCATGGGCAATTCTGGAGAAGGCGGCGGCGCTCCAGGAGAAGGAGGCTGGGCCAAGGGTGGTTTGATTGATCGTGTGTATGGCCCCAACCCTCCAGGCCCAGATGATGGTGCAGGGATGCTGGACCTTGGCGAATACGTCATCAAAAAATCATCGGTCAAAAAGTACGGTGCGGGATTGCTCGACATGATCAATGAAGGCAAGATCCCAGCCAAGAAAATGAAATCTTTACTCGGTTAAGGAGAGCGAAATGTCAAAAGGCGGCAGCACAGTATCGACAAGCGAAATTGATCCAGACATCAAGCAGGCATTCCTCGCCAACTTTACAAATGCGCGAAATGTTGCGGGGGCACTGCCTGTGCAGCAGTTCGCTGCATTTAACCCCATGTATCAGGCTGGCGAAGAGTCTTTGGTCAACACAGCCCTGGCTGGCCCAGGCATTGCTGGCACTGACTTGGCGGCGCAAATGGCTGCGGCTGGTGGTGCTTATCAGCCCATGCAGCAGCAAGCCGTGCAGGCCAACCTTGGCATGACTGGCCCTGGCTCCATCGCCAGCTACATGAACCCCTACACCCAGATGGTGCGTGAAAACGCATTGGGTGACCTAGAGGCTGCGCGACAAAACGCCATCCAGCAAACAGGTGAGCGTGCCACACAGGCGCGTGCCTTTGGTGGCTCACGCCAAGGTGTCGCAGAGGCTCTGACAAACCAAGGGTTTGCCAAGCAGGCCGCGACACTTGGCACGCAACTCAACGAAAACGCATTCAACCAGGCTGTGCAGATGCAGTCGGCTGATCTGGCACGCCAGCAAGCAGCACAGGCGGCCAACCAGCAGGCAGGTTTGCAGGGTGCGCAGTTGCGCCTTGGTGGTGCTGGCCAACTCGGCAGCTTGGCCGCACAGCAGCAGGCATTGCGTCTTGGCGGTGCACAGGCTGTCATGGGTGCAGGCGGTGCGCGTCAGGCATTGGAGCAGCAGCAGATGGACGCCATCCGCAACATCGGCCTGCAACGCCTTGGCATTGTGCAGTCGAGCCTGGGTGCGCAGCCTGCCAACTTGGGACAAGTTGTTAGCACTCCATACAGCCAAAACCTTGGCGCTGGCGCATTGGGTGGGGCATTGGCTGGCTCTCAACTTGCTAGTGCTTTGGGGGTGAGTGGCGGGATGGGTGCAGGTCTGGGCGCACTGCTTGGGTTGATCTGATGCCCAATATGCCAACACCAGAACCGCAGGGCTACGCTGATGCGCAGCTTGCGGCTTTGCTTGACCCGTCAAGTGGCCGTGACACCATCCTGATCACGCCTGGATCGCCAATGCCTATGGCCATTCCTGAAGGGTTGACGGTGGCACGCACCAGCAGGGGCATTGTGATCACCAGTAACCCGGCGAAGGTCAAGATCATTGACAAAGGGTCTGAGCGTGATGTCGGCATGGCGCTGTTTGGTTATGCGCATGATCAATCCAAAGGCTTTGACAATGTGGCCGTGGCCATGGATCGCAACGGCACACCTGTGGCCGAGTTAGCAATCAAGCCTGGCGAAGAAAAGAAGGCCATGCGTGCGGCATCACGACTTGCGCCTCGCGGTGGTTTGTTGGACATGGTGGCGCGTGGTGATGTGGTGAATAATCGCGTGCAAGGTTTGTTGGGATAAGGGGAAGATCATGGCAATAGATTTTGGACGGTTATTTGGTATGGGTGGCGGCACGCCAACAGGGCTGGATGCGCTGCTTAACGAGGACCAGCGCAGACTGATGGGCCGCAATGCTGCGCTGTCAGCAGCCGCTGCCCTGCTGCAAGCTGGCGGCCCCAGCCGTACGCCAACCAACCTTGGACAAGCCCTTGGCGCTGCGCTGCAAGCAGGCCAGCAGGGTTACCAGCAAGCCCGTGCTGGATCGCTGCAAGATATGCTGCTCGGTGAAAAGCTGAAGGAAGCGCAGGCGGCAAGAACAAGACAAGCCGACATTGAGAGAATCATTGGCACAGGTGTGAGGCCTGCTGTCCCTGGCGTGCCAGCGCAAATGGTTGAAGAAGAAGGCCGATTCTTGGGCGAAACGCCTGCTGTGGCTGCGCGCCCTGCCGGTTTTGACCTTCAAACAATTGCGCCACAGTTGATGGCCCAAGGTCCAGAAGGCCGCAAGGCATTTGGTGATTTGCTTGCAGCGCAAAAGACACTGCTGGGCGACACCTTCAGCCTGGCCGAAGGTGCAAAGCAATTCCAGCGTGACCCTATCACCGGCGAGGTGCGTGAAGTTGCTGCTGGTGCGCCAAAGCGTGAGCCAGAATCAGACGCCATTAAAACGCTGCGTGGACTAGGTTTGGCGCCTACCGTGGCAAACCTGCGCCTACTGGACAAGCCTGAAGCGACTCCATCAGAAGTTCGAACTTTGCAAATGACAAACACGCCAGTCACATTTGAAAACATCATGAGACTGCGGCAGTCTGGTGCTCCAAAAACTGTTGTGGACATGACTGGTGGTCAAAAAGGTTTTGAGAACGAAATGGCCCTTGGCTCCAAGTTCAAAGCGGAGCCAATTTACAAAGACTTCAATGACATGAAGTCGGCGTTTGGTCAGGTGGTTTCGTCTTTGAGTGCTGGCACACCAATCGGTGATGTGGCTGGTGCGACCAAGATCATGAAATTGCTGGACCCAGGGTCTGTGGTGCGAGAGTCTGAATTGGCAATTGCTATGCAAGCATCTGGCCGCATGGACCGACTGCAAAACTATTTCAACAATTTCATGACGGGTCAGAAGCTGACACCCACACAGCGTGATGACTTCCAAGCCTTGGCCAATGAACTGTACGCAGCCGCTGGCCAGGCCTACAACGCCAAGCGTAGTGAATACGAGCAGTTCGGCAATGCCTACCAGTTCAAAAACCTTGGCACAGCTTTGGGCGCACCAGCTAACATTCCATCCATCGTGCGATCAGGGCCAACAACACCAGGTGTTGTCGCGCCCAAAAAGCGCAGCCTCAATGACATTTTTGGAGGTTAATCATGGACGGCATTGAAAGCAAAATCAAAGAAGCAAAAAAGGCCGGATATAAGGATGCGGAAATCCTGCAATTCCTGTCTCAGATGCCAACAGTTGGGCCGCAAATTCAAACGGCATTGGAAAACCAGTACAAGCCCGATGAGATCTTGAAATTCTTGGGGCAGTCAAAAGCCTATCAAGAGGGCACCAAGCAAAGCACGCTGCAAAGAGGCTTGGCAAGCGCAATGGCTGGCCCAACATTTGGTTTCTTTGATGAGTTGGCTGGCGCAATCAGCGCACCAGTTAAGGCCATTCAGCAGGGCATCCCATTGGGCGAGGCTTATCGCCAAGGCCGAGACATTGTGCGAGGCGCTGCCGAGTCCTATGAAAAGGAATCGCCTTATCTGGCTGCTGGTGGGCAAATTGCCGCCAGCCTGCCATTGGCTGCTGGCGGATTGCTGGCGCAAGGTGTGCGTCAAATTGGTAGCGCAGTGATGCCAGCCATCCGGTCTGTTGCTCCATCTATTGCCCCATCCATTCAAGCTGCCGGTCAATTTATGACAGCAGCCCCTGCCACTGGACAGGTCATGGGCCTTGGTCAGCGTATGGCACAGGCTGCTGGCGCTGGTGTGGGATATGGTGCTTTGAGTGGCGCTGGTGCATCCACAGCAGACAACCCTTTGGACATCCTGTCTGATGCCGCCACCAGTGCTGCAATCGGCGGTGGCCTTGGTGCTGTGTCGCAGCCTGCCATGAGCATATTAGGCGCTGTTGGTCGCCAAGGTATGGCACGCATTTCACCCACTGCGGCTGGCACCTATGCCCAGCAAAAAGTGGCAGAGGCATTGATTCGGGATCGGCCAGAGGACTTGGCCTCCAGTGCCTTGAATCGTGCTCAAACCAGATTGGCACGCCTTGGGCCAGAGGCACGCATTGCAGATGTTGGCGGCAAGTCCACACGCAACCTGCTGGATGTGCAGGCCACACTGCCAGGCACCACGACAGAGGCTGTGGAGCGTGCCATTCGTGAGCGCCAAGCCACCCGTGCTGGCCGCCTGATGACTGCTGCCGACACATCCCTTGGGACTCAAGGCGCACAGTATTTAGCCAAGTTGGACGATTTCAGCGCACAGCGTTTTAATGAGTCACGCCCATACTACGCAGCCATTGACAAGGCCACAGCCAAGGTGGATGACGCGCTGGCCGATGTGCTGAACAAGTCGCAGTCTGTGCAAGGATCGGCTGAACTGCTGTTCCGCACAAAAACCGGGCAGACCATTGACTTGGCGCAATTGCAATCTGGTCAGACCGTGCCAATGAATGTGCTGGATTCGCTGAAGCAATCGCTGTACGACACATCGCAAACCCTGCGGCGAAGCGGCAGCAATGCTCAAGCCAGCGCATACGATGATGTGCGCCTGAAGCTAATTGGTGAACTGGAAAAGCAATCACCCAAGGTCGGTGGTCAGTCGGCATACACGATGGCCATGAAGACATGGGCTGGACCATCGCAGATGATTGATGCCGCTGAGATTGGCCGCAGCGTCATGCGTGGCGACATCTTGGATGTGCAGCAAGCGACAAAGGCGCTGTCCCCATCTGAGATTGACGCATTCCGCATTGGTGCCTTGCAGGCTTTGCGCCAAAGCACAGGCACAGAAGCTGGTCAGACATCCCTGCTCAAGATGTGGAAAGAGCCAGCAACGCAAGAGCGCCTGAAGGCTGCATTCGGTGACAACTACCGCACCTTTGCGGCATCTGTTGCGAAAGAAGCACGCCTGAAGGGTCTGGAGTCCACTGGCCGTGGCAGCCAAACGGCTGCACGCCTGGCTGGCACTGCCGACCTCGACATTGCACCACTGGGTCAGGCTGTGGCTGCCGCATCTACTGGCAGCCCCACAGGCATCATTGCAGCCGCCACCAACTTGGCCAACCAGACACGCACACCAGAGGCTGTGCGCAATGAGATTGGCCGCATCTTGCTGTCGCGTGATCCGCAGCAACTGCAAAAGCTGGAAGAAGTCATCAGGCGCGTAAACCAATCACGGTCACGCGCTGCTGGATTGGCTGGCTTTGGTGCGGGTCAGACTGGTGTGATTGGCTCTGGCCTACTTGCCGACTGACCCAAAAAATGCAGCCACAAGCGGGTCACGTTTTACGACCCGTCTTTGCTGTCTGCGCCTCGCGTCTTTAAAAGCCTTGTCTTCAATGGACAAGGAACCCCGGTACTGTTGCACCCGCTGCGTGCTGGTGCGGCCAGTTGGCAGTGGGCAGTCAATGTCATCACCCTGCCCCAGCTTGTACTGTGGCCGCCAGCGGTAACTTTCACCCGCAGGCATCCAGTCGGCGATGTGCACCAGCCCCTGATCGTGCATGTCTTGCAGCACCCGCTGCACGGCACGCCTGTCGCAGAAAATGATGTCCATCAACTCACGATCACATCTGGCCACACCATCGGCCAAGGCAATCAGCAGGCTCGGCCTGATGCGTGGTTTTAATCCTCGCATTTTTCGGCCTCATCCAGTTTGATTTTCCACAGCGCCATCTCCCTACGCTTGACACGCTCCAGCATGGCCCGTGCAACATACGCACGGGTGCGCAGGTCTTGCGGGATGGCGTGGCCACTGCCATCAGGATCCAGCAGATCAGTCAGCAGGTCGATGCCTGCATCCAGTGCGGGTGTAAGGCTCATTTCAAATTCTCCTGAATGCGTTTGCCAATCCAGCGCACAACTGGCACTGCCCATGAGTTGCCCAGCGCCTTGTATCTAGGGCCATCGGGGCTTTCTGGCTTCTTGCGCCAAGGGATGTTGGTATATCCATCAGGAAAGCCTTGCAGACGTTCGCACTCTACGGGTGTAAGGCGGCGCACAGCCATGCTGTGCATAACCGCTGTGCCACCCTGCGCACAGGTCGGATTCAACCCACTGGCTGCGTCCAACGTCTTGGTGGTGTCCTCATCCATGCGAACATAGAAACCGCCTTCTGGTCTGTCTGGCCTCTTGTTGCCGCCGTAGATGTTGACAGGCTGCGCCACAGCCGCGCCAGCCGCACCACCACCTTTGCTGACTTGCAAAGTCGGGCACAACTCACCAGGGGAGGCATTGGTTCTATAGTGGTTAAATGCAATAGGCTGCATCACCCCCTGAGTTGCATGAGTGTCCACCGTGTATGCAGTGCCATCATCATTCCAGCCACGCCCGTTCTGTGCTTTCTCACGGGGCGTAACGTCTTGCAGGGCGATTACAGGCGTCTGACCCTCGTCCAATGTACTGTTTATTCCCTTGTGCATCCGGGCGGTCAGGCAGTTGCCGACTTCGTAGGGTTGCACCACCATCGCCTCGGCTTCTACTCTTTCGTTGCCTGTGCGACTGAAAGGAGGGCCGTTTGTAACGCAGGGGGCAATTGCTTTCCCCGTTTCTCTGCTCGGCGCAGTATCCCTGCGCACGCCATCGAACTCAAAAAGAACCGCTGCGGGATCAAAGTCTGCTCTAGCACTTGCGACAACGAACACACGGCGGCGGCGTTGGGCCACTCCGAAATATTGGGCGTCGAGGACTCGCCACGCGACTGCTCTTTGGGGGCCATACACACAACCTGCGTTCGTCCATTTTTCCCCTGATGGGATGATCGGATCATCTTCCCCGGCAAGTGCGCCAAGAAAGCAGCCGAAGGCGTTGTCTTTGGTTGAAAGGACTCCAGGCACGTTTTCCCAGAAGATGATTGCTGGTGCATCTGATCGAACAGATCGAACATGGTCAATTGCATTTGCGATACCTACAAATGTGAGTGAAAGATTTCCCCTTGCGTCATCAAGGGAATTGCGAAGGCCAGCCACGCTAAATGCTTGGCAAGGTGTGCCGCCACAGAACACATCTGGTGCTTCAACTTCACCAGACAGAATGCGCTCGGGCAGTGTGGTCATGTCTCCAAGATTGGGAACATCAGGGTAATGGTGAGCCAGCACCGCAGAGGGAAACGGCTCAATCTCGGACAACCATGCGGCCTTCCAGCCAAGTGGATGCCATGCAACTGATGCGGCCTCAATGCCAGAACAAACAGAACCGAACCTCATTTGAGGTCACCAACGTCTTTTCTGTACACCAGGCCGTAGTGCATCAGGCTGGGCAACTTAAAGGCATCCATGGCCCCTGGGCGGCCTGCATAGGGCAGCAACTCCTTGCCCTCATAACGGCCAGCCATCTTGTCGATCAAGTTGGGTGGGGTCTTAATAGATTTGGTGACCATTTTTGATACATCCTATTTGGTATTGAAGATTCTGGACCTTGCGCCAGGCTTGGTCAGACGATTGCAGGTCACTCGGGCAATTGCGCACGGCGTGCGCTGGCAGGCTCATGCCACGAGCCTGATCCAGTGCGTGCTGCAATTGAGCCTCAAGGTCGGGCAGGTCGGCGGTGGTCAGGTCTTTCAGGCTCATTTGCGGCATCCCTTTTGGCAGGCTGGTGAATGTTTGGACTGGCACACGCCAAGGATCTGGCAGCGTGTCAGTGGCTTGGGTTTGATCCAGATGGTCTTCATACCTGATCCTTTGTGTAAAGCGCAATTGGCTTATATACGCTTGAAGGTTTTTTCCATCGAAAATATTTGTGGCCAACTGCGTTCTCACAAAGGTATGCAATCGGCTCAGGAATTGTTATTGAGATCACGCCAGTCTGGCTGGGTGGCGGCTGCTCCAGGTACTCAGCATAAACACGATCAGCAACAAGGTCAGCAAACCTCTGCAAAGCCTTGGGGTGTTCCAGATGGCAGGCTGGAAGATTGGCTTCTCTGGCCAAGTCCATGATCGTCTTCATGCCGACCACCCATAGAACAGAGCAGCAGCTAGGCCGATGCCAATGACCAAGGCGGTGATCAGGTCCAGTGCGGCCTCTGCACGGGCGTGCAGCTTGGCGGCGCGGACTTGGTAATGCTGGTGATATTTTGGGTGTTTCATCGTTTTTCTTTCTGTAGAAAGGGGTGGGGGTACTCGCTGCGTCTGTGGCGGCATCCTTGCGGGATGATCTTTCTGGCCTCCACAGCATCCGCTTTCCCCCCGAAAGTCTGGGGCCGAAGCCCCGTGGGTGATCAGACAAAATCGAAGCTGTACTCTGTGCCAGGAGTGACGCACACACCCACACCCTTGAACTCAAAAGCTGTTTGAATTTTTGATGCCTCGCGTGGGGTGCATCCAGCAACGAACAATGTGCCATTGAAGTATTCGGCGCTGGCCATTGGGGCTGATTGCTTGGCCACTTCCAGTGCGTAGATGCCAAACTGTTCGCTGTTCATTGTGTAAGTGTTCATGTCGTTTTCCTCGGTTTAGTCGTTACCCAGAACAAACATTTGTGCTGGTGAAACGTATTATGCACTAAATTAAAAGACAATGCAACAACCCTACAAAACAGTCAACAATTAACAAACCCGTCAAGTAAAATGCTGGCATGACATCAGTACACGACATCCGCACCTTGGCCAAGCAGCACGGCATCAGCATGAAGGCCGTGTGCTTGGAGGCCAAAATACAACAGCCCCAGGTCAGCAGGTGGCTGTCTGGGGCTGTGGACCCCTTGTGGGGATCAGTCAATCAACTTGAGCAGGCGCTGCTCAAGCTGATCGCGGCCAAGGGCTGATCACCACTCATCACCCACATCGGCTGTGGCCGCTGGTGCTGGCGCTGCACCACGGGTGATGCCAAAGTCAGCAGCCGCTGTCGGCTTTGCGCCACCCAATGGCTCACCCTTGCGCACCAACAAAATGTTGTTCAGGCCAAACGACACCCCATTGTTGCCAGCCTGCGAATAGGCATAGGCATTGAGCGACACTCGGATGTAGTCGCCACTCACGATGTCATCGTTTCCGATCAGATCGTTGCCGTGCGTGTCAATCGCGCCAGGCTTGCTGGTGGACTTCACGTTGCAGAAAAAATGGCCCTGATACTCACGGCCCAAAGGTGAGCCATCTGTCTTGGTTTCGGTGTCGCCATCCCTGAGTGGATTGCGCACGTTCTTAGGGATCTTGTCCCCAAACTTGGCTTGCAGTGCTTCCTTGGCCGCAGCCTTAAGTGCTGTCAGCGTGTCCTTGTCGGACTTGGGAATCAAAATCTGCGTGCTGAATTCATCCTTACCGGAGAGTTCATTCTTGCGTGGTGCAAGTGCAGAGAAATACGAGGTGCGGACCTCGCCAGTGGTGACACGAGTAGTCATGATCGTTTCTTTCAGATTGATCGTTTGAAGGTTTTCAGCGCCATCACCTGATGACGCATTTGCACTTTAGCACAATTATTTTCCTTGCGTCAAAAAAAATGCGGATGCACAATGGCGACTCATTTCAACCGTGAAACCGAGGAAACCGATGAACCTGTACCCGCACCAAGAGACTGCCAAACAGTTTCTGCTCACCCAAAAGAGGGCCATCTTGGCCGACCAGCCGCGAGTCGGCAAGACACTGCCCACAGCAGCCGCAGCCCTCGAAAACCTCCCTTGCTTGATTGTCTGCCCAGCCATCGCCAAGACGGTCTGGGAAGCCGCATTCTGCAAGCTGTCCAACGCATCCATTCGTGTTGTCAACGGCAAGAATGACGCGATGAAGACCACTAACCATCAGGTGGTCATCATCAACTACGACCTGCTGCAATACTTCAACAATGCTGGCTTTCAAACGCTGGTGCTGGATGAGTGCCATCGCATCAAGAACCCCTTGGCAAAACGCACCGCATCCGCATCCCTGCTGATGAAGCAGATTGACCGTGTGTATGCCTTATCTGGCACGCCTATCCCCAACAGGCCCGTAGAACTGTGGCCCATCTTGCACGGCCTTGGCATCTATCGTGGCGGCTGGTACGACTTTGCGGCCAGGTACGCCAAGATGTGGAAATCGCCATGGGGCTTAGATGTCTCAGGCTCCAGCAACATCCCCGAACTCAAGGCACTGATGAAGCC
>Ga0181358_1000945_pt1 | contig 13314 bp, 22 predicted proteins | sample Fa13VDMM110SD_FD_130096 | JGI IMG/M metagenome (GOLD analysis project Ga0181358, IMG submission 130096) | Freshwater viral communities from Lake Michigan, USA - Fa13.VD.MM110.S.D | ecosystem: Environmental > Aquatic > Freshwater > Lake | place: USA: Michigan | collected 2013-09-24
ATTGACTTCTCTGCTACTACTGATGCTGCCGGAATGGATAGTGAATTGTTGGCAGATTATGAAGAAGGAACTTGGACACCAAGAATTTCTGGAACTGGTGGTGGAGATTATACGCCAGGTAGTAGTAATGTAGGACGTTATGCTAAAGTCGGAAGAATAGTGACTGCATCTGCTACTGTTCATTGGACTGCATCTGTAACTCCTTATAGTGGATTGCTTACTCTTACGGGACTTCCTTATTCTGCACTAAATGTAACTAGTTATAGGGCAGCAGGAATAATGCCGGGGCAGAATACTGGAATTTATGGTGATGCTACTTATCCACTATTAACAATTGGAATTGATTGGAACAACTCATTCGTATATATTGTTAAAAAATCGGAAACAATTACTTCTGGGGGTAATTACTCACATTATCCTTCAGTAAATAGTACTGGACATTTATATGGATTTACGATTACATATATTTCAAATTAAATAAATACCTTTACGCCTAACCCTGTTTTATTCGGAGAATAACCCTAATGGCATTAGAAGAAAAATCAGTTGTAGATAAAGTTGAAGTTCTACTCGCAGGTCAAATCCAAGTTCGCACAAGAAACCAAGTTCTCAAAGACGGTATAGAAATCGCAGCAACATATCACCGTCACGTCTTAAGTCCTGGCGATGACTTAACCAACGAAGATCCAAGAGTTGCTGCTATTGCTGCTGCTACTTGGACAGAAGAAGTTGTTGCGGCATATCAAGCATCATTAGCAGCATCAACTCCTGTCGAATAAATACTTAAAAAACAATAATGGCACTTGACGTTTCATTCATTTTCCATTATAATATGAAGGTCTTCAACACTCCTTGTATCTTTGGGAATGAAGACCCTTTCTGTGGTGAGAAAGGTGAAATAGTGGTATAATAAGAGGAGAGAAATCTCCTCTTTTTTCTTATATAAATTATTACAGATACTAAAAAATTATGAATTTTACAGTCTATTCCAAAGAAGATTGTCCATATTGCTACAAAGTCAAACAAGTTTTAGAGTTGACAGGAAGTAACTTTGTGATGTATAATCTTAATGAACACTTCACCAAAGAAGAGTTTTATGCCGAGTTTGGGGTGGGTTCAACCTTCCCACAGGTTCTTTGTGGTGATAAAAAATTAGGAGGATCCATCGAGACAATCAACTACCTTAAGGAACACCAAATAGTATAATGTCAGACCTAAATAAAAATATACAACCAAATCGTGGTGTCGAACTCATACTTTCTGGAGGAAAAACAAAAAAACCAAAACTATTTCATATTATATTTGAGAAACTGATTAGCATTCTTAAAAGAGAGTTCACAATCTATTTTGAGTTTTCGATTCAGTCAAGGAAAGTAAATTAACTTCCGAGGAAAAAGAAAATGTTAGCAACCAGTTTAGTTATAGGTTCATTTTTAACAGTATTATTCTTTATACTGGGAATTGTGCTTGGTTGGGTCGGCAGAGAATATATGATGACTCATCAGGAAGGTCCAAAACAGATTGCTTATCATCCGGAGTTTTTTAATAAGGACGGCGATCTTATTGACGAAGAAATTGTTTCAGTGAGATTTGAACCAGGATACTTTGATGATGAAGAAGATGATGATGACGAAGACGAAGGTTAAAAATAATTTCTAAATATTACTATAATTATTACTTATTAAACAATTATGACGGCGACAAAAGCAAAGGTTACTACGACCACAAATATAGATTTACCATCAAATCCGTTTACATTTGAGGTCTTTAATCTTGTACAGAAACAAAGATCGAATGTAAAAAAAGTTGAGGTGCTACAAAAATATAAGCACCCATCATTAACGGCAATTTTTGTATGGAACTTTGATGAAACGATTAAATCATCTCTTCCCGAAGGTATGGTTCCTTATTCTGGCGTTGATGAACTAGGTTCATTTAGTGGTACTTTGAGTGGAAAAATAGAAGATGCCGTCAGTAAAATGAGCGAACTTGGGTCTAATTCATTGGGGTCGCAGGATCAGGGATTCTCATCCATTCGTAAGGAATATGAAAAGTTTTATAATTTCATAAAGGGTGGTAATGATGGACTCAGTTCTATGCGTAGAGAAACGATGTTTATAAACATTCTTCAGGGACTTCATCCGTTAGAAGCAGAGATTTTATGTTTGGTTAAGGATAAGAAACTTGAAACCAAATATAAAATTACAAAGGAACTAGTTTCAGAGGCATATCCAGAAATTAAATGGGGAGGTCGTTCATGAATATAGTTAGTGAGGATATGACGGAGGAACAAGATACAAAAAACAATTCAGATCGTTGGACACCATCTGAAAAAGAAAATTGTAAAAAACTATATGGTTGTGAAATTTTAGTTGAAAATGGTTCATATACTGATGTATGTACTCTTGATGCACCGAGAGATACTTTTATTATTCAATATCTTATAGATGAAAAGATTTGTTTTGATCTTGTAAGGGGGTCACGAGTCACTATATTTGATATGTATCACGATAAGTTTGGTTCTGGATCGATTCATGATATTGGTTTTGGGTATGGTACAATTAATCCAAGACTCTGGAGATATCAGACTCCTAAAAATAAAAAAAGAAAATAATATTCTCCTTGAATTAATATGATGGATCAAGAAAAAGTAAAACTTATTATTCGTAATATGGAACTACTTCTGGACGCACTCAAGTCAGAAGTTTATTCTGATACAAAGGCATATCGGTTTGATGATATTGAACCAAGAGAATTAGGTTATGATGAAATCTTTGAGGACGATGAATGAGTAAGGCAAAACATTTAATTAAACTGTTAGAAAGATTGATCAAACAAGATCATTTATATTCGGATGAACAACTGAAAGAAATGAAAACTAATTTGAGAATTGCTAAACAAGAATTGGTAAAATATGATATGGAAACCTCAAAAGGATTTGGAAAATGAATGTAAAACTTATTAGTATGACTCCAGATGCTGAGAAGACAATGGCATATGTTGCCAGAGTCTCAAATCCCAGTAATCAAGAAAATCCCAATTATGCAAAACTATTGGGATATTGTATTAAACACAATCATTGGTCCGTCTTTGAGCAGGCATTTATGACTGTGGAAATCAATACCACCAGAGGACTAGCAGCTCAAATTTTGCGGCACAGAAGTTTTACATTTCAAGAGTTTTCTCAACGCTATGCCGATGTATCCTGGTTAGAAGAAGATATTCCTTTGCCAGAACTTCGTAGGCAGGATACAAAGAATCGTCAGAACTCTACCGATGATCTTGATGAGGAAAAAATATTTGAATTGAATAAGATAATACGAGAATTATTCCTTGATGCTCAGGGCGTTTATAATCATCTCCTAAGCGAGGGTGTTGCCAAGGAGTGCGCTCGTTTCGTCTTACCACTAGCAACCCCCACTCGCATCTATATGACGGGTTCCTGCCGCTCCTGGATACACTACATCAACCTTCGCTCTGCTAATGGAACTCAGAAGGAACATATAGATATTGTAGAGGCAGTTCGTTGTATCTTTACCTGCCAGTTTCCTGCCGTATCAGAAGCACTTGGTTGGACTCGTGAGAATTGTTCTGAATGTGAAGATGCTGCTTCTATTACTCTAGAATAAATATCCTTACATACTATGGAGAAATAAATTGCCTACTTACAGATTTGAGAATACGGAAACAGGTGAAGTCTTTGAAGAATGGATGTATATGGCACAAAAAGATCCATATCTCAAAGAAAATCCCCATCTTAAACCACTCATACCTTCACAGATGAATGTTGGTGAAGTGGGTGAGTGGAAAGATAAACTCATCAAATCTAAGCCAGGATGGAACGATGTCCTAGGTCGGGCTCAAAAAATGCCAGGTTCAACTGTAAAAAAACTTTAACTAATTATGGCAAGAAGAAAAAGAACAGACCAACCGATTGGTGTTGGTCTAACCACTCGTCAGGCAAAGCGTAAAAAACCATTAGGTCTTGAATATCTGATTGATATTGATCCACTTACCGAAAATCAAAAAAAATTCTTTGATTCCTATGCCGAGGGCAAGCATCTTGTTGCCTATGGTTGTGCAGGTACTGGTAAGACTTTTATTACTCTCTATAATGCTCTATCTGAGGTTCTCGACGAGACAAGTTGTTATGAGCGTATCTATCTTGTAAGGTCTCTTGTGCCAACTCGTGAGATTGGATTCCTTCCCGGAACTCACGAAGACAAGGCAGACATTTACCAGATTCCTTATAAGAATATGGTCAAGTATATGTTTCAGATGCCCTCTGATGCTGACTTTGAGATGCTTTATGGAAATCTCAAATCACAAGAAACCATTAAGTTCTGGTCGACTTCATTTATTCGTGGAACAACTCTTGATAATGCTATTATTATTGTAGATGAGTTTGCCAACCTGAATTTTCACGAATTAGATTCTATTATTACTCGTGTTGGAGAAAACTCCAAGATTATTTTCTGTGGAGATGCAACTCAAAGTGATTTAGTCAAAACAAATGAAAGAAATGGTATTGTTGATTTTATGACGGTCTTGCGTAAAATGCCTTCTTTTGATATAATTGAGTTTGGTGTAGAAGACATTGTTCGTTCCGGACTTGTTAAAGAATATATCATCGCAAAATTAGAATCAGGTTTTTAATGTTCAATCATCTTGATAATGTTCTTCCGAAATTGGAGAGAGAAACAATAGACGGAGTGCGATATTACAGCATCCCTGATGAAGACCAACTTCTTAAATTGGTCTCCATTACTTCCGTAACTAGTCATTTTAATAAGGAAATCTTTATCAAGTGGCGTAAAAAAGTTGGTGTTGAGGAAGCGGATAAAATTACCAAGGCAGCAACAAGTCGTGGAACCGATCTCCATACTCTGGTTGAGAATTATCTTTACAACAGAGAACTTCCTTCTGTCCAACCCATATCAGACTTTCTTTTTAAGATTGCTAAATATGAATTAAATAGAATTGATAATATATACTGTTTAGAGGGTGCCCTATACAGTAAGCAACTCGGCGTGGCAGGAACGACTGACTGCATTGCCGAACACGATAATGAACTTTCAGTCATCGACTTTAAGACCTCTAAAAAACCAAAACCACGAGAATGGATTGAGAACTATTTCGTTCAGGCTATGTTCTATGGTATGGCTCTCTATGAGATGACTGGTATTAAGGTTAAAAAATTAGTGATTATAATGACCTGCGAGAGTGGTGAATGTGTCGTCTATGAAGAACGAGACCTTGAAAAATATATGAAACTCGTAATTCAATATATTAAAAAGTTTGTGAATGATAAACTCGAACTGATGTCGACTTGACTAATTGATTGTTTTACCTTATAATAAGTATTATTAATGTATATTATGAAAAATATTCTAGCAACACTTCTAGAAATCAATGTAGAAAATATGGAATCAACCGAAACAACCAGAGAATTAGAACAGGCAATTGAAGATAAGTTTCTTACACCTTCCAGATTTGCGATAGAAATCGAAAAAATAGTTGCCGAAGAAAACTGCAATTATATTGATGCGATTTGTCATTATTGTGAAGTTAATGGACTTGAAATCGAATCCGTGACGAAACTAGTTTCAAAGCCACTCAAAGAAAGATTAAAGTATGATGCTATCAATCTAAACTTTATGAAGCGAATTTCGAAAGCTAAATTGCCTATCTAATGTCACCCTTTGAAACTTATCAGGCATATTTGGGAATCAAGAATCACTTTTCTAATCCCAAATATAATTACTTTAAATATAAAAAGACAAGAGCAACACTAACTTCCTTCAATAAACGCAAAGACAAATACTTCTTTGAGAAGACATCAAGGAAATATGGTGATAAGGAAATTGTTGAATTCTTAGTCTCAAACTTTGTATCAACAGACAACCCTCAAAGCATATGGATTGGAGAAATTATCAATTCTGGAGAAAGGATCTACCAAGAATGGATAAAGAGGCAACAGAGCTTAACTTACTTATTCAAGGAGCAATCGATAGAATTGTTCTCTCAAACAAAATTAGAGAATGTTTTCGACTGCTCGAAAGGTCATCCAATTCTTCTCAAAACATTTCTAAAAAGTGAATTGGCACCAGAAATAATGGTAATCTATGATACAATATTTTCATATATTAGTGAGTTTGACAAGAAACTTCTGGACCCTGTATGGGAAACCGTAAGTTTAAAAATTAAGAAATACAAACCTTTTCTAAATACAGATGTGTTCCAGTTTAAGAAAATTTTAAGAGAAATTGTAGATGAGTAAATTTTTTACTTCCGATATTATTCGGGACGAACTAAAAGAAATTAATGAACTTCAGGAGTTTATATACAAAAGTATTTTGACTTTTGGTGTAATGAATCGTGAAGACAAACTGGAACACATTGATAAAATGTCTTTGTTACTTGAAAAGCAGCGTATTATGTACACCAGACTTTCTCTCTCCGATGACCCAGAGGCAATTGAGATTAAAGAGAGTTTAAAAAAGTCTGCTGCTCTGATGGGTTTCCCACTGGAGACTGATATTAATTCGCTTTTAGGTTCAATGACAAAAACAATTCAATCGCTCAAAAAGTATATTGACTAATGAGTGATTTTTTGCTATAATATTCAAGCAATCTAACAAATCCAAACTATCTAAAAAATCTATGACATTCGCAAATCTTAAAAAGCAATCCAAACTTGGTTCTCTCACCGCTAAACTGGTAAAAGAAGTCGAGAAGATGAATAATTCTAGTAATTCTTCTGCTGATGAACGCTTCTGGAAACTTGAATGTGACAAGGCAAACAATGGTTATGCCGTCATTCGCTTTCTTCCTGCTCCTGATGGTGAAGACCTACCATTTGTAAAACTTTATAGCCACGCTTTCCAGTCTAATGGTGGTTGGTATATTGAAAACAGTAGGACTACTCTGGGAGACAAAGACCCAGTATCTGAATATAATACTCAACTGTGGAATAACGGCGTAGATTCAGGTAAAGAACTTGCACGTAAACAGAAGCGTAAACTGACTTATATTTCAAACATCTATGTGGTAAAGGACCCTACTAATCCTGAAAATGAAGGTAAAGTGTTTCTTTATAAGTTCGGTAAGAAAATCTTTGACAAACTCACGGCAGCAATGCAACCAGAGTTTGAAGATGAGACTCCTATGGACCCATTTGACTTCTGGCAGGGTGCCAACTTCAGACTGAAGGCAAAGAATGTTGCCGGTTATCGTAACTATGACTCCAGTGAGTTTGCTGCTCTCGGTCCTCTATTGGATGATGATGATGCAATGGAAGCAGTCTGGAAGAAGCAGTATGCACTTGCCGAACTTGTTGCTCCTGATCAGTTCAAATCTTATGATGAATTGAAGAAGCGTCTTGATTCAGTTCTTGGTGCTAAATCTGTTCGTGTTGATTCCGAAGTTGAGGACGAGGATAACTATCGTGGTCCGGCACCTTCTCTAACTGAAGATCTTCGTTCCGAACTTAATAATCTGAAACCAGCCCGCCCTGTTGCGGTTGTTGATGATGAAGATGAAGATGATACAATGTCGTACTTCCAAAAATTAGCAGAAAACTAATTTTAAGGCATCGTGACTCTTGTGTTCTCGGTGCGAATTACCTTATCACTTACATACTGCGATGATCTGCCATAGGTCATCGCTTTTCTTGTATCATTAATAATCTGTTGAAGATACTCTGGTTTAAGAAGATAAATGCTTCTTTTTAGGGTATTTTTTTGAGTTTCATATTCATAATTACTCACACTTACAACAGGATTTATATTTGCCGTAACAACATAAATCTGACCGACCATAGATGTGTGTGATGTGCATTGATAATATAAAACACTCGGTGCATTATATTTAACATCCCAAGTTAATGTTCCGTTAGAGACTCCATTATTTACAATTCCATCACTATAAACAGTTCCATTTATTCCAGGAGTGCTTTGTATTCTGAATGGATGAACATTCATATTATTTGTGAATGTGTATCTCTCTCCTTTGATTAAATATAATGGCGGATTAGATTCATTACCGACAAATCCAGGTCCTGTAAAAGTATAAGCATTAGATCCATCCGCACCTAAAATCCATCCTGATGTGTAAAATGCAGAACCGATTCCAATATTCCCATAAGCATCTACATTGGAAATTCTAAAATTAGAATCTACAACCTTACCCGCAGGAAGAATTAAACGACCTCTTGAATCTTTAACTTCGGTTGTTTCATAATGATGAATGGCATTTAAATCATCGCCATATAGTTCTTCAACGTATTGATAAATGTCTCTATCTGAAAGAGGCCATTCATTTCTGATATTTACAATACCGGCACCCACTAATACAACCCAATCATATTGAGCACTTCCATAAACTTCTTCGGCAACAGTATCTGGTCTTGCTCCGTCTTGAATTTGATACTTATTAAATATCGTAAAAACATTTTTTAAATCATCACGAAGTTTAACTCTACGAAATACATTCTTTACCAATAAGTATTCATCAGAACCTGAACTACTTGATAGGAATGATTGGTATTCTAGATTTGGAATCTCTCTGAAGTAAGACATTAGAATCCTGTTCCTGTAATTGGTTTATTGAGATTAGAATAATCCTCACGGTAGATTGGAGTGAGTTCCTGAAATGATAGCGCCATCTGCATATGAACTGGTGTGGCATCAGAGTATGTGGCATAAGTTCCGGAACCGGTATAGTTGACGGACATAGAATTTAGAGCACACATCTTGAATTGATGTAGAAATGGATGAGATTTTCCACCACTCATATATTGAAGTTTGAATACACTTGGTGATTTAAGAAATAATCCGGCAGCCCCAGCACTTGCTGCTCCTTTTTGTGTCGCAGATTCTTTTTTAAAGAAAAGAATAATTTCTTTAATCACTTTAGATTCTGCTTCACTACGAGGAACCAAATCAAATGAAAATGAAAATGCCCGAGGTGGTGCTACTCCATTAAAAAGTAGTTCTGTGTTTGAGTTAAGAACCGCACCAGTTTTTCTGGATAGTGATTGATTAAAATCTCCACCTCCAGTTAGTGCTTCTGATGCTTTTGTGGCAAAAAATGTTTTTGATAAATCTTGTCCGATTGCTGTTTGTGATGCCGCTCCTAATTTTCCCAAAAGTTTTGTTACTGCGTTTGCTGTTGCAGTTACTGGATTCCCTTTCACATCAACTCCTGCTCCAATTATACCCATCGCTGCTCCCATCGTTGCAGTTTGTAGAGGGTCCATATTACCGGCACCCCAACTTGCACCGTTACTATCCTGAATAGTCTGTGGCATTGGAAGTATTACTGTTCCTCTACCTGTTGGTTTTCCATATCCAACATCATCAGAACTTCTTTGTGCAAAACTATCAGTTTCTCCTAAATTTAATCCAGGAGGTTCATATTTATAAGACTCAATTTTTAAAAAATCATCAGATGCATTAATATTTTTAATTGGGTATCTATAATTTGGAACTGACATTTATAGTTTTTAGTTATTTATCTTAATTCTTCCAAAAGGTATTCTTCTTAGGTCACCAACCTCATTTTGATTAACAATATGAAGAGGTCCGATGATTTCTCCAGATGTATATTGACGCTGCTTTTCCCAATGAAAGTTAATACCCCTAAATCCCCAGGAATAAACACTCGTAACGGCAACCAAAGGATTTGCATCATATCTTAAACCAGGAGTCTTTGGTTTATAGACAAAGGTATAAAATTTACCTACTTCAGGACTACTGGTGGTTTCTGTTAGGGCTTCAAGTATCTCCAACATCAGATCATCTGCGTCTTCGGTTCCTATTAATTTCTTGACCAGCGGTGCAATACGGCTCATTTTCTGGCAATTCCAAGTTCATTTTCACTCAGAACTTTAAAGGACCATCCTCGGTCTTTACAGTATTCTCTTGCCGCTTCCCATTTTGATTGGTTCTTGGCATACTCATATGCTTCATAGATATATCCTTTTGTCTGTCTTTTTGGTTTGGATGGTGGCATCGTTTGTTTATAAGGTTTAATCTCAATTAAATATTTTTCAATAATTCCATTAGGTTCTTTGACTTTGATATAAAAATCCGGAAAGTATCTATGAACTTTTCCATCGATTGGTGATCTATATGGAATTGCAATTTCTTCGGAGGCATATTCCAGAACATTATCATTTGTATCACAATAAATCATAAATTTGCGTTCCCATAAAGAGCGATAAATTATGTTAGTTGAATCACCAACATATTTTTGCGGATTTCTTGGTTGATATTTTCCTTTATAAGACATCTAAATACTTGTGTTAATAAGACTCATAAAAGGTATTTAGAGTGCCTATTAAAAGAAGAATATCTGATTTCAAACCATTATTTACCAACCTCGCACTAACTTCACATTATGAAGTTAGATTTGGAGGTCTTGGATCTTCTGGTGGAGAACTAATTTCATATCTTAATCGTAAAGGAATTACACAGAGATTCATTGCCGAAGACTGTGGACTACTTTGTTCATCGGCATCTCTTCCAACTACTTCTTTTGCAACGGCAACTATTAGTGGGAATCATATGGGTGCGATTGAGTATTTTGCTCATACAAGGCAATATAGCCCAATTACTCTAGAATTTTATGTAGATAAAAACTATAATGCCCTTAAATTTATGGAGAGTTGGATGGAGTTCATTGCAAGCGGATCTCATAATCCAATTGACAGTACTCTTGCTCCGGTGAATCAAAATAGTGATGCCTATCTTTTTAGAATGCAGTATCCGGAATATTATAAATCAAATGAGACAAAAATTACCAAGTTTGATAAAGACTATAATAAAGAAATAGAATATACTTTTAGAGGACTTTTTCCATCAGCAATAGCATCTCTGGGAGTTAGTTATTCTGCATCTAACATTCTTAGTATGGGAGTAACATTTCAATATGATCGTTATATTGCCGGTAAGTCCAGTTCGCTTTCAGGTTTGCTTGGAAACAATAATAACTTTGTTTCGAACGTTGTAAACACAGTAAATCTCATTGAAAATATTTTTTAGATAATGTGAATACCAATATCAATTTTGCCGAATAAATAAGTGTAGTTGAATATTTAATGCTTAAATAAAATGCCTTTACCAAAAATTGCGGTGCCAACATATGAGTTGGAAATACCTTCGTTAAAAAAGAATATTAAATACAGACCATTTTTAGTCAAAGAAGAAAAGGTCTTAATTATTGCAATGGAAAGTGAGGATCCAAAACAAATTGCAGAGGCGGTTAAAACTGTAATTTCAAATTGTATTCTTACCAAAGGAATTAAAGTCGAACAACTATCAACTTTCGATATTGAATATTTGTTTCTGAATGTTCGGGGAAAGTCGGTTGGTGAGTCTGTTGATGTTTTAATTACCTGCCCAGACGACGGAACCACACAAGTTCCGGTTTCAATTAATCTAGATGAAATTAAAGTAAATGTTGGTGAAGAACACTCAAAAGATATTAAACTCGATAATACTCTGACTCTTCGAATGAAATATCCATCGATGCAGGAGTTCATTAAGACTAATTTTAATAATACTCAAACTATTAGTGTTGATGACACTTTTGAGATGATTTCTTCTTGTATCGATCAGATTTTTAGTGAAGAGGAATCCTGGGTTGCCGCTGATTCAACTAAAAAAGAACTTGATGAGTTTCTAGAACAACTGACCACAAATCAGTTTAAAGCAATTGAAAAGTTTTTTGAGTCAATGCCTAAACTATCTCATATCATTAAGGTCAAAAATCCAAATACCGAAGTTGAAAGTGAGGTCGTATTGGAGGGTCTAACATCTTTTTTCGCCTAGGAATGGCTCATACTTCGTTGGAGTCATACTATAAGACTACATTTCAGTTAATGCAGCATCATAAATATTCATTGACCGAACTAGAAAATCTTATACCTTGGGAAAAAGAGGTTTATATTACTCTTCTTTCGCAATATGTTGAAGAGCAAAATCTAAAGAACCAACAACAGAATGGCTAGTCTATCATCTCCACTTGCACCTCCTGCTCTTCCTGCGGCACAAGCACAACCACAGGCAGGTTTGGTTAATATTGAGAGAAATTTAGAAGCTCAGAAAGAACAAAATGTTAAGCAGACACAGGAAATTTCTGGACTTCGCACCACGGTAGAAGCTTTAAAAACAGAAACCTCAACTTTAAATAATGGTATTGGATCTGTTTCCAATTTAATACAACAAGATGCTGCTGTCGAGAAACAACAAGAACAACAAGAAGTAGAAAGAGAGAGCAGACTTGTTGAAACCAAAGTTCGAATGGGAAAGGAGTCCCAACTAGAACAAAGTATTACGAATGCACTTGTGGCACCGGTTCAGGCTCTTCAACCAAAAATTAGTAACATATTTGATAGAATCGGAAATGCTTTATTTACATTATTTGCTGGTTGGCTGACGAATCAAGGAATTGAAGCACTCAAAGCATCTGCAGAAGGAAATAAAACTGAATTAGAAAAAATTAAAGATAGAGTTCTTAATGCTTTTGGAGATGTTATAAAAGTCTTCACAGCAATTAAAACCGGATTTGGTTTGATAATTGGAACTATTACCACACTTGCCGGAAAAATTGCTGGTTTTGTAACTAAACTTGCCCTGGCACCCATAAAAGCTTTAACAAATGTTGTTCGAGGTGCTCCTCTTCTAAAAAATGTTTTTGGTGGTCCGAAACCCGGTCCAAAACCTTCTGGTCCGGGACTTATTGGAGGTTTATTTAGTGGTATTAATTCGTGGTTAAATTTTAAAAATGGAGAAAATGTAGATGCAATAATGAATGCTGCTTTGTTACTTCCAACACCTCCGATTGTTAGAGGACTTTTAGGATTGATGGTGACGGCAGATGACATAGCAGAAGTATTTGGTGGCAATCTTTTTGGTAAAAATCCAAACCACAAAAGAAAAGGAAAAGAAATTGCGGCAGAAGCAAAAAAACAAAAGGAAGAACAAAATCCAAAAGAAAAATCAACAACATCAACAACATCAACAACAGCAGCAAAAGTTACATCAGCATCAACCGCACAAACTTCGTTGATGGGAGATAGAAATAAAAAAGATGGAGTCGAAGCAAATGTATCTACCGGAGTAAATTTTAAATCCACTGATGATAAAGGTGCTGCTCCTGTCGGTGCCGGTGCTGCTCCTGCAGGCACTGCTGCCCCTCCTGCTACTGCTAGTAGTCCAATGACATCTATGACACCACAGGCAGCGGATCTTTCACTAAAACCGGGACAACTAGTTGCCGGACAAGACCCTTCTCGGGCTATGAATAATG
>Ga0181358_1000948_pt1 | contig 13306 bp, 26 predicted proteins | sample Fa13VDMM110SD_FD_130096 | JGI IMG/M metagenome (GOLD analysis project Ga0181358, IMG submission 130096) | Freshwater viral communities from Lake Michigan, USA - Fa13.VD.MM110.S.D | ecosystem: Environmental > Aquatic > Freshwater > Lake | place: USA: Michigan | collected 2013-09-24
AGCTGAGTTACAAAAGCCATAAATGGCCTCGCCAGTTGGAATTGAACCAACAACCCCGAGCTTAGAAGGCTCGTGCTCTATCCAGTTGAGCTATGGCGAGAAGCGTCTCTGTCTTTCCAGAGTGTCAAATCGATTATATCCTCACGATTATTGGAATTGGTTGGGGTGGCGGGGATTGAACCCGCGACCTCGGCTTTATAAGAACCGCACTCTGACCACTGAGTTACACCCCAGTAAGTTTCCAGTGATCATTTTTTGAGTGTCTTATGTTCGTGAAGTCGTGGCCTAACTAATCGTTATAGATAGCGGATCTACCTGGACTCTAACCGAGAACAAAGGATTAGAAGTCCCTCGTGATATCCTTTTCACCATAGATCCGTAAGCATTCTTTACCTTTCTATCTTAACCAGCCGCAGAATCTTTTTCACGTTGTTTTAGCCGCTGGATGAAATCTTTTAGCTTCGCCTCATTTGGCCCGACGATCTTCTCATCCTCATCACCGTCCACGAATGACACGACAGTAGGAACAGACTGGATGCTGACATCCCTGGCGAGACCCTGGGTCTCCTCGATGTCGCAGTATGCGAAGGTGATATCGGGATTCTCTGAGGACGCTGCCTCGAACTTGGGTTTGAAGACCTTACAAGGTCCGCACCAGGAAGCGCTGAACATGACGACAACTGGTGACTTCTCGTCTAGGAGAGACTGGATCTGTGATTCATTGCATGTGAGCATGGGAATATTCTCTACAAGTCGGTGTTGTTGTCAAGGCTACACTAGATTCTCTTTGAGAGAAATCTCATGAAGTCTGTGACCCTAAACACTAGATTCAGTATCACTTCCGTGGGAAAGAAAGCTCTACCATTCTCATCATACTGGATGTCTTTCTCAATTTGACTAACAAGCTTCTCAGCATGCTCAGCTAGCTCATGGTCTTTTTCACGATCTTCCATGTTGCTCCTCCATATCTCTAAGTATGGTGGAATCAACATAGTATTATAGATGGCGCCCGATCCCTGACTTGAACAGGGGACCCACGGATTAACAGTCCGTTGCTCTAACCAACTGAGCTAATCGGGAATAAAGTGGAGCGGGCACCGGGATTCGAACCCGGTTATCCAGCTTGGAAGGCTGGTGCACAGCCCATATGCCATGCCCGCAATTTGAAAGAACATGGAGACCCGGAGCTCGTACAGCGTCATCAGTCCCGGTTCAGCTGTGCTCCCCATTTGCATGGGATACTGTACACCCGCCGTCCATGTTATATGTGGCGTCTCCGACAGGATTTGAACCTGTGTCCCCAGCTTTAGGAAAGCTGTGCTCTATCCGGCTGAGCTACGAAGACTCGTTTCTTACCTGCTTATAATACCACGTGGCGGGTTTGTTTACACGGGTCACAAATCTTTTAAATCTGTTTTGTAACTGATGATGATGTTGCCAGCCCAATTGGGAATATGCCGGCGCGCTGTCCTTCAACGCCACCTGTGCTTCTATCGCTCGAAGGGCGCGCAAAGAGAACAGGCTCTAGGGGGCCATCGGGAATAATTCCCGCGGCTCGATACCAGACGCCGCCAACACCGCCTCTACCGATTCCAACACTGATCTTGTATTTCCTACTGTTTGACTCGCCCACTGGGTCGAGAGAGACCTCTAGCATAGGTATTGTTCCTGCAACGATGACGTCAACTTGTCCACCAGCAGGACCCCAAACAGCTTTTTCTCTCAGCGCTTGATCTTGGATCGGTCGCCAGAATTTTCTGCCTACGCCGCTGCGAATTGCTTGCGCGACATCTTCAGAAAATGCTTTGACCTCAGGGTGATCTTTTGATCCGCTCAAGCCGCCCCATTGCTGCATGTCGCTTGATTTACCTAACTTAAGGTTTTTCAGCGAGATGCTGATGACAGACTGTCCCTGGTATAGTAGATTGACGTCAGCTTTTGCACCCGACCCGCCCACGCGATCTGCGTCGTCGACCTCAACAAATTCTGCGCCGTTCCAGACCAAGATCGGTTCTGACTTATCAGGACCCACGAGCTTCGATATCTCTTCGTGTAGCGCGCTGAATTGGATCGATTCTGCAGCCGAAAACTGCATACCGAATGTAATGTAGAAGGGTGTTAGATCGTCTTCTGGAAAATCAATCTCAGATTTGTGGACAACTTTGTAGGTGTTATACTTTCTAGAGAAAGTTTTACCGTCTGCGGCTCCGCCTGGAGGAATTGTTCCAATGACCTTATAGCCGGCTGTCTCGATCATATCGACGAAAGTTTTGTCAATGTCTTCTGCAGACAGGCCCGTGAACGGCCGGGTCGCAGGATCAACAAGCGTTAGTCGACCACCCTTGAATTTGAAAAGGTTTTGCGTTCTCTCAATATCACGATAGGCAGCAGCATTGCTCTTGCGCGCGTCAGCTTCTGTTAGCAGAATTTCTCGTATGTAGTTTCTCAAAAATTTTGACATTGTGTTATTAAATATCCTGTTAAAAACACTTGTCCACGACTTCTTCCAGATCGATCCAGTAGACTGAGGCGCGGTTATTCTCAACAATTGAGATCGCACTCAAATTATTCCTTGGGCCCCAGCTGACATGCACGAAATTTGTGCCCGGCTTCAGAATGACGCCGGGCGATTCTGTGTCCGGATAGTGAAAATTATAGTGCCCGATGCACGTCTTTCTTGCCTTGAGCGGCGTTTTGACAGTAAACATGTCTGCCTCCAACACTAATTATTGCTTGCTCGATTAAAGAGTTCAACAAAGCCGAACTTAATATGACGCTGGACTTCGTCGCAGGAGAGCACGTCGATGCCGCTCTCGCCCACTTTGACGACGAGACCCACACCGCCCGACCAAAAAGATCTTGATTCCTTAGGGAATGATATCGCTTGCATAGCTGCGACTGGTGTCACAAGATCGCCTAATTTAAAGGGTGGATTCATTCTTCTCTCGACTGCGAGTCTCAATAAGGTGCAGGGCCATGTCAATCTCAACAGAAGGTCCGTATTTGCTGGTGCGGTAATCCTGCTTGAACATGCCGATTAGCATGATGAGATCTTCATTGCGTAGAAGATGCGCGTGATCGCTGATCAGGGAGTTGATGCCTATCTTGCCAAACGCAGGATTGCGAGTCTGCTCTGGGTAGAACTCGTCAAACTCGCCTGCCAGCGACCGGATGATCCAGTCGGTGATGTGCTCTCGACTATCATCGGTGATAGTGATGTATCCCTTCTTGATGTATTTGATGATTCGGCTGCTGAGATAGGGCGAGCTGCTATTGCCGATTTGCAGGAGTTTGACTGTCTCAAGTTTCATGATTCGGTCGTCGACCAGCATCTCGCTGTCGTTGAATGCACAGCAGACATTGACGAAGTCGAATCGGGCGAGCTGCTCTCGAATAGGGAGAATGAGCTCTGCCTTGTCCACAATCTGCAAGTGGAATGATGTGTTGTATGATTCGATGTCAGTGTAGTCTTTATACTGCATCAGTATCTGACGCGGCAGGGCACACATGTATTCATTTGCATTGCCGCCAAAAGATCTGTGAGATTTGCCGCTGATCACGTGCGTCACAGCGTCGAGCTGGTCACGAGACGAGAAGAACAGATCGATGTCGCCGTTGCGTTCCTGACCGAAGAGATAGGTTGAGACACGCTTGCCCAGATAAACGGTCCGGGCAAATCCGCCTGCAATGTATGCACCACTGCGCAGTGCAGTGCTAATTGCAGGAAGGCTGAGAATGTGTCGAATGAGATGGGCCTCTGGGTGCCGGTCGATGATCTCGTCGATGTTGTGAGTTACCAGATTCATTTTGCCTCCGTGCACATTATACGACACCCACCGGGCGTCGCACGCGCTATTCTTTGTCTCGATTCAAGAAGGCCCATAGCCCTAATGACGCTGCCCAAGCAAAGCTAATGAACATGATGAACGGCAACCATTGCTGTCCGTCTTTGCTAAGGAGCAGCCACAAGAAGCCGTTCATCACGTATTGAACAATGTCTTCAATCATTTGTCACCGTTACCAAGCGTGCTTAACAGCAGAGCTTGCTGATTGCACATACGCAGCCACAAATCGCTCTATGTGACCTTCCCAAAGGACATCACATCGAACACCGTCAACTTCAATCACGTAGAACAATTCTGATTTTCTTGTGTCCCACCGACGCAGCTGTCCAGCCTCAGGCGGCTCGGCGTGCTTATACTTAATTTTTCCTTTGAGCGGGATCACATTCTTCTCTTTCTGTGCATAATCGAACGTCATCGTTGTGTCTCAATCTCCTTGCGTAAATATTCTTTCGAGGCATTGCAAAGCAATGGTCGCAGCTTCGTCTTTAGGCACTTCTTTAGTCGGCATTTTTAACCCAAACTTCACTGTTATCTAACGGTAGGAGTGATGCAGAAGGCTTAACGATAATGCCTCTCGAACAATTAACAGACACCCAAATTTCTTCTTCCCAGTGTAAGATGTCTGTGACAAGATAGTTTTCGTTAGCTGTGCTTTTAACTACGTCGCCCGGTTTAATACGACGTTGCCAGTCGACAAGCTTCTTTTCCCATAGACTCATTCGAGCTCCTCGAGTTCACTGTCATAGGCGTGTAGGACACCGCCGCTGACACAGTCAAGTAAAATGTATTTATTTCCTGTGGCACCCATAGCATCTCTTAACACAAGGTCAGATTCATCTTTGCAGACGTCCAGCGCGTCCAGTATAAGGAAAAGACGACCAGCATAATTAGATGCCCAATGTTGGTGCTTTGCGCGCGCGATCTCGCCCGCCTTAAAAGGCATCGATCACCTCGTATTCATCTTGAAAGATCCAGCCGTGAATGTTATCAACAATTACGATAGGCATATGTTTGCCGTCATCTCGGTGATAAGTGCCAACAATCATTGCAATTTTACCAGATGTCACTACACAGAGCACATCGTTGTCAGGATCTTGAGGATCTATCTGACCAATCATCACTTCGTGTGCCGCGCCGTAGCTTTTGATGCGAACCAGTGCCCCGACGGGTGCTGTGTAGTTTAGGGCGGGTCTGGTCATGTTTATATTGTAACACATAAGTGGGCGCGCGCACGAGACACGATTGTCAAGTCATAATCATGTATTTTAACAATTCTATTTTCAAAAAGAACATGACAGACGCGACAATGTAATAAAACATCACTTGTCGCGTCTGACACAAGTCCTATCTTACCCATCAAATTGTGACCAATCCACTCAAGTCCTGTTAGCCTTACAAGGTCGCCAGAACACGCCGGTTGCTCTGTGCAGGTATTATTTGTTGGGTCGATATTACACACATTAAGCTATTTATCGTTAAACAGGCGTGTTCTGGGGTGGCACAGTTAATTTTTGTGCGTCATCTTGTAGCATTGCCAGCAACGCATCGATCTGATATAAACGATGTGATACCTTCCAAAGCGCAGTTGCATCTTCCAGGAAATCTGAGTTGGCAGAAAAATTTATAGCATCGCCCTCTCTCGTGATTCTATCTTCGATTTCAAGGATCTTCTTTTTAATCAGCTGTAAGCTGCCTGTAAAATCGACGTAGTGCATTGCACGTTTTTCGATCAGCGTCTGCTTAATCTTTGATTCGATCATTGTCTTGTCTTGTATTGCACGTTTCACATCGCGTCGTGAGCCAGCCCATACCCCCAGTCTTTCCAGGTGCGCCGCAGATCTCGCAGGTCTTATAGCTCAACGATTCAGCCATTGAAAGAATACCATACACATAATCATCGGCGTTGTCCATATAGAAGCGCAGGCCGCCAAACTTCTCTTTTACTTGTGCTGCCACAGGTTGATGAGTTTCATCGAACTCTTCATCGGTCATGCCAGCATAGGGTGGGACCTTGCGCTTCCAGTCAATGTGGTGTTGAATATTCCTGCACGCTGTATTGATAATTTCAAACCAGCCGTCACCGGGGAATCCCCAGCACATTGCAGTTTCCTGCATAGACCCATGACGCATCTTGAAGATCTTGGGATACTTTTCACAGAGTTGCTTATCTAATTCGTCTTTCATGGTTGCACCTTTTTGAGATAATTTTGAATCGCCTCAATTATGATTTTTTGAAATCCTGCTTCATCATCTTTTGCGATACCAAGGTAATCAAAAAATTCTTGTGCCTTGTCGTCCTCAATATTGAAGATGATGCGTGTCTTCCCGTCAGGTGTCATTTCTTCTTCGATACTCTTTAGTCCCGGAATCATTAGTTCACCTTTTTGCGTAGGTCTTTAAGATCAGTTCGATACATGTCTGTGGGTGTTGTCTTGTTAATCTTATCTTGATCTTTAAGCTTTGTTTCAACAGACTTGTTGATCTCGTCGATCTTTTCTTGTGTGAGCGCGTGGATCGGCATCGACGTCAAATAGACATAACTTCCGTCATTTGTGTCGAAACCGAGCTTAGCAAGATCAGCCTCGATCTCAGCTTTCTTTCTGCTGTTGATTTTGAGCGCACCGTCCACGATCATCTTGATAAACTTTGCACGATTTGACAGCGTCTTAAGCTCATCAGCAACCTGTGCAAGAAGATACGCCTTGCGTTTTGTGTAATAGCCAAGACGAAAATCGACAAAGTAGCGCACAATCTCTTGCGCATTCTTGAATACTTTGAGCTTGCCGTTCTCATCAAGCGTTGTTAGATTTTCAGAATCACGATCTAACAGCTTGAGTGAATCCTCAAGCTTTCCGCGTTTAGAAAGCTCAGCGAGAGTCGTTCTTGGGAATTTTAACGTGTAGTTAATATTGCCAGAAGAATTGTCGTCATAAGACGCGATTGTGCCCTTTTCAATTAGCGCGTCGAGGTGTGCTTCATACTTTTCGTATGTTAGATCTGGCGGCAGATCTGTGATCTCGACTGTTGAAGTATTCTTGACTGTGTAGCAGCCTTTGATAATCCAGCTGTTTGGATTATCAATAGCACGAGTGAACGTGCCGTTAAAGCCTTTGATCCACGGCTTCAGCTCTGGGATTTCCTTATCATCAATCGCAAGTAGACACGCATCAATCAGATCGATCGGCTTGCGATTCATAATGTTAGTAGCAAATCCGACTGCAATGCCTGATCCGCCGTTTAGCAAGACTGTCGGGATGATAGGCAAGAAATACTTGGGCTCAATCTCTTCACCTTCCTCAAATTGCGGTGCGGTGAGATCGAAGTCCTTGTAGAGGAGACGAAAGTTCTCATTGAACTGAACACCGACATATCTTGGAGCGCCCGCCTCCGGTGATCTTATCGAACCAAACTGGCCGATGCCCTTGAAGATGGGCATCGAGTTCTTGAAGTCCTGTGCCATGCCGATGATGGTGGATTCAAGCGACGCATTGCCGTGATGGTAAAATGTCGTTGCTGCAACAGTGCCTGCAAGCTGGAAGACTTTGAGCGGCTTCTCATTGCCCGTCTTCCATACCTTGTTTGCAGCGTGTGCCACCTTGCGCTGCGTGGGCTTAAAGCCGTCGATGACAGACGGAATGGCCCGAGATTCAACAACATATTTTGCATAATTGAGATATTCATTGTCAAAGAAATCTTGAATGCTGCGTCGAGGGGTCTCTTGCTTTTGATCAGACATTCTCTTCAGGCTCCATCTGTGTGCCCATGATCTTCACTTTTCTGATTGCAGGATCGCTGCCAAACCACGCATCGAGTGTCGCCTTTAGTGAGCCGTCAGCTTCAATGGCGAACATGTTGGGATTCTGTATGATCTCCTTATACTCTTCATCTTCGAGTGCTGCTAGCCCCTTCTTGTAGGCAACATCCCACTTCGAGAGATCTTTTTGCTTTGATTGCCACACATCAAAATCTAATGCTGTGTAGAACGACAGCGTCTCTCCTTTACGTTTCGCGACGACGAGCGGTGTCATTACCCTGCAGATTTTGCCCTGATTAAACATCTCGGGCCAGAATCTCCCAAAGAAATTGATGAGCAACCCAGCAATTGAGTCACCGTCAGGATCTGCGTCTGAGTAGATCAGAATCTTACCGTAGCGCAGGTCCTTAGGCTCCTCACCCATCTTCAACCCGGTTGCAGCCAAGATATCCTTCACTTCCTGATTCTGAATGATCTTAGTTGCAGGTTGCTCTGTCACGTTAACAAATTTCCCGCGTAGCGGAAACGCGCCCTGGCGCTGCGGATCACGATATTTCCGGAATGCAGAAGATGCGCTGTCACCCTCAAACAGCGCCAACGTGCAGTCGCCTCTGCCAAATCGTGCCTTTGCATCGATTAGCTTCAGAACCTTACCCTTAGCAAGGTTCTTATTGAGCTCACGAAGCTGCTTCCGTTCATCAGCAAGCGCCTTCTGAGATGCCCAGTCAAGGATTCGTTGCACAACCTCGGAGGCGAGCACTGCCTTAAGTGTCTTCTCGCTGATCTCGAACTTGCTACCGAACTCCTTCTGTTCTGTGATCATCTTCTCTTTTGTCTGAGAAGAAAACGCCGGATTGACAATATCCGCTTGGATAAACAGGAAAAAGTGATTGCGAAGCTCGGATGGCTTTAGATCAACCTTGTGTTTCTTCTTAACTTTCTCCCGCAGCCACTCAACGAGCTGTGTAGAGACGTAGTCAATGTGTGTCCCGCCGTCTTTAGTCTCAACGCTATTGACGAACGATACCTGTGTGAACGAGCCGTCAGATGCAGCAATTCCTACTTTCCACCGTTCACTTTCCTCATAGATCACGTCTGGCACATAGAGTTTGCAGTAATCTGCAAACTTGTCAAACTTGTAGACGGTGTCATTGAATGTAACTGTCAGGTTAGGATTGCAGGCTGCCAGATCTATGCACCGGCGCCGCATTACTTCTACATGATCTTCATCGATCTTTTCAAGGCTGAAGCGCGGGAGATCAGGAATATACATGATCTCAGTGAAGTTATCTTTCCACTTCACAATCTTTGCGTCTGTTCGATCCCGCATGTTGTTGCTAAACATCTGCTCAAAAGCATTCTTTCCGTCGCACGTTCTGATTCGAAAATTAGTTGAGAAGATATTGGTGAGTGTAGAGCCCACCCCGTTTGTCCCAGCGACAAGACGCTCTTCGTCATCGTTGAAATTGGAGCCCGCCTTCAGGTTGCTGAAGATCATCTCAGGGATCCATTCGTTGTGCTCGGCGTGTTTCACAACCGGGATGCCGCCGTTGTCCCACACCTTAATGAAGCCTTCCGTCACATCGACGGTAACCCGAACTTGATTAAGTTTTGAATTACGTCGATGCTCATCGATAGCATTTGATACGATCTCATCAAATATTTTCAAGAAGGCAGGATTGTATGTGACACTTTTCTTTACGAACTTTTCACCGTCATGTAGATGGTAATCTTCCTGCCGAGGCTTGATAGAGCCGCAATACATACCGGGTCGAAGCAAAACGTGATCGACATCACTAAGCTTGCGATATTTTTCTTCGATCGTCTTCATGTTGCCTTATTATACTTTGTTTGTGCGCGTTTACACGGGTTCAATGAAACGATGCGACACAATTAGTTGTTTGCTTTCAACAAGACACCAGTAAAAAATTTGACTATCATACGTCCCTGAGACAGACTCTCGGCCGGTGACGAGTGCTTTGGAGCCGGGCGTAATCTTTGTTTTCTTCCTGAAGTTTTCCATGGTCGTCTGCTTCTCAGGATGCCAATATTTCTTTTCAAATATCAAATGCCCATAAGGCTGTTCTATCCCTTCACAGTCCCAAGGGATTATGCAGACCAAGTCACCAATTTTTATTGTTGTATTGTCAGATTCCACTACACGTCCCTTAGCAGTTTGTGGCACGCTTTAAGCGTAAGTTGCTTATTCATCGTTAGCGATCCTGAAACGAGATGTTGACGCAGTCACGACGATATTGTCAAAATGTACGATCAGCATCTTTTCTTTAGAATTAAATGATCGAGACGATTTAATAATTCCTGTTGTGTCATTCACACCCCAAATGTTAGCATCTCGCGCATGTAAAAAACTAACTTTTGAACCAACTGTAAAATAGTCTTCAGGTAACACAGACATTACTTACTCCGATCATTCCTTAGAATATGATTATTTCCCGTGCTTCGCCGATTGGAAAGATTTCGTAGGGCGACATTTTGTAGATTTGTCCCGCAAACATGACTGTCACCTTGCGAATCTTATTTTTTCGACTAGCAGGATTGACAAATTCTGAATAATCTGCGATCACAAGACAGATCATCTCGCGATCATTCATATAATCCCACGTAGACAAGAGCGAGCCCCTCTTGTGTGTCTGCTTTTGCCACGCAAGAAGATCATTCTTATCCATCTCAGCCTAACTGAGACCAGCTACCTTCTACAAGCGGGATTTCATGCTCGTCAAGATGAGCCTTGAACTGCTTCCAAGAAGCAGCGTCCTGCTCACGCAGATCGAAGATGAGATATTCAATGCCCTGCTCAAAACCAGTGACACCTGATATTTCGCCGCCTTTCTCATCATTCAGCTCACCAATTCGCATGGGCACAACTTCGTGCCATGTGTTCATGGCATCGAAGATGACATCATCATACATGTCACCTGACCAATCACGGATAGTTGCAAGAATCTCTGCATTCCATGGACCTGCTGGTCCTTGTGTCTCAAGCTCGTCGGCAGCATCATCTGCTCCGCTTTCACGAAGCTCTTGCACACTGCTCTCGAATTCATCAAGTGCAGCTACGTCAATGTGTGTTAGTTCAAACCCAAAACCTTGCTTAGGGAAGTATCGCATATTATTTTCCTTTCAAAGTATAGAATGTTTCTTGCAATTTTACACAAATTACTTAATTTTCTTTGAAATCACGTGCCAGTCCCGTCGGGCTGTCATTCAAGTCGCATAAGATCGTAGTCGTCCCACATGTATTCTATTTTTCTGCCCCACATGACAGTCAAGAAACTGTTCTTGTCACGCTCAATGACCAGGCCTACGCATACAATGTCGGGAATATTGACTGTGTATTTTCGCATAACGAGCTCGCCTGGCTCAATCCTGCTTCGTGCAGCAGGATTACTCAATTGCACACAAAGCGCCGTGCGACGTGTTGGTTGTCTCACCGTCTGCCCATAGAATCAGTGCTTCTGGATAAAGCTTGGGTTCTTTTTTGTCATGGCGCATCCAGTCAGCAAGCACCCAGCGGGTTTTAATCACAAGACCCACACACTTGTTCGTGTAGAGCGGCACATTCCAGCCTGCTTCCATATCCGCATTAGGGTGCATGACCCATTGAACAAGCTGGCCGGGTGATAGCGACGCTGCGGAGGCATGCTCATAGAGCTCAGTCGGCGCTTGAATCGGCCAATGTCGCCTTTCATGATATTCTGACAAGCGTTCGGATCCATCGTACACGGCGTTGGTTGGGATCTTGTTCATATACGCATTATACCTCATAGGCGATTCGATTACACAGGTCTCCGGCGGAGCTCGCTCAGAATCATGCGGACCTGCTTGCGAATTAGAGCTTCTTCAGCTCTGCGGAGTTGTTGATCAAACTGCTCTTGTGTATCAATAGACCCGTATTCTCTAACAAACCTTTTGACGCTAATTCTGTCGACAGTGCCGTCTGCAATGTCGCCTATGTGCACAATCCAGCGCTCAGGATCGCCAATAAACGTCTGTGGGGGCACAAACCAGCGCGGCAAACCTGGGCCGCGTCGGTCGATAAAGTTAATGACAGCTTGACAGACAATCTGTGCCATTGCATCAAATTGTGCTGCGTGATTTGCAGGTGTTTCTCTTCCACTTTTATAAGCAAAGTCAAAAGCATTACCCACTTTCATGTATCCAAGCTTGTCCATTGCGTAATTGGTAGGATAGCCACCCGCTGGAACGCCAGGAAAGGTTTCAGCAGCATCGCTATGCATGGTCTCACCCTCAAGTGGAATAATTGCGCCGTCAGGTGCAATCCATGCCATGCTTTGAGGACGACGCAGTGTATTAGCGGGTATTGCTATCATTTCTTTTCCATGCGTTCATCATGATTTCTAACAAGCGCGTTGATATGTGACCAAACATGTGATTAAGTATCAATCACCTGAGCCGTATCCATGCCAAACAGGATACGACGCAGTGTTTTTGTTTTTGTATTGTGCAGCCTCAGTCTCTTCAATTAGACGAATTACATCAGCTATGTTGCAGTCAAGTGCTCTATCAATTCGAAACCTGCAACGGTCGATCACAGCCTTAATCGGCTCTTTTGACATCTTGATACCTCCATTTTCCATGTCCTTCATCGCACAAGCATTGATTTTGAAATTCTACGTAGGGTGTAATGGACCGCTCAGGTGCGCATAGATTTGCACAATCATTATCAAATGACCTATCATTGCCTGCCCTATAAAGCCCGTAGGCTAAGAATCCCAAGAGGATTGCAATAAGCAGGGCCTCGATCACCTTCTCGATCTTTACATTAGACATTTTCGCCTTTTAACACTTGAAGAAAGCGCCCATGAATAACAGGAACTAGTTCCGAGTCAATTATAACATCATATAACACGTCATAATTTTCATCGTCATTAAAATTGTACTTGTACTCTTTGAGACCGACAATCATTCCGATTTTTCCTTCTTGGTGCGCGTAGTAGCCTTGAGTTTTTACCAGATCTCCGATCTTCATCGAATTTCCTCACAGTCTCTGAGCCAGACAAAACCGATAAAACTTTCGACGAGAACTCTGGCAAGGTTTTCCATTGTCGGGCCATCGCGCTGGTCTTCAACATCAATGTCAAGAATAAGCGCAATTGTGCCAGAAGGAAGGTCTGGCAAGGAGCAATTTGCGTGAGTATGTTTGTCAGGAACAAAAGTAACCGGTCGACCCATGTTGTTAAGCATAACTAAATCGCCTGACTTCATCTCACAACTCTAACACGTTGCCGTGGCTCGTCACAGTGCCCATCCGCCCATCATCGCAACAGGACCCGTTGCTGAAGGTCGTGGGAAGTTCACTCACGGTTCGGGTCCCGGCGTTCCGAATGTCGTCGGTGGAATGGACGTGACCAAAGAGCATGAACCGCGGTGGGACCTTGGCGACTCGCTTACGGAGAGCCGAGCAACCCACCAGATCCACCTTGTTGTGATGGTCATAGGTTGCATCGAGGATCCCATACGGCGGGCCGTGCGTGATCAGGATGTCGAGGCCTTCAGGAATCTCGTCCCAGATTCGGTTGATCGTCCCGCGGTCACGCATGTAGGACCAGTCACCGTAGCGCGGCGTGAAGGGTGAACCCCATATTCGGAGACCGCCGATGTTGATCTCCTCGTTGATGAGGAGGTGGATCTTCCGGTGCTCGATGAGGTCACGGGTGATGAGACC
>Ga0181358_1000952_pt1 | contig 13279 bp, 10 predicted proteins | sample Fa13VDMM110SD_FD_130096 | JGI IMG/M metagenome (GOLD analysis project Ga0181358, IMG submission 130096) | Freshwater viral communities from Lake Michigan, USA - Fa13.VD.MM110.S.D | ecosystem: Environmental > Aquatic > Freshwater > Lake | place: USA: Michigan | collected 2013-09-24
AAGAGTTTGGAAGGTTAGTTATGTTATTATATTTTTTAAGTTCAAAACCAATTTTAAAACAAGCGACCCAAGATACGATTAATCCAACCCCAACAAGTAATGTTTTTGTTTTCCAATTCCAAAATTTATTTACTATGTTTATCATCCAATCTATATTTTAAATAAAGATCTTTACTAGCCATTTGTACTATTTACACCATATTCATAATTATCAGAATCTTCAGTAATCCATTTTGGACTGTTTTCTGAAGTATAAATATGAGAATTTATCTTTCTTTGCAATATTAATTCATTTGGTTTTGTTGCAAAACTTGGATCAAATACTCTAATTCTATTATTGGGTTGTATTGCAAAATTACCATTATCAAGCTTTATAACATGACCCGCTTTGTGCTGATCTGGTTTTTCACTAAATCCAAAATTTAATTCATTATAATCACTATGCGCCCAATCAAGAGTAAACAAATAACGCCCCATGTATTCTTTGCCGCTTCTTCCAGTATATTTTACTACTTTATTTTGTAATAAATAAAAAGTTGTTACAGCTATATGATAACTAAAACTATCCCACAATTCTAACTCTTCTAATTCCATATCTGGTGCATCTTCTTTAGAGCAAAACGAACTTATCGGAGCGTGCCACCAAATACCACCATCTTCCATAAGAAAATTAAAAAGTGGAACTTGACTTGGCAAACTTGTAACACCAAAAATTAAACATTTATATTTTTTATCAAAACTATCTTCTTGATTTCTAAGAAAGTTCCCGCGCACGAAGCATTCGATTGGAGGTATGTTAGTATTTAAAAAACTCATAATTTCTCTATATAAGATTACACTGTGTAATGACTTTTATAGCTTAAATAAGGAAAGCTACCTAACATTAACTATGAAAAAAACATTCAAAATAACAGATAGAAATATATTTGAAGGCGAAAAAGCAAATCCACAAAACTGTGCAATTGCCAAAGCCATTAAAAAAGAAATGAAAAGTAAAATACAAGATGTTTCTGTATTACCTTCTCATGTAACTCTTAGAATAGATAATAAAATGTTTGTTGCTGAAATGCCTAAATATGGTTCAGATTTTATAAAAAGATTTGATCATGGCCAAGCAGTAAACAATTTTAAATTGAATTTAAATTTCAAAAAAGGTTACGCTTTAGTTTAATTATTTTGTTCTTAAAGAATAAAATGGTTATTTAAGATATTTGGGGTGTAATTATAGGTAGTAAGTTTAATGTCTAAAAAAAATAAACAAAAAGAAGACAAGTCAGTTCCTGTTCCTCAAAGAGATAAAATTGAAGGTTTCTTAACTATTCGCGAATTACAATGGACAGATAATCAAAAGAAGTTTATTCAATTACTTCAAGACAAAAATACTAAAATGGTTTTCTGTAAAGGCCCAGCAGGAACAGCTAAAAGTTTACTTAGCGTATATGCAGCTTTAAATGCTATAAATCAGAAAAAAATTGGTGAAATATTTTATATTCGTAATCCAGTAGAAAGTTCTTCTCATAATCTAGGATTTCTTAAGGGCGATCTTCATAGCAAATTAGATCCTTATCTCCAACCATTAATGGATAAACTTCATGAATTACTTCCTAAAAATCAAGTAGAAATGTTATTAAAACAAGAACGTGTTAAAGGATTACCAGTAGGATTTCTTCGTGGTTTGAGTATTAATGGTAGTTATATTATATGTGACGAAGCTCAGAATTTAAGTGTTCATGATTTATTATTAATCACTACAAGAATGGGTAGGTTCAGTAAATTGATATTAATTGGAGATATTCGTCAAGCAGACATTAAAAATAGTGGTTTTGAAAAAATATATAATTTATTTGACGACAAAAAAAGTAACGATAAGGGAATATGCACATTTAAATTCGGTAGAGAAGACATTATGAGAAATGATATTTTAGCTTATATTATAGAAAAATTTGAAGAATTGAATTAATAATGTTTTGAATTTTATCAATATATATAGTATAATATATATATTATGTTAAAGATATATTGTCAAGATTGTGGATCACCTACCTCGTATACCAATTTAAAACCTAAATTTTGTAGTTCATGCGCAAAACCATTTGATAAAACTATTGTAGTTAATAAAGTTCAAATAGAAAAACCAACTTTTACAAAACCGAAAAATATTCAAAAACAAGTTAAATCAAATACAAATGAAGATTATGATTACGATGATAATGAAGATATTGATAATGTTGATCATGTTCCAAATATAAATAAAATTGATATCGAAATAAGCGAAATAAAGCCAAGAAAAATTAAACTTGGAGATATAGTAAATAACCTTCCAGAAGAAGCGTTTTCACAAACAGAAAGCTCAAAACCGATTAAAATGAAAAAAAGTAAAAGTATACAAAAGAAAAATCAAATAAAAAATTCAAAATTTTTAAATGAATTTAAATCAGAAGCAGGTACTTTAAGACCATCTAGTAAAAGAAATAGGAAAGAAATAGATGGCTAAGAAAACAAAGTTTGAAGAGAGAATTGATGAAATAAACACTGAAATTTTAAAAAGAAAAAATAAGTGGAATTTGACAGCTATTGCTTGGATGGATTTTGCAGATGTTTCTCAAATTTTAAGATTTCATATTTATAGAAAATGGCATTTATATAATCCAACAAAACCTTTAGCTCCTTGGGTTAATCGTATTATAAGTAATCAAATTAAAAATTTAATACGAAACAATTATAGTAACTATACCAGACCTTGCCTTAAATGTTCAGCAGCAGAAGCAGATGATGGTTGTGCAATTTATCAAAAACAATGCGCGAATTGTCCTCTTTATGCAAACTGGTCAAAAAGCAAAAAGAACGCTCATGATACTAAATTAACTTTAAGTTTAGAAAATCACGTTCAAGAAATACATGAGATTCCAAATGAAAATTTTAATATTGAACAAAGTGTTTCAAATACTCATAAGAAAATGGAACAAGTTTTAAAACCTATAGAATGGAAAGTATATACTTATCTTTATATAGAAAACAAGAACGAAGAGCAAACAGCAAAATTAATGGGTTATAAAACCACAGAAAAAAATAGAATGGCAGGATATAAGCAAATTAAAAATATTAAAAAAGCAATCATAACAAAAGTTAAAAAACATCTATATAATGGAGATATTGATATATCATGAGCGAAGATATTCTTATTTTAACAGAAGAGCAACAATTAAAACTATTAAATGAATGGAATAATCGTACCGATAATCCACCATCATTAGTAGAATTAGTTCAATTAGCTTTTGGAAGAGATGATTTAGATGGCAGAAGCAAAGAGGGAAAAGCTGTTAAAAATTTTTTAGCTAGTAGACAAATTAAACCCAAGAAGAGTCACGAGTATCAAGCTAAAGGGCTTATTGAATTATCTATAGAACAAAAAGAATACATTAGCAATAATTGTCATACAATGACAGGACTTGAAATGTCAAAGATATTATTTAAAAATGAATCCTTAACTAATTTATGTCAAGAAACTAGAAGCGTTTTGGAATATATGAAAAATATTCCTAGTAACATTAAATTCAATAATACAGAAAACGAAAACGCAGCAACAGAAGGATATAAACCACCTCGCAGCGAAGAAAGAATGATAGTTAAAATTAATAAATATGTTTTAGATGGTATTGATAAAAACAAACTTACCCATAAACATAAAAAAGAAATTAATTCACTCATTAGTTACATGAATACTCATAGATTTATTCATCAAATGAACATTTATGATAATGAAGCTGATAGAGAACTATTCGAAAGTAGTTTTGTTAGATATACTTACGACAAAGGAGACCTTTCTCAAGAAGAAGTAGATCAATATATTGTGCTTTGTACAGAGGTTGTTATATCTTCTAATATTCAACAAACAATTAATGTACTACAACATCAAATTGAACTTTCCATGCAAGAAGATGGTAAGATCCCAATGGCTCTTGTTGAAGCTAGTAGTACAGCTAGAAAAGAATATAATGATTGCGTAAATCGTCAGCAAAAATTAAACAATGATCTTAAGGTAAAACGCAGCGATAAACTAAGCAAGCAAGTAAAAGAAACCGCATCAGTTATAAATCTTGTTCAAATGTGGAAAGAAGAAGAGAGTAGAGCTAAACTTTTAAAAATGGCAGAAATGAGAAAGAAAACTATTGAAAAAGAGATAGATAGATTATCCACAATGGAAGAAATAAAATGCAAGATATTAGGAATCTCTAGAGATGAGATTTTAAATGGATGAGCGTAATATGTAAAGTAGATGGTAAAGAGTTCAAAGATGAAAAAAGTCTTCATCTTGCACTTAGAGGATATGGTTTAAATAAAGAAAAATATTATCATACTTATTTTCCAAAGAAAGATTTATTAACTGGTGACGTTATTTTATTTAAAACAAAAGAACAGTATTTAAATAGCGATTTTAACGATAAGAATAATATGAAGAAATGGCTTAAACAACAGCCATTACAAGAAGCTCAAGACTACTGCAAGAATCTTTTAATCAAAAGAAAACACGAAAAGAATCTAATATATTCTCCGACACAAATAGAACTTAGAACAATAATGAGTCCATCTATCATTTCTTATAATCAAATATTTAATGATTATTATCAATTATGTTCAGAAGTAGGATTAGAGAATAAGTATATTCACCCAAACGCTATAACAGATCAATTTGAAAATAAATTATCATCACAAGATACTATTTACGTAGACACAAGAGAACAAAATTGGCTTAAATTTAATGTGCAATTTGAAATTAAAACCTTATCCTTCGGTGACTATGCTTGTACTAATGATAATTGTGGATGTTATATAGAAAGAAAAAGTCTTAGTGACTTTATAAGTACTTTAAGTGCAGGTAATTTTGATAGATTTAAAAATGAAATAGATAAGTCTAGAAAAAATAATTCCAATCTAATTGTTATTGTAGAAGAAAAATTATCTAATGCTTTAAGCTTTCAATATCTTCCTCATATTAGCAAAAAAATTAAAGCTACTCCAGAGTATATCTTTCATAATGTTAGATCCCTTATACAAGAATACAGTAATCTACAATTTTTGTTTGTAGATGGTAGAGAAGAAATGAAAAGAGCAATTGAATCTATATTTGCAAGTGAATGTTTTTATAGTAAAGTAGATCTTCAATTAGCTTATGATATGAAACTATTATGATATACTGTCCAGATAAATACATTAGAGAAGTTAAAGATGTTAATGCGGAATTAGCAGAACTTAAGGGTTATCTTAATGATAAAGAAGCTAAAATTAGTTTAGCAAAATTTCTTAGAGCAAATCTTGGGTTTACAACTGAACTTATTAGCGGAGTAAAGCTAGCTCCCTATCAAGAGATTCATCTCAAAGCTTTGATGAATAGAAATTTTAACATGTGCGTTTTTGGTCGTGGTTGCGGTAAATCATTTATTGCTGCAGTGTTTTGCTTTCTTCAGTGTGTATTTGAACCAAATACTAAAATTCTTATAGCTGGTCCAACATTTAGAACTGCTAGATTTATCTTTAATAATCTAGAAAAGATAGTTGAAAGTTCTGGTGCTGAATTACTTGCTCAATGTTTTGGAGCAAAAGCAAAACGTAATGATCAATTTGAATGGCAAATTAATGGTGGAAGTATAGTGGCTATTCCTTTAAACGGAGAAAAGATTCGAGGATTTCGAGCAAATATTCTTGTGCTTGACGAGTTTCTTTTGCTTCCAGAAGAAATTATTAAAAACGTATTAATGCCATTCTTAGTAGCTCCACAAAACATTAAAGAGAGAATGGAGATACGAGAATTTGAAGACAAATTAATTGAAGAAGGTTTAATGAAAGAAGAAGATAGAATGGTATTTGAAAATACAAGTAAAATGGTAGCATTATCTTCTGCTAGTTATACTTTTGAAAATCTTTATAAAACATATTCTGAATGGTGTACAAAAATCTTAGAAAAAGAACAAGGCGAAGCAAAATATTTTGTAAGTCAATTAAGCTATGAAGCTTTGCCAGAAGAAATGATTGATAAAACAATCATTGAAGAAGCTCAAGCTGGCGGATCAAGTCATAGTAGTTTCCTTAGAGAATATTGTGCTCGATTTACGGATGGTAGCGATAGTTATTTTAATGCAAAAAAGATGGAAGAATGTACCTTGAAATTAGGAGAAAAACCTCACACACTTTTAAAAGGTGAATCATCTAAAAAATATATTCTTGGAATTGATCCTAATATGAGCGATAGTCCAAATGCGGATTATTTTGCTATGGCAGTATTAGAAGTAGATGAAGATACAAAAACTTCAACATTAGTCCATACTTATGCTGGATTAGGTAATTTAAAAAATCACGTTGCATATTTTCATTATATAATGACTCATTTTAATATTATATTTATTATCCTTGATAATGCGGGTTCAGATGTATTCTTATCTAGCTGTAATGAATCAGAGTTATTTAAAAAAGATAAATTAAATATAAAATTATTGGATTTTAATTCAGATTTAGAGGGTCTAGATTATGATTTAATGGTACGAGATATTAGAAATAAATATAATTTACAAGATGGTAGAATAGCTATAAACCAAGTATTTACTAGCAATTTTATTAGAAAAGGAAACGAATATCTTCAAGCATGTATTGATTATAAGAAAATTTGGTTCGCTTCAAATACTGGTGGTAATGAAGACTTCTTTAATAAAGTCATGAATAGTAATTCTAATTTAAGCTTAATCCGTACAGAAGACAAGAAAGATTGGACTACTTTAGATTTTATAGAAAACCAAGATGATTTCATATATCAAACCAAGAAACAATGTGCTTTAGTTGAATACACATCCACTAGCCGTGGTAATCAAAATTTTGATCTTCCACAACATTTAAAAAGAAGTGCCTCTGCTAATAAAGCTAGAAAAGATAACTATTCAGCTTTAATGCTTGCAAATTGGGGCTATAAATGCTATAATGATATTATGTCACAACCACAAATATTAGAAATTCCAACTTTTTCGCCTATAATGATTACATAAAGTGTAATAATTTAAACAAATGTCTAAAAAAAATCAAAATAAATCAAAAAAAACCAAAAATACCGATATTCAACCCTTAATGGTATCTCAAGCTAGCTCTAGCAAGATGTACGAAGCAAAAGCGGCATCGGATGATACAAGAGTAAGAAGAAATTTAGCTGGTAATATTACAAGAACAGAAAGATATAAGAATATTGATGATGGATTAATCCCATTTAAATACTCTACAGGTATCAAAGGTAGTTCTAATATCAACATCAGAGACGCAGTTATTCTTTGCCAAAAATGTTATTATAATTTTGCAATTTTTCGTAACACCATCGACTTGATGACTGAATTTAGTTCTAGCCATATATATTTTCAAGGTGGAAGTCAAAAAAGTAGAGATTTCTTTTCTGCATTATTTAAGAAGATAAACATATCTGACCTGCAAGATAAATTCTTTAGAGAATATTATCGTTCTGGTAATGTATTTCTTTACAGATTTGATACTCAAATTCAAGATTCAGATTTAAGTAAAATTACTCAAACATTTGGCTTAACAAGCAAAGCTTCTGTAAGTCTACCAGCAAGATATATAGTTTTAAATCCTGCCGATATTCAAATTGGTGGAAGTATTAATTTTGCAGTTGGAAGATATTATAAAATATTAAGTGATTACGAATTAGAGAGATTAAAAAATCCAAAAACAGATGAAGATAAGGAAGTATTTAATAGCTTACCAAAAGAAACTCAAAATCTAGTAATGCAAAAAGGCGTAGGAATATTAAGCATTCCTTTAGAAAGAGATAAGATTGCAGCTGTATTTTATAAGAAACAAGATTACGAGCCATTTGCTGTTCCTATGGGTTTTCCAGTATTAGAGGATATTAATTGGAAAGCAGAAATGAAAAAAATGGATATGGCAATCACTAGAACAATGCAACAAGCAGTTCTTTTAATTACAATGGGTGATACTCCAGATAATGGTGGTATAAATCAAAAGAATCTTGAAGCCATGAGAGGTCTTTTCGAAAATCAAAGTATTGGAAGAGTTCTTATTGCAGATTATACAACTAAAGCTGAGTTTGTTATTCCAGAAATTGGCAATCTTATTGGTCCAGAAAAATATGAAGTTGTAGATAGAGATATTCAAATTGGATTAAATAATATTCTTATTGGTAGCGAAAAATTTGCTAATACAAGTATCAAAGTCCAAGTATTCATGGAAAGATTAAAGCAAGCTCGCCAAACTTTTATTACTGAATTTTTAATTCCAGAAATCCGCAGAATAAGCAAAGATCTTGGTTTTAAAAATTATCCAGAACCAGTATTTGAAGATATTGATCTTAAAGATGATGTTCAATATTCTAGAATTTATAATAGATTAATGGAACTTGGCATCTTAACTCCAGAAGAAGGACTTAAAGCTATTGAAACTGGTAGACTTCCAACCAATGAAGAATCTCTTGAATCACAAGTTAAATATAAAGACTTAAGAGATCAAGGATTTTATCAACCATTAATTGGTGGAGCTCAAGGTGGTGGAGCAGGTAGACCATCTGGATCAACTGGAATTCCTCAAAATACAAAAAATGTTAAACCAATTGGTCAAGGACAGCAATCAAAAGCTTCTATTGAAGAAAAATATAGCGTATTAAAAATTAAAGAAAATCTTTCTAAAGCTCAAAAATTAGAAGAAGAAGTGGGTGCAAAATTAAGAGAAATGCATAACATTAAAAAAATGAGCAATCAACAAAAAGAAATAGCAGAACAAATTTCTCATATTATTATTGCTAATGAAAATCCAGAGAATTGGAATGATAAAATATCAGATTACATTTCTAATCCAGTAGACACAAATGAAACAGCAGTAAAAGAAATTCAAGAAATCGCTTATAATCACCAACTTGATAGTTATATCTCAAGTATATTGAGACATAGTAAAATTTAATTTAAATTAATTTTTTAATTAAGTAAACCAAACGTTAATTCCGCCAGATGGCGCGCATACAAAGTTTTTATCGGTATTACTAGCTAAAGCAAGCGCCGTAGCATTTGCAATAAGGGTTGAAGAATCAAAGATTCTATCTGTTCCAGGAGTGGAATTTGCATAAATATTAATTGCTCTACCTGCTCTGTTTTTGACTTCTATTTCCATTCCAGCTGTAGCCGCAGGAAGACTCAAAGCTCCGTTTAATATTCCAGCGCCAGTTACAATAACTTGATCAGTACTGATTGAAGTTGAACTGGCTTGAGTAGTTACTCCTGCCCCACTATAAGTAAGAATACCTCTTAAAAGTTTTCCAGTTATTAAAACTGTATCAGTATAAGCATCACCTAAAGTAGTATTTCCATTAACATTAAAATTTGTATTTACAATCAAACTATCATCTGTTCTTAAAACATCATTTGCAGAGCGATAAAGATTAGCGTCTGCACCAAACACCAAAGCGTCAGCAGCTGATGTAGCATTTGGTAGATTAACTGGTCCAGCATTAATTGTAACTGTATCTGTTGCAGCATCTCCTAGTGTGATAGTTGTTGAATTAATACTTGTACTTCCGCCATTTACTGTTAAGTTTCCATCTACAATTAAATTATCATCTGTTCTTAGTGTATCTGCTGCGGAACGATAAAGATTAGCATCTACACCAAGCACCAAAGCGTCAGCAGCCGATGTAGCATTTGGTAGATTAACTGGTCCAGCATTAATTGTAACTGTATCTGCATTACTGTCTCCTAAAGTGGTATTTCCATTAACGCTTAAATCTAGATCTACAATTAAATTATCATCAGTTTTTAAAGTACTTGCAGCGGAACGATAAAGATTAGAGTCTCCTCCAATTGTCATACCAACACTAGTAGTTGTATCACTTAAATTTAAAGTATCTTTTCCATAATTACCACTAACTATAAATCTTAAATTAGATACCCAACCACTACTGGGAGTTGCGGTTCTATATACTAAATGTTTATCAGTAACTCCTCTTGAATCTGCGGGAGTTGTAGTTTTTACTATTAATCCAGCAAAATCTGCGCCAGCATCATCTGAAAAACCAACAGTAGTATAATTTCCTCCACCAAGTATAGATCCAGTTTGTACATTAAGCTCAATAGATTTATCTTCTGCAATAACTTGAGACACAGCAAATTGAGCGGTAGTTCCATAAACATTTAAATTTCCAGTAACATTAAGATCACCATTAAAAAACCCTGTTCCGTCTAATCGAATATTTCCACCGCTAACATGCAATAATTGTACTGGATTAATTGTTCCAATACCAATTTTGCCTTGGTTATAAGCTGTACCTTCTACTCTATAGTAATTCTCATGATATTCTGGAATATAAGACATAGTTACCTTTTACCTTTCATTTTATTACACTAAAAACCAGCCACTTCCATTACTTAAAAATTCATAGCTAGCAAATCTTTGATCTATCATAAATCCAGTAAAGAATAAATCTATTCTTTCTGAACCAGTACAGAAGACCATAATATTACCTTTACCTAAATTTTTTACAGTATATAATACGCCACTATTTTGATTTACAGGAGGTAAATATAAATTAGTGGTTTTCATTATTGGAGTATTTATTAAAGTATATCTTCCAGTTATTCTTGCTGAAGTTGGATTGCCATCTAAGAATGTTGTAGCTAATCCGCCTATTCTTCCTATTTCGTGAGGTTGATAATCAAAATTGCAATCTCCATTACAAAAATCTGGTTTTGCAATTGCGCCATCTTTTACAGATATAGTAGTTGCATATCCATCACTATAACCACTTGGATAACTTACCATTGGACTTCCTATAGTATCCCATCCAAGATCTAAACCAGTTGGTTGCCATAAACCAACTTTATGAACATAATTTACTCTATCAGTACCAATTATAATTTCTGTAGCATTACTATATGGATTTAGACTTGCATTATTACAATTTCCTCCTAAATCAGAAGGACTATGACACCACATACTGCCATCTAGATTTCTAGTAAATGCTTCTTGGAATATTCTTCCTGCTAAAAATTGTCCAGTTTCTCCGATTCCTGTAGAGAGCACAAGATCACCATCTATTTTAAAATTACCGCCAGATACTATTGCTCTAATATCTCCAGGCTGACTGACTTGAGATGGATTATCTGGAATATTATCATATTGATTTTTATCATAGAATTTAAAGTATCCACCTTCAGTTGCGTCAAGTAAAACATTTCCACTTCTTAGATGTAAAAGTTCTTGTGGATTTTCAAATGGAAGAGTTCCGCTAGTGCCTATTCCTATATTTCCATTATAAAGAATTGTTATTTTTCCAGAATTATTAACGCCAATTTGCATTGCGTTATTCATATTATTTGGATTTAGTTTATAACCAGCATTTCCAGATATTGGAAAAATTATTTCATTTCCAATTATTGTTGCTCCAGTTAATCCAGAAGTCATTAAATTTCTTCTACCGAATATATATCCAGAAGTATTTTGTCTTGCAGTGTTATAAGCTCCAATTGTAAATGTTTCTGTACCAGTGACTATATTATCTCCACCAAAAATATAATTTTTACTAGATGCATTAGCTGCTTGCGAATCTACGATTTGTAAAGAATTTAAACGATTACTGCTTCCGTATACATTTGAATTATATGCTCCAGTATTTAAAGTGTTAGATCCTCCATAAATATAATTTAGATATCCAGAGTCTAAATTTGAATCTCCATAAATTTTATTATCAGAAATATTTACATTCGGATTTGAAAAAAATGTTTTATAAAGAATATTAATGTAATTTCCTGTAGCTGATGAGGTATTTCCATCACCATGTATTTTTGATGTATTAGTTCCAGAGTCTATAACATTAGAATTACCAACAATAAATATACTATTAGATCCAGTATTTAGTTGATTACTATCTCCATGAATATTTATACTACTATTTCCACTTCTTATAGTATTGCCATCTCCTACAATATCAACAGATGAACAATTAATAAATACAGAATTGCTATCTCCATAAATAGCAGAGTTTGATCCAGAAATTCTATTATCTGATCCATAGATTTTAGTATTCTGATCATTTAATAAATTACCACGACCAAAAACATCTGTTCCAGTTGCTTTGAATTGATTTTCATTTCCATAACCAACTACTATACTATTAAAACCACTTACTCTATTTCCACTTCCTAAAATATTATTATTTGCGCCAGAAGAAATATTATTAAAACCAAATACATGAGATCTAGTTGCAGTTATTGTTGATGTATTACCATAACCATAAATTGCAGAATCATTTCCGCTTGCAATATTTCCACTACCATAAATGCTAACTCTATTAGCATTATTAAAATTACCTCTGCCAAAAATATTTGCATCTGTTCCATTTAAATTATTTATATTTCCATATCCAACAACCATGCTATTAACGCCACTATTCTTATTTCCACTACCAACTATTACTGCATCTGCTCCAGAAGAAATATTACCTAAACCAAAAATATGAGAACGAGTAGAAGTTTGGTCAACAGTATTACCATATCCATAAGTTGCTGAATCGTTTGCATCTATAATATTTCCAGATCCAAAAACACTTGCTCTACGTATATTAGTATTATCTCCACCGACTTCATTACCTTCACCAAAAGCATAATCTCCACTCCCATCATTTACATCATTTGATTTTCCCACTACAGTCGAAGAATTATTATCGGATAAAAGATTATTTCTGCCAAAAACATTTGAATCATCTCCTTCACTATTAATAGTATTACTATATCCAATTAATATATTATTAGCGCTATAATCACTTATAGAATTATCATTACCAATATAGTAATTATTACTATTACCTTCTCCGCCGAAATTACTTAAACCAAAAATATAAACATTACTTGATTCAGCATCTGGATCAGAATAACTAGTATTACTTCTTCCTATAATATAAGAATTAAAATTTTGACTATTTCCTAAATCAGAATTATCTCCTATTAAATTTTCTTCTCCGAATATATAACCACTAGTTCCATGGTTATCGTTATTTTGTCCAACTGTGTAAGATCTTACTGCAGTAGCTATATTTCTTTCACCAACTATAACTTGTTTTTCATTATAGGATTCATTGATTCTTCCAACTATTGTTGTTTCAGAACTTTTTAAACTATTAATATTATTTTTACCAACAATAATAGCTTTAAATCCACTATTTAAATTATCACTTCCATAAACATCAGAATAGTATCCACTTCCATTGATTGTATTTCCTCTTCCAACT
>Ga0181358_1000954_pt1 | contig 13270 bp, 15 predicted proteins | sample Fa13VDMM110SD_FD_130096 | JGI IMG/M metagenome (GOLD analysis project Ga0181358, IMG submission 130096) | Freshwater viral communities from Lake Michigan, USA - Fa13.VD.MM110.S.D | ecosystem: Environmental > Aquatic > Freshwater > Lake | place: USA: Michigan | collected 2013-09-24
AAAAAATGTTCTAGTATAATATGAATATGCCTTTCCTGCATTTGGATTAAATTTATCTAATCGAGCCGTTAAATATGTAACCAAATCGGTTTGTAAATCTTGAAATGAAGAATCAATATAATCAGGTTTAACTTTATTAATAATGTTTTCAGCCATTTTCATGAAAGCCGGATAAATAAATCTACAATAGATTTTTTCTCGTTGTGACATGATTTCTGATCCATTATATGCTGATATTGCTATGTCTGTTATTTTGGTAAAATATGATTTACTTTTCTTCGCTCTGGCCATTGTCAAATTCTTCTTTTAGTTCGTTAATAACTTGTTTAAGTAAATCAAATGTAGTTCCTGCTTCATCTTCAGCTTCAAATGCACCCAAACGATCAATTTGTTTCATTATATCATATGATTTTTCAATGCGTTCAAACATGAAACTATTTGTTGTTTCTAGTTGTTCAATATATTCTAATGCATCAGCAACCGCTCCAGCAAGATACCATACTCGGTATCCTAAATACGTGCTAACGCCAATTAGTAATAGCGTTGTTATAATAAAAAATAACATATTATTCCTCGTTAAATGCTTTGAAAATATCCGTTAATGCTTGTTCGACATCTGGATTATTTTCGGTTAGATTTTTTAATCCCGTAGATTTTTGTACTCTGCTTTTTTCTGAAACTGGTTTAGGGGTAGCATTATCTTTGTTTCTCCAACGCTCAAATTCAATTTGTGCTGCCATATGATCTGCATGATGCAAAACAATAGGAAGATTTGTTTTCAATTTGGCTTGTGCCGATCGAGCAACAAAGTATGGTTTATTTGATTCATCATACATCCCATCATGAATTTTAATTGCTTGATATTCCGTCCAAGACATTTTAACGTCATATTCTTGTAGCAACCAAATTGAAAGATCTGGTACCATAGTGAATGGAATGTTTTCATTGTGACGATACATCTTGTTTTGATTCTTGCGATGCCAATCTGAAGTTTCTACTTGATAAACTTCATTGCCTTCTCCTGGAAATCCTACTTTACCTAAATCATGATGCATTGCTGCAAACATTAATTCTTCTTCAGTATAACCAGACATATCAGCCCCCATTACAGTCCACGTATTATGTAAAGTTAACGCACAATCCATTACTCGAAGTACGTGATCTACATATCCTCCAGCAAATGCATTGTGAAAATGTGCAATAGAAGATGCCGGCATAAATACTATACGATCTTCGAATGCATCATACATTTTATGTAATTGTGCTGACCTTGTTGGAAAGAACACGTCAACTAAATTGCGATATCTTTCCCAGTTTGATTTGATTTTTTCTGCTTGTAACATAACTTATTATATTGATTTATTTTCGTATTTCCAATACTTGTCCATTAACAAGTTTTGACACACATTTATAACATGTAATTGCCGTTGCATTTTCATCAACTCGTTGACAAATTTCATCACAATATTTACATTGCAATTTTTTGAATCCCTTTCCTTTGGGAGAAGTATTATTTTTTATATTTCGCATTTCTTTCATTTCTTAAACGATTCCAATATGATAAAATCTGAGGTTCGGATTTTTTCTTTACCGGAGGTTCTGGTTTTATAACTTGTTCTGTAACTTCTATATTTTGTGTAATCGCGTTCGTATTACTTGTATTGAGTTCTTTATTTGCTACAATAAGAAGCATAATAGCTAATGGATCAAATACTATAATAAGTGCAATAATCAGCCAATTAACTATAGTATCCATTGTTTTTCCTGTAATTTTAGAAATATACTTTAACGGGCCAATTTCAGCAGCTACATCGGACGATGTTCGTAAATCTGTAATTTTCATTTCTATTACAGTTATAGAATCTGATAATGCTGATTCGCGTTGTGTTAATTCATTAAGATGTGTAGTTGAATATTCTAATTGCCGTTCGTATGCTTTTCGATTTTCATTACTAGTTTTTATTATTTGATTTCCGTTTCGGTCTGTATATTGTATGCGATTATTTGATAATGCTGCCGTTAATTGTTGTACGTTTTGATTTACTGCTTGTTTTTCATTGGTTGTTGCAGTTAATTGTGTTTCAAATCTAGATTGTTTAGTTTGATAATTTTCTACTAAGTTTTCTAAATTTTCAAATTTATATGCAGTTTCTTGATATGCTGAAACTAAGAATCCATATATACCTAATGAAGTTATACATATTAAAATACATACTGCAGTTATTAAATAAATTCGAATAAAGTTTGACAACGTATCCCATGCTCTGTGCAAATAAGACGCTGTTATTAATTTTGAAGTCTCTAATGTTCCAGCAAGAATTGTCACCGCTATGAATTGCGATGAAAACAATTTACTTAATCCAAATACACTGTAATATGCTGCACTCATTGCTAACGCAATCGATGCAAATAAAATTATATACGGAAATCGTTTTGTCATTATCCTCGATCAATGTAATATTTTGCAGCTTCTAATTTTTTTAAAGCTCGAGCTAAATTGTCAAGTGCAGATGCTTTGTCAATTTTACCTTCATTAAGTGCTTTTGCAGTAACTCGAATAGTTTCGTGTGCATCGGAAATATCATCCGTAATTTTTGCTTTGAATTTATAATCCACTTTCATAAGTAACCTTTTATATTATTAATATTATATATAATAAATATATTATTCTAAAATTAATTGAGTATTTTTACAATATTCAAAATTTAAATTAGTCAATGCTAATTCTTTTGCCTTTGCCTCAACCATAACATCGAGATCAGCTACACCGTATGTGTCTGGAAGTCGCGTAATATAATCGGCATGAGCCTGCTCTTTGATCTTGGTAAACTCTTTGTATTGTTTGTGAAAGGTAGGCCAATTGGGCAAGTCGGCAATGTCAATACCATGGTGCTCAAACATACGCTCAATAAGAATCTGTGCTTCGCGTCGACGGGACTCGCTGTAATGGGTACACTGAGTAATACCATGACGCTGCCAAGTCTCGCGAGCCATAAAGAATGCTTCTTGTTCGGTCAAGTCACCTGTATTGAAAGTGTGATGCCAATAATCAAATGTAATCGGTATAGCAATCTCAGCATGCAACATTTCATACAACTCACGCACCGAATACATAGATGCCTTATCGTCATTCTCAATAACTAAACGTGCCTTGCAAGAATCTGATAAACGATCATAGTTATGCAACCATCGTGCAATAGTACCAGGCTTATCATTGTAAGTAGCACCTACGTGAATATTGATCTTGTTCTCGAAGCTAGGTGCAAAGCCCATCATATCAAAGAGCTCAGAATGTCGTTCAAGCCCAATGATAGAATTATCAACAACTACGGCATCAGGACTGCCAAGAATATGAAATGGACCAGGATGCGTTGTAATGCGATGCCCATGGGCACGTGCATAATCACCTGCAACACGAAGATGCTGAGCAATAAGATCGATATCGGGCAAATCTTCTAGACGATAATGATTCCAGCGCGGAAACAATTCGGAGCCTAAACGGAACAATCGTATACCATGAGCCTCATTCCATTGCATAATAGTTAATAAATCACGGGCATTAGCAAGTGCAATATCGGATGCAAGCCGTAAACCACCAAGTTTGAATTTGCGATCAATCATGGCACGTCCGGTACGAATACCTTGGGCGGATAACTCCATGTTGATACAAGCATAACCGAAACGAATCATATATATTTTATTTTATATTATGTAAAAAATGTGAAAAATCCAAATTACGTTATTTTTTTTTTTGAACTATATTTATATGTAGTAAAAAAGGATACAATGAAAAACATTTTAGCAGAAAATATGCTTAGATTTGGAACTAAGAATATTTCCGAATCATCAGTTCGAAGAAAATTAACAGAGGCACTTCTACAAGCTCCAAGTCTTAGTTTAAATATACCAGCTCAAGATGCTCCGAACCAAAATATATCATTCACGCTAGGATCATTAGGTAAAAATGCTGCAAATGAATATACTGGAATATTAATCGGAATGACTATTGGCAACGTATTTACTAATAAATTAACAAATCAAAAATTAACTGGTGAGTATATAACCGGAGAAATTATGAGTACCGATCCAAATTTCGACAAACTAAAAAGCGCTATAGCAACTTTACCAGCAAATTATATAGGTACGCAGGCAGATCTTAATCGTAATAATGCAACCTTAGTAACAAAACAAGATCCAAATAACCCAACGGCGCCAAAGAAAAATGAATTGGCTCTTTTAGGTACAATTAAAAAAGTTCAACAAACTGCAACACCAAAATAATAAAAATAGTTAAACAAATATTGGGGCAATCGCCCCCAATATTACTTTATTATAATTTAGCAGAAGTAATTGTATATTTTGTTGGCAATGTTACAATTCGTTCCATTTCAAATCCATAACCATATACAAATACATTTTGTTGTATATCGATCATAATTTCGGTATCATCTGCAGCATCCGCAAGTTTAACGATAATTTTACTACCATCATAAGATGTTCTAATAATAGGAGATTCTCCAATTAATTCTTGTTGAAAATAAACTTCACACATACCTCTATTAAAATCAATTACGTAATGACAATCAGTTTCTTCATACGAAACTGAATCGGGTGCAATGATTGCATCATCATTAGTTGAATTGGAATATTTATAGAATTGAATATATTCCGTAATATGTATATCTACATATGGAGGCAATTCGGTTTGTGCTACAACTACATTACATAATAAAAGAAAGACAATCAATAAACGTTTCATAATTTAATTTTTAACTGCGTAATTATATTACAATAATATAAAAATAAATTCATAATTCCAAATTTGTGTATTTTTTTTTTAAACTATATTTATTATAGCTAAAGGATACAATGATTAAATTAAAAAAATTACTTCTAGAACAAACATCTGCAGGAGAACAAGATTTTTCTAAAGAACTTTTTGAAGAATTAAAAACTGCAGGGTTTGGGGTAAATGATAACAACCCACCTGCAGCAATAATTTATAAATCAGGATTTAGTTTAACTTTTGAAAATGGAATATTAACAGAAGGAAAATTTCCATTTAAAACTGATATTAAAGATATGGGTAGCGATAGTATTGCTAAAGAGTTTTCCACTGAATGGGCAGCACGCGACACTTACGGTAAGATGTTGTCATATACAGCTACTGCTGATGACATTGCATTTAACAAAACATTAAAACCAAAAGACAGAGCTATGAATGTAGTCGATCCAGTGTCTAGATCGGATTTTGGATATTGGGAATATACGTCAATGGGGTCAAATTTAATCATATCTGCAATTGGAAAAACAAAAGAAACTACGACACTTTATAAATACTTACCAGACATTAAAAAATTAGGCGAAATTGCAGTTAAATGGACGACATTCAATAATGCTAATTTTAAAGATCAAGTAAAAATTATGGGTCAAGATTTAAAGCAAATGGCACAACCTGGAATTGACAAAGCAAAACAAGCAGTAAAAGGTGCAGCACAAAATTTATTCAATAAAGACAAACAAACAACTCAACAATAAATAAGGTAGATAAAGGTATAATATGAATTTAGAACGAATATTAGCAGAAAATTTATTAAGATTTGGTGTTAAAAATATTAATAATCCAATTGGATATCATGTTAAGTTTTTAATGGAACAAGATGCGAGCGAAGCTTTAGCACAAATACAAAATGATGCTGCAGCACGTGCAGAATTTGAAAAATTTCAAACAGATGTACGATCGCAATATAAAAATGTAATTTTAGTTAAAACACAAAAATTGATTCCGATCAATAAAGACCCAATTACAGTGACGGATTATTTCTATAATAATTTTGTTACATTAGAATTAGGAGTAAAAGATCCAGCAAAGATAAAAGCAAACTTAGATTCAGTTATAACTCAATTGGAAACTGCTGGTGCTAAATTAGACAATCCGAAAACGGTAATTGAAATTGTATCTACAGCTACACCGAGTCCGGCTAGTACCAAACCTAATAAAAACGATTTCCCAAATCAAGTCGTTCCGGCATCTCATAAAAAACTTGATCACACATATGGTGGACAATTGACATATGATAAAACAGGCGCTGCAACTGCAAAGTCAATTGAATGGGCTAAAACTAATGGTAATGAATTTTTAGCACAACAACGTGGCGAATCTGCTAAAAAATATTTAGAATCAAAAGGAGTTAAAGCATCAATTATTGTAAAAGCAGTAACTAATGAAACCATTAAAACTAGAGAATTTCAAATTACTGCAAAACAAGAAGGCACTCAAAAAGTTATTAATCCAATTGGTGTACCAGACATAGAATGGAGTTATGGTGTTAGAGTTTCCGCTTATTTAGCTGGTAGCAAAGGTGCGTATAGCGTCAAAGATGATTTTGAGAGTGCCTTGTATGTACAAAACTTGCAACAAACTGATCCCGAAAAATACAAAAAAGAATATCCATATGGATTTGATCCTAGAAAAGTTTGGTTTAGTGTTGGCGCAGGTGGAAGCCTAGGAACTATGACGGGTGTAATTCCTAGGAACAGTAGCGTAGAAGCTAAATATAAAGCAATGGCAAACCCAGGCAACTCCCTTGCTAACGCATTAGCAGCTGTTCGGAAAGGTGGTATGAATCCCGCGTATGGTGTGTATGAAGGATTTTTTAGATTACAGCCGGATTCGCTACAAGCTCAATCATTTGTTAGCGCAGGCGCGGGTGGCAGTACTCAAGAATCAGCTGGAGAAGTAGGTCCGTTTTTATCTAGCGTAGGTCATTTTCGATCCGGCGAAGAAATAGTTGCCAACTTTCAAAATATTGTATCACCATTAGTTGCACAATTACTTAAAACAAATATAGCTGATAAAATATACGAGATGATAGGAGCAGATAGAGCAGCATATGATATATCTAAAACTTATTCAGACCAAGAACCAGTAAAGTCAGCATATGACAAAGTTTTTAATTTGAGTTTTGATGTCAGTGCTAAAGGTAATTTGCAAGATCTAGTAACGGCAGCTATAGCTGCAGGGATTACAGAAGTTTCGGCAACTAAATCAACAGATCCACGATATTGGCAAAATGCATATTTCTTTGACTATACAACTAAAAATGCGAACGGTCTTCCTAGTTATGGAAAATTAAATAAACAAAATGCAGCTGCATTTTTTGCTGGAGCAGCATTTGAATAAATTTTTTGATAATATATAAAAACCCTGATAAAAAAAATAATATGAAAAATAGTTTAGCAGAAAATTTAATTCGTTTTGGTGTAAAAAATTTATCCGAATCAAATAAACAGAAATTAATTAATAAATTTTTATTTGAAGCGACAGAAGAAAAATGGATAAATGTAACTGCACCTAATATTAGTGTTGCTTTTGCAGCAGGAGCATCGGATTCTAAAACATTCATTAATGATATATGGACAAAGTTAAAAGCTGCGATCGATGCCAATCCGGAAGCTAAAGCATTATATGATGCAAAAAATTTAGCTGTACAAAGCATGACTGTATATGCTGGTGCTAGTAATAACTACAATAACAAACCAACACAGTATGATACTATCAATTATGATTCGGCAAATGATTTAAAGGATTGGAATAAAGCAAACACTAATGGAGCTCCTTCTGGAGAAGTTGGCATGTATAATACATCAATATTGGCAAAAAAAGGTGTCAATACAAAATTTACCGATGCTGATATGCAATCTGGATATAAATTAAATTTGGAATTAGCAAGAAAACGAGGTTTAGATATTGCAACTAATCTTAAAGCTACAATGAGTGCAAATGGAATATTGTTTCCAGATACAACAAAAGGTCAATATTATTCTGAAACTATAATGCCCGGTGTAATTGATACCGGTGGATTATTAGATAAAAACAGAGAAACTCGTGATTACCCATATCCCGGACAAATGTCTACTATAGTTGTTGCATTCTCAGGAAAACAATCAGTCACAACAGTTCCCGTATCATTAGAGGCACTAAAAACAGGATTACAAAATAAATCTGTGTTATGGGGTAGTTATGATACGCCTCAAGGAAAATTAGATACATTTGAATTAAAATATTTACCTGGACAAGGGCAAGGTATGGATACATATGTAATGCCTGTCGTTAGGTGGGAATTTGAATATGATAATACCGGAAAGGTAACTAAAGTTAAACAAATACCAGATCCTGGAAAAAAAGGTGTTCCTGCTTCGGTATTTACTACATTTCCTGCTAAGGAATTTGCAATTAACCCTCCCGGTAAATCAACAATGGAAGCTCAAGTTCCGCCGGTAGTTCAATTATTAACTGCCGCTGGAATATATACTAAATACTTTACTGCATAATTATTTATATTTCGCATACACCAATGTAACATTTACATCGATGTAAAATGTTTCTTTAGTTACTGGTACCACCCATTCAAAATCATAGTAAATACAAATTGCATCCCATTTCGGGTTCATGATGTCATTCCAATGTGCGTCAGAAGTAGGATACCCCATTCCTGGCGTAAAAAATTGATCAACTAACTTCTTATATGTAACCGCAGGACAATCTTCATTTAATTGGCTAGGAATTTGAAATCCTTGATTGATTAATCCTTCATTAATTGATTTAAATTTGTTTTGATCAAGCAAATTATATCGGCCGGATAACCCTAACTCAGTGAAATTTGGAATATCTTTATCTTCATAATGGCTTTGTTTACCTGCCAATCGTTGATATAAAGCATGATGATATGCTGCCGGCCGAATACCAGAATCATATTGTAATGCTTTTGATCCGATATTTTGTCGGTAATAATTAAATCGATCAATAATAAATCGTTCTAATGTAACCCGGTCTAAACTATCAAATTTAGATATAATATCTGTTTCTTTTTTTCCATTGTATGTATTAGTGTTTTTAATATCATACACGATGACATCTGATATTAAACCGGAACACCCGGCATAATGTTTTTGCGAGTTTGCATTAAAAATTATAATGCTAAATACTAATAAATTTAATAACTTTTTCATGTCTCTAATTTTTAACTGGTTAATTATATTACAATAATATGAAATACATATTTAATTTCCAACCACAATGTTTTATTTTATGCCATATTTATTAATATGATACAATCAGATACATTAAGTTTACGTAGTCAGCAATTATTAGAACAAATAATTGCCGAAGAATTAAACGAACAGGTCGGGTTTGATAGATTTGATTCAAAATCTATTAATGCTGATTTATCATATTCAACCGTCGACACGCGTCTTGCAAAAACAATTGCACAACAAATTTATGATTCAAAAGGTTTGATTAAAGACGATTTAAGTTCTACGCTTCGTGCAATTAAAAGAATTAAAGATTCCAAACAATTTGAATTAGTTCAAACCGAATTACGCAAATTAACAGGCGGCAGAGGTATTGGAAAATATATTGCTAGTTTTTTAGGAACCATGTTTATGAACATTGAAATCAATATGATTGAAACATTGGAAACTGGTCGAGCTATTGTTAAACATTTAAAACAAATTAAAGCAGATCCAAAAACAATCGATATTATCAACAATCGTATTGCGCAATCATCGTTGCAAAAATCATTGATCGATACGGGTTGGGGCAAAGACACTCCCGGAGGAATGGCAGTTGATGCGTTAAATTCTGCAAGTACTTGGCTATATGAGCACGATACATGGGATCGTTTTTTCAATGGACCCGATGGCATTCGTGATCTTGTTTATTACAATTGGGCAGGGGTAGGGGTAACTACCGCATTATCATTCATGGGCCCATTAAAAGCTATTCCAATTGCATTGTTTGGGTTATTGTTAGTAGATGATATAAAACGTATGTCAGAACAGGGAGTATCCGGTGATATATTACTTGATATGCTATTTGATGCAATGGGCGTATTTTTTGGTGGAGTTGGGGGCAAGGTAGGTCAAGCCAGTAAAACGGCATATTTATGGTTAGCAGAAATCCTAGGACCAATATTTCAAAAATTATTGCGTGGCGGACGAATTATAAAAATAATAGAAGAATTAATCATACGATTAAAACCATTTGCTAGCAAATTAGCCAAATCCAAATTGGGACAAATAATTATAACAGTTGGAAATAAATTAGGCAATTTGATATCAAAAATAACTAAATTAGTTTCGACAGGTGTAAAAACATTGATTAAAATATTTTCAGATCTTGCTATAAAATTAAAAGGAACTAGATTTTATAAACAATGTATAGCAATTATTAAAATGTTACGATCGGTATCTAAATGGATTATTACTGCATACGTTGATGCAATTAAATGGATACTTAAAACAATATGGGCAATACTTAGTTTTCCAGGAAAATCTATTGCTTGGATTCTTGAAAAAATAGGATTGAAAAGTGCTTCTGAAGCTGGAAAAATTGTATTCAATACAACAATATCTGCATACATCCTGCAAAATTATCCTAAATGGATAGATGAATGGAAACAAAAAAATGGCGTATATAAACGTGACGAAACGTTAAGTTTAATGTATGCTAGCGGCGATCTTTATTCATTCAAACAACGAGATATTACGCACGTTGCAAAATCAACTAATGGCGAATATTTTAAATTACCAGTACTGCCCAATAACGATATATTCATATTTGAAATTTTAGAACAACAAAAAAAGTGGACAAAAATTAATTTATTGTACCAAAACTATACAGTATATGTACGGACATCTGATATTGCATTTAAACTTGAGGACATAACATCATGAAAAAAATAAATGTTTCTAATTTAGTATTAGAAGAAGTAATTCGAATAAAATTATTTGAAGATAAACCTTTAGATTTAACTGATATAGATCCAAAGCCAAATCCGAAGCCAAACCCTAAAGATGATGATAATTGGGACACTAATACATGGAACCCAGCTGTTGCAAAACATGTAGCCGAAAAACTTCAAAGTTATAAAGGATCTTTTTTTGGTGGACAAGATCTTCCAGATGCATTTGCTATTTTTATTATTAAGAACATCAATACATCTAAACAATGGGATGATGTTGATAAAGAAATGAAAAAATTAGAAGGCAAACCAATATTTTCTTTTGGTCGATCTTTTATTGATGATGATGAAACTACAGTTTGGAACAAAATATTAACACACGTTAAAAAAATATATCCAGCGAAACTTCAAACGTTTGTGCAATATCTAGGCACTGATACATACAAACAATTTTTACCAAAAACGTTACAATCAGCAAAAACAATTGCACAACAAATTTATGATTCAAAAAGTTGGTCTGGTGACAATGAAAAACAATTGATATCATCAATTCAACAAATTCCAAATGCTGCAGTATGGACTGCGGTTGATAAAGAATTACAAATATTAACTGGAGAAAAAGGTATCTTTTCATATTCAAGATCATTTATTAGAGATAATGATACAACAACATGGACTCCTATTTTAACTCACATAAAAAAGAAACGTCTTGTTTCTGAAAAAATGTTAGCTAGGTATGTTAATATATTAGGCGGTACGATTATATATCCTAATATTCTTTCCGCAAGTGATACGAAAAAAGACATTGAAGATGAATTTGAAATTCAAAGGATAGAAGACGAAAAAGAAGGTGATTTCAGCCTACTCGAACTAGGCTTCTTTGGTTTAGGAGCACTTGGTTTAGGTGCTAAAGTATTTGGCACAGGTTTAGTTGCTACAATATTGATTGGTATCGTTAATAAAGTAAGACGTAATGCGGCAAGCAAGCGGATTGACAAATCTCTTGCCGCCGGAAAAGCATTTGGTAATGTAGAACCAAGTTGGTATGGAGAAAGAATACTAAGATTTGAAGAACGCATAAGCGGCGGTATCCTTGGTAACACAGGATCATTACGAAGATTTATACGTACCATGGAAAAAAAGGGTTATATGTCGGCTAAAGAAGCTAATGATGCTTTAAAATTAATACGAGAAAATCGATTTGCAATTGCATCTGAAATAAGAAAACGATATATGAAAGAAGCACTTGCAAAATTTCGAGCGCCCGGTGGATATTCGGAAGATTTAAAACAAACTATACTTAATGGAATACCTCTTAAAGGTAAAGGCGGTGCCGAATTACGTCGAGAATATGCAATAATTCTCGATAAAATAATCGAAATAGAAAAACGATCTCGTAATGCTAAAAAGAAAATTACACCTAAATCCCCCAAACCCCGTACACCTAGAAATCAGCCATATCGACGTACGAAGATTGGATTTTAAAATTACATGATGTTATTTTTTAACGAACCCATTTAAAAAATCTCGTTGTCGTTGAATTGCATCATCGAGTTCAGAATCTTTTCGTTTTTTTCTAGTTCCTGTACTATTTCCGTTAGCGCTAGATTTAACAACATCTTTTCTCGTATTGTCAGATCTGGTTGATTTAGTTGATTTAGTATTTTGTGAAGATATGTGTTTGCTACTTTCAGACTTGCTTCTGCTTTCATCTTCTGTCCTTCGGGTGTCTGTAAAAAGCTCTGTATATGTGCTTGAATGTCCGGTTTGGATGCGTGTCCTGATTTCATCTTGTCCAATAGATCTTGTTTCGTCAATGTCGATGCATCCCGTTGTATACGCAGTTTTGTGTCCTTTAATCGAAACACCACACGGATATCGTCTATCATTCGATTCAACCATGTACATAACACCCCAAGTCGCTTCTTTAATTTTTGTAACATAACCATATTTTTTTGCACCTAACCATGTAAAGAATACCGCATCGCCCGTTTTGAATTGCAATTTGCCGAACTGTTTGATGATTGTATCAGGCGTTAATTGTTTTTTTGCCATTTAATTTTTAATTAAAACACATTGAATTTGTATAATTGATAATTCGAAATATGCGAATATATCGAGTTGTTTTATCTTTACGAAACATTTTTTCTGTTGCCAGATCTCGTTGCAACATGTAACCGGATTCGATAAATTTATCTTTTACATGTCGCAATGCTTTGAGACTATTTGATTCAATCATAATGTTTTTATCATCAATCATCACATCAACAAAATCAATATCGTCATTTGGTGATAATGCATTTTGTTCTAGTTCGCCATTGTGCAATGACATTGAATTGTTATATTGCTCTAATTCATTTTTAACATCCTTAAAGAATGCAGATAAATCCATGGAATCTGTTTGATTTGTTGACGAATCAAAGGCATCAAACAACCACCGCACTTGATCTAATGTGTGCAATGTTTTGATGATTGAATATTCAGCTTTTGTTATAATTATTTTATTGAAGATTGATTCCATG
>Ga0181358_1000955_pt1 | contig 13260 bp, 12 predicted proteins | sample Fa13VDMM110SD_FD_130096 | JGI IMG/M metagenome (GOLD analysis project Ga0181358, IMG submission 130096) | Freshwater viral communities from Lake Michigan, USA - Fa13.VD.MM110.S.D | ecosystem: Environmental > Aquatic > Freshwater > Lake | place: USA: Michigan | collected 2013-09-24
AATATATAATGAGCGAAGAAAACACTTTAGCAGAACCTATCGTTCAAAAAGTGGAAGTATTAGGATTTAGAGTATCCGTATTAGGAGTTCAATTAGGTCAATCGGCAAGATTAGCAATTCACTTAAACTGTGTATTAGAAGGCGCACCTTTTATTCAATACAAGGAAATCGTAATTGAAGGCGAAGAATATACCGCTTGGGGTGCGGACGACACCTATATTGTAGAATTAGTAAAGAATAAATTAACCGCCCCAGCCCCCGACGCCGCGACGCCGTGAATCCACTGACTAAACTATTTATGGCTTAATTTTGCCTTTTTTATACGGAACTCTAAAAACCTCGGCGTCAGTGGCGTCAGAGCGTCAGTTCCGTTTTAGGAGTAAATAAAATATCTATTTATATTATGGAGAGCGATAATATAAACGGGTGGTCTTGTGATGTGGAATCAATATTGGAAAACATAAGAGTCAATTGTGTAATCTTATCATCACAGCATAAAAAAAAATATATATTCTTCAAGGGATATTTAAAATACTTCCGCATCCCAGTCATCTGTATCAGTGGATTAACGAGTGTTTTTTCCGTTGGACTGCAGCCATATATCGAGCAAGGTTTAATCTCCGCCATCACTTGTGTGCTCTCCCTCACTTGCTCTATAATTGGCTCAATAGAGTTATTTTTATCTATCCAGTCCAGTATGGAGGACGAATTAATAGCAAGTAAAGATTTTTATTTGCTTGGGATAGAAATATTTAAAGTTCTTTCTTTGGCTAGGGAAAACAGATCCATCAACGGGAAGGTATTTTTGGAAGAAAAGTTCTCCACCTATCAAAAACTAATAGAGAATAATTCTCCTATTCAAAAAAATCTAAAAGATAACTTATCTCCTATACCAGTCGCATTAGTATCTGTGAGCACCAGCAATAATCTTATGAATAGTAGCGGGAGCGAAGAAAATAATATAGTAATATAGTATGGAAACGCTCTTAAAATATTCAAATCCTATTATCGCACAAAAAAAAGCAATTGATTATTTAGGGAAAGACGCCGTCTTATATACTTCCACTAATCCTAAAAAAAAGTATTCTATATATGACCCGAATAAGAATCAATATATTAATTTTGGCGCTATTGGTTATGAAGATTTTACCTACAATCAAGATAAAGAGAGAAGAAAGCGATATTTAGCACGAGCAACAAAGATAAAGGGAAACTGGAAAGAAAACAAATACTCGGCTAATAACCTCTCAATAAATATTTTATGGTAGATAATTTTTTATATCTCTATATATATAAAAAGTTATGCCGTATGATATGAGGAAAATACGAAATCAGAATGCCTATAAGGTGTTTAATAAAATAACGGGAGTCGTACACTCAAAGCATACAACAATTGATAAAGCAAAATCACAAATTAGATTATTAAGCGCACTGGATAAAAAGGGTGCTGGGACAGGTGGAAGCAAGGAAGCCGCACCTCCTACGATTACGAAAGAGATGAAGAAAAAAACCGAAGAAGTAAAAAAACAAATTGCCGCTATAGAAGAAGCCAACCAGAAAAAGTCGGGGGAAATAAAAGGAAAAATAAGAAAGGTGCGTGAAGAACAGAGCAAGAAAATCGCCGAGGAAGACCCCGATTATGTTGATGTTGGACGGGGATTAAAAGGTGGCAAAATTAGACCGCCTCAACCCCCTATGATAGAAGCAAGAAATACTCCCCCCACCGCTCGTTTTATAGCGCCCGATGGTAGAATTATTGTCGTCACGGGACAGCGCAATATTGAAGTTATTTTAAGAAGTCGTCCCGATTATCAATTAATTCAAGAAGGGGGTGCTATTGATCCATTAGTGACTCTTTTAATTGCCTTGGCGTCTGCTGGCGGTTTGATTACTTTAATTGAAGCATACAGACAATTACAAAATAATCAAGTCGTACCAGAGGAAACTGTTATTGAATTAGAAAGAGTAAATATACCTCTTGGATCAGTCGTCCCTATAATGGATGATGTTTCTGTTAGATTGGAAGAGGGAACTTTACCACAAGCATTAGAAGTAGAAATAAGAGAAGCGGTAGAGGCAGTCCCATCGGGTATACCCGCCGCAAGAGCGAATATTGTTGGTAGAGGATTACCAGCGGGCGATATACAAAAATTACTGAAAAACTCTTATCAGATTCCACCCGCTAATAATATTGGCGATTTTGTGCTAGACAAAGAATTATCGGGTAGGCGCGTTCAAGTTTATAAAAATCGCAACACTCCACAAGCAGTCGTCGTCCACCGAGGCACACAAGGTTTAAAAGATTGGTCGACAGACCTTTTTTATGCGACTGGTGGAGACCCCAAGCAAACTAATCGTTTCAAACACGCTGCCGATATTCAAAAAAAAGCGGAGAGCAAATATGGGGCGAAAAATATTACAACTCTCGGTCATTCTCTAGGTGCGAAGATTAGTTCAACCGTAGGACAAAATAGTAAGGAGATAATTAATTTAAACAAGGCGGTTTCCCCGTTGGATGCTATACAACAAACCAGCGACAAGGAAATAAATATCCGCACCAGTGGTGATGCCGTATCGGCGTTGCTTCCATTAAGAAATAGTATGCGCACCATAACAATACCAAGCACGACCTATAATCCCTTTACAGAACACAAGACGGAGACCTTAAATAGATTACCAGCGGATCAAATAATAGGTAAAGGGGCGGCTGTGAGTGCGATTCGGGGGATGTTTAGAGCAAAACCGTATGTAATAGAAGGATTAGAAAGGATTGAACCAGCAAATACAAAAGAAGCCATATTTCTTGCGGTTTTTGCTATGATGAGACGGTATACTGAAGAAGCGGAAAGGGGAACTATCCCCCTTGGTGATACTCCCTTTGATATTTTGTTTGATTACTTGAATGTATATTTTCAAACGCAATATGACGGAGGTTTTTATCAAGAAATAGCAGCGGAAATAATAAATAAGCAAAATATTCAAGCAGAAGATTTGAAAGAAGTGGTGATAGATTGGGTTTATACTATGCCAGAGTTTCAACAAGCACTCGTAGAAACATCTGCTCCAACTGAAGCAGTAGCCGTAGAAGAACCACCTATAGCGGACGCGAGAATAGAGGGTGAAGGGGCGGGTCGTTCAAAGAATAGGGTTGTTCCTGTGGCTGATGAAATTATAAGTGATTTAACCGATGATACGCCAACACCAACACCAACACCAAGAAACGGACTTCAAAGACAAGATAGTTTAACTAGTACTATAAGTGATTTATCATCACGAAGTGGGCGTGAAGTACGGGACAATATAATTGCTGATATCATATCTCAAACTAAACCGATTAATATTAATACAATATTGGAATCATTAAAAATAAACGAAAACGAGATTAGCAGAGTGCTTGTTATATTGAGAAATAGGCGTGTACCTCCTCGCGTATTACAAAGCGTGGAGATGTATTTAAACAGACCAACTCCCGAAAGAACCCCTGGAATATTTGGTAGATATAGTGAAGGGTATGGTGTAAAGAGTGGCGGTAGAATAGACCCCTATTTACAAGGACGATTAGAAAACGCACGAGCAGAAAGAGATAGGCAAAGAGCGGCAGCAGAAAGAAATAGGCAAAGAACGCCAGAAGAAATCGCCGCCGACGCCGCCGACGCCGCCGAAATAGCACGAATTGCCGCAGAAAGAGCGTTATTTGATGCTTTTTTTGACGCACAACGGGATTTGGAGGCGGTAGCACCATTCCAACTACATAGCACTACTCTTACAACACGACCCGCATACAGAGCGTTCTATAATCTTTGGAGTGCATATACGAATCTACAGAACGGCGTTCCTACATTACAGACACCACCACAACAAGTAAATCAGTTTATGCTACAACAATATAATCGTATTAGGGGGCAATTTTCTCCAACGATTAATGGTTTTGTAAATAGAAATAATATGTTGTTAAATAGGCGTAGTGATGAAGTATTGAGAGAATTACAGGCGTTCGTTTTAAATACCCGAGATAGAAGAGTTCCAGAAGAAAATATTTTTGGTAATACTCAAGTACCAACTGGTGAGTATACCGCAGCAGAGATAGCCCAGTTAACTGGAGAACCACCACCTGAAGAATCACCACCTAAAAGGCAAAGAGGGAGAGGAATTAAAAAAGGAGTCATAGGTGTAAAGAGTGGCGGTGCGATTGCGCCTTTAAGAAACACTAGGATTTTAACAAATATACAGCCACTTAACATAAACTCGTCGCCAGAAGAAGTGTTTAATGTTAGAAGACGGTTTATTCGGTTTTTTACGGAGAATGTAGAGGATGGTATGACGATTAACCAGTTCTCAAGTGTCGCTGGATTTATTGGAGAACAAGCAGAAAGAATAATTGGTTTAGTAAATACGGGGGGATTTGGGGTTGATGAAAATACAATTGTAGATGATGTTTCAACAGACATATTGGAAGATCTTGTATCTATCCCTTCGGTCACATCTGATATAGCCTTTGATTTTTTATTTGGTGTGAATGATGATGTACCACCTTATCAAGAATTACTAGAAATGGGAGTGTTAAGACCAGACCGAACAGCAGATGGTGAATATAGAATTAACGAAATAAATTATTTATTAAGGGAGTATTTCGGTGACGCTATAATGAGTCCTTATATAGATTATGATATGGCGCACTACATAGAACCAGAGGAACCAGAGGAACCAGAGGAACCAGAGGAACAGGAGCTACCAGCAAAAAAACCCCGTATTAGTGGTGGTAATTTAGCAAAAATAATATCTCCACCTATTAAAAAGATGGTTGGAAAAACTAATCCTTGGATTGAGTATGTTAAAAGTTTCGCAAAAAGAAAAGGTATTAATTATCGTGCTGCTTTGAAACATCCCGATATATCAAAGGGGTATAAAAAGGGTGGTATGGTTGAGGAAGATAAAGAGTTTAAAGAACAAATTAGGAAAAATATAACTGCACCACCCGCTGATATTGCCGCTAGATATATGAAGAAAGAAGCTACAAAGGAAATACCTACTAAAATAGCAGAGCTCTTTATAGAAGATTTAAACAGAAGATATCCTAGTAATACTAAAGCGGGTAAAGGTATGATTGTAAATAGAACCGTAGCAGTTCGTGGGCGTGGTATGCCTACCACCCGAGAAGCAAATATAGCCGAGTCGTATAATGAATCGCAATTGGGGGCGAATGGTGGTAGAGGTTATATATCCTTGTAAAGCGGAACTGACGCTCTGACGCCGCTGACGCCGTGAATCCACTAACTAAACTATTTATACCCCTTTTTTAATAATTTTATGCGGAACTCTAAAAACCTCGGCGTCACTGGCGTCACGGCGTCAATAATATTGTTGCCTATTGGATACAATATTATTTCAATTCAATACCCTCACCAGGTTTAAATCCTTGGGGGTAATCGTCCTTATGCGCTGGAATATGAACGGATGAATTAAATAAATCTTTCGTCCAGCATCTTCTCTTCTCGGAGTTGAATATTTTAGCAAACTTGTCGGTCAATTGGTTTGTATAGTGTTTTACTAAACTTTCAAGAACACTAATATTTGACTTGGCGCGCTCGGCTATTTCCTTTAAATATTCCTTTAAATCATAGGGCAACTTGTCTGTATACTGCTTTGTTTCTTCCATACCGAAAGTTGCTACAAAAGAGCAATACAATTGGGATATATTATAGGTCAAGCAATACCACAAAGCAAGACGGCAAAGAGCATACTGCGATGGTTTATCTTCACCTTCCTTTACAATATCCATATCTTGCTGTATATTGTTATGAAGCAATTTCATACCACTCTCGGTAAGAAACCCTTTATCGTCAGTCAGATCAAGAACCATACTCATAAAAGGGTAGATGAAGAAGTCGTTGTCGGGGAACTGGTCTATGAGGTTCTTGTACCCTAGTATATCCTCGGCTTGTTTTTTGCGTTTTTCGTCGGCGTCCATATAATATTGCTAAATATAATATTTTGGGCGATTAATTCTATTTAAATAAGGGATTAGGGATTATCTAAATATTCATCTTAATATTGAGATTATGGATAATTTATCTATTATCTCAATTTAGAGGCGAATTAAAATATTTTAATTACGATTAAGCAATAGATTATAGATAATTTATCTATTATCTACTTTTTCATCTTAATTTTTGGATAATCCTACTCTATTTTATAGTTTGTAATGAATAATTCCTTTCTTACTTTCCCGATTTTACTTTCGGTATTGTTTCCCCACGCCGCATATACGTTAACTGGCTTAATATAGAAACCTTTGAATAAATCCCTTATGCGTTTGCTGTCGTTTATAGTCATAAAGAACATACCTTTTATACTCCGTAGTGTCCTCTCTAATCGTTGGAAATCAAAGTCCTCGTCCTCGGCATACTTGAATGACTTGTCCGTATTCTCATAAGGCGGATCAATAAAGAAAAAAGTATCCTTGCTATCATATTTATCCACCACTTTTGCGTAATCTTGGTTCAATATCTTTGCGCCCTTTAACTTCGCCTTGTATTCGGGCAACCTATCCACCGAGCGCTTTATTTCAAAGGTTTTATATATCCCATTCACATTAGGCACTGGCTTACCACTGAACCCCGTGGAAGATATTACTTTGTTTAAGATGAGCTGGACGGGCACACTATTCTTGGCGTTGAGGTGTTTTGTATAAAATTGCTTGACCTTATCGACAGTGGATAAATCTATATTGCTATAACTACTCATATCCGTTGGCGCACTCTTGATGAGACGGAAATTGTTATAAGTCGTCTTGTCTAAATCGTTAAGTATATTCTCCTCGGCTTTATCTTTGTTGAAAAATATAGCACCGCTACCAGCAAACAATTCAACATACCTTTTATGCGGTGGGATTAACGGGATGATTCTGTCCCTTAAAAGAAACTTGTTGCCTTGTCTACTAAAAAACGGTTTTAAATCCCCGCCCTCCATAACATAAACATACTTGTCGTCTAATTGGGGTTCGCCTTCTAAAAATTGTAAAAAAACTCCACTGGCTGCTTTGAAAGCGGGCAAGTTCGCATCACCCTTTATTTTTTGTTTCAACTTAATTTGCTTCTTGGCTTGTGCTGGGTCAATCTCTGACGCCGTTAAGGGAGTGTCTTTTGTTATGCGTTTTGTTGGACGATATACTGGATACTCTTTTCCACCTATATCCGCCCACTCTTCTTTGTACCAGCGAGCCAGATTTTTAGGTTGGTTATCGTCGCTATATGTCCCGCCCATATCTTTATAAGTTTTAACAATAAACCCGCTCTTGTATGCTGATGGCTTCGCATACTTCTTGTCGGCAATATCTTTTGCTCGTTTATATAATTCAGGGTTGTTTATGATAGGCATAATAATATCTTTACAATAAACAAAGATATTATTTTCTATTTTTTGATATATTCAAGATGCTCTTTGAGAGAATGACCCATAGCGGTTGCTTCTTCTTGTAAATCTTCTAAACTAGGCATATCCTTATATTTGCTGGTGATAAAGGAGTGGCGTAGGATATTGATGGACGCCTTCTTACCGAATATAGAGTTGAGACGCTGAGTCATCTTGGTTGGTGTTAATTTGTTGCCCTTGCTATCCACCAGTAAATAATTATTCTCGGGATATATTTTCTCTATTAATTTAATCCAAGGTGTTAAAATCTTTTTTAGAGCGGGAGGAATAATCACTTCTTGGTCGTTTAAATATTTTTGTGTTTTATAAACGTTGAAATAAAACTTGTGCTGTTTCTTGTTGCGATCTAAAAAATTATCCTTCTCCTTGTCCGCATCTTTATAAACCATCTCCGTCCAGTCGAGCGAACGGCGGATATTAATATGCTTACCACTCACAAGCGAGAGAATGATAAAGGATTGGATTTTTTGAATATCTTGCGTAGATGGATTCTTTAATTTGTATAACTTCTTGGCTTCGGTTTCTAATTCGCTATATATTGTTTGTAATTCATCTTGCTCTACCCAGTTGTCCTCTTCCTTATCGGTCTTCTTTTGTAATTTCTTTTGCGCGTTGTATTCTTGTCCGTCTTTATTCATCAGATCTCTATACTCGTCGCAATTAGGACAAAAAACAACCAGAGCCGATAAATAAGTTTTGCGCTTGCTCCCATCCATATTCTTTAAAAAAGAGATGAACTTTTTATGGTCGTTGAACTTTGCTAAATCTAATTCTTTATCGGGGAATACTTTTTTGTATAAATTGGATAGAATAGAGTTGTAGGTCTTGAGTGAACTTTCACTTAACGTAGGTCTATTTTCTTTTAATCGTTCTAAAATTGGCGACATTATATATTAATTAAAGAAGATAATTTGGTATTTAATCCTTAAATAAAAAAGGGTTAATTACAAAATATTAAATAATCTATTTGTTAAAAGTTGCCGCTAATAATTCCAAGCGCTCTTCTTGGGTAGCGCACTTAATCCACTTCTCGGTAAAAGCTTCGTCTTCTTCGTCGTCTGATTCTTCGTCTGTATCGTCCCACGAGTACTCGTCAATTGTTAATAAATCGGGGTAGATATCGTCGGGGTATAATTCGTTAAACTCGTCTTCGCTTAATTTTAATGTTCGGGTTATGGCTACCCAGTCGTGCTCTTTGGATTCAACTGTTTTATTGTATAATGCGTTTGCTTCTTTAAGGGTTTCAAACTCCCACTTTCCGTTATCGTCTTCAATAAAATCTATATTCCCGTTGTCGTAGGTTGAATATCGGACGTGATAAACTTTTTCTAAATTGGTTGGGTAAGTCATATTTGCTTTGGGTGTTTCTTGTTTTTATTATGCTTACCTTATTTGGAGTAAATCTGTTTCAATTTTTTTTTTAATGGGCGTGAAATTGGGGCTACTATCAAGTTTTTTGTTCGTGAAAAAAAATTGATTTAGATTTCTGTAAAAGAGACAAGTAAAAAAGAGAACATCGTTTGGAATAAAGCCACAGAAAATTGAACTACTTATTTCTTTACAGCTTATACGCAATTAACCAACCAACAAACAAAGCGAATTAACAATAATGAACACCGAAATCTGCGTAACTTGCGAACCAACCTTACCCTTTGCGGCACAAACCCTAAAAGAGGAAGCCGTGTCTTGCCCTGTATGCTTTACCGAGGAAGGATTACGCGAACTCAACGGTTGCGGACACTCTATCTGCGGTGATTGCGAAAATAGTTTAAAAAGAACCCCAGGTCAATATACCGAAACTCTTGGGCTAAGTGTAAAATATATAAAGTGCCCTTTATGCCGACAATATGAAAAAAAAACATACGAACAATTAGAAGCGGAGGTAATATACTACCGCGACCGCATCCCGAACGATCGTGTACGATTATTAACCATACAAGACATATATTATGAAGAAGCTAGAATCAACGCTCGCATAGTACAACTTAGAAATAGACGCAACGATTTATTAATAGCCAGTGGGGCACGCCCAGATGCGGCACAAGGAATAGCCACAGCCATCACCACCGCCGACCATCAACTTACCGCCGAACAAATTACCCAACGAGCAAACGCCCTTTTAGCCGACGATAGAGTTAACCCTCTAGAAATCGATGGTACACCACGCAATCCAGCGCAGATGTTTGAACGTGCTTACTCCATAGCCGAGCGACAATTAAGGGAAGAGCGACGAGCAACACGACAAGCATCACGACAAGCAGCACAACAAGCAGCACTAGATGCGGAGAATGCCCGACGAATGGGTGCTGGACGATCGATTAGACCAAGAGTCAGATGCCGTAATGCTGGCTGCAGAACACCAGCCGCCACTCAACGACTATGCCCTAACCACGCCACCATCCCTTGCTGCAGACGCTGTAATACTTGCGACGACTGCCCTTAAATATTTTATAACCTGTAATCTAAATAAATTAAAAAAGGGGCTGTCCCTTTTTTAACTCCGTCAAGCGAAAAAAAAATTGATTTAGATTTTTGTTAATAATTTAGTTTAAAAAGACCAGAAAATTGAAAGTCCTTTTTAGGAAAATATTATAGCAACAACAAACAAACAAGACGATTAAACAACAACAAATATGACTACCGCCGCGTTATTATCATCATCAAACAAACTTGATTTAACAGTATGCTACTCATTCGCCCCTATTATGGCTAGATTTATTAATTTAACCTGTGATGTAGAGGGGATTATGGAGGATACTTGTACTTGGATGGGGCTTGATGAGCGAGTAAAACAACAAATTAAAATCGTGATTAAACTATTTATATCAACAGGTTATCGCCCCGCAGATTGGGTTTCAAAAGACGCCCTTGTTATGGGGGTGATTACCTCCGCATTAATCGCTATCCTACATCAAATGAAAGAAGATAACGATGCGGTTGGTGAAGCGTTTTATGAAATGCTTAATGCGTGCGAAAATTGTAATGGGCGTGGAGAAATTAACGAGGGTCAATATTTACAGTATGTGAATACCGCCGCTAAAATGAAGAAAGTTGTTGAGTATGCCCTTGACGTGCCATACGTTGTAGCACAAAATTATAGTAAAAAATATGAATGGGTATTGGTTGATGGTGTCCGACACATCAATATTCATTATACGAAGCCAGAAGAACCAGTATTAGCGCAATAGATTTATAACCTGTAATTAAATAAATTAAAAAGGGGCTGTCCCTTTTTTAACTTATTGCTTTAAAAAAAAAATTGATTTGGTTTTTGGGGTAAATTAGATATGCAGCCAACAGAAAATTGAACTACTTATTTACAAAAAGACCGTAAGCAACAACACAAATATAATATGACCGAACAACTTACAATTGGATTAAAGACCGAAGTAAAACGCCAAGTTGGGCTTAAAAATTGGGAAACAAAAAAAAATGAACGCACAACAAACTATCTTATTAAGGCGTGGATGGGTATGGCGTGGGGGAATACGTCAGAGGGTTCTAATATTGATATTGCCGAAAAGATGGCTTGGGAATACACAAAATATACTGGTATATCAAAAAAAATAGAAAGCAAAGAAATTGGCGTATTTACTACTATCGCCGATTACAAAAAGAAAAACGGCGACATCATCAAAGCCCACTACTCCGAGTGCGGAACTTATATCGGATCGGTTAAAAAATTAGGGGACAAACCCGTTTCATACCGCGGATGGTTTGATATTACACCCGAACGATTTAGAATTGACTGGGCGCAAGACCTAGACGACTGTACCGATGTAGCAGCGTTGTTTGTCCCGATAGAACAATTGATTATTGATTCCAGCTGGACTTATTGTAGAAGATGCGGTGGAGGATATAATTATCATACCCACGGCACTTGCTGCGAAGAATAGATTTATAACTTGTAATTAAATAAATTAAAAAGGGGCTGTCCCTTTTTTAACTGACGCTCTGACGCCGCTGACGCCGAGGTTTTTAGAGTTCCGTATAAAATTATTAAAAAAGGGGTATAAATAGTTTAGTTAGTGGATTCACGGCGTCACTGGCGTCACGGCGTCGCCCCGAGTTAGGGTTCAACCCGAAAAATAAATTGTATGTACCCCCCTTTTTACGCCCACTGAAAAAAAAATTGAAACAGAAAAATTGAAATACTAATTTATGTATAAACAATACAACAACAAGCAAACAAAGCAAACATCAAACTTAACAAATATGAATAGAGGACTCGGATTAAACATCAGCACCTTCACCACAATCTACTTGTTTTTAAAAACCGAACTCGGCGGAGGATTAGACGGATTGTTTGACGATGTCTTAAACGTCGTGGACTTTACCGAAGAACAAAAAAAGAAGGTAAAACTATTTATGACCCTCTTGGATAAAAAACAAGACCGCTGGATCTCAAACGACGCTGGAATGTTGGGATTTATCGGAGGAATGATTATTTACGCCTTCACCATCTGCCCTAACGTCACAGAACGATTGTGCCAGATTTTAGAAGCCACCGAGGCACAAGTCCAACAAAACAAATTAACCGAAGATAAATATTTAATCGCCACAAAATCCCTTATGGAATTAAAAAAAATACACGAAGCATTACAAGTTTTACCCGTCACCGAAAAATCACCCAGCGGAGAATGGATTGAACGCGACGGGAAAAAGATGTTATTTTTAGAATACGAACACGATTTACCAGAAGGATTTAATTTAAGATACGGCACTGAAGTCCGATCACAATAGATTTATAACCTGTAAAACTAAATAAATTAAAAAGGGGCTGTCCCTTTTTTAACTCACCCACTTAATTATTAGATAATCAACCCCTAGGTTTCCCCCTTTAGAAATATTTTATCCTCCTATCTATATGATTGAACCTTTATTGACCCCTAATGATAAACGCTTTGTAATACTTCCAGTAGATTATGATGACCTTTACGAGATGTATAAGAAGGCGGTGTCTTGTTTTTGGACGAGTGAAGAGGTAGATTTATCAAAGGACGGTGTGGATTGGGGTAAATTAAACGAAGGAGAAAGCCACTTTATCTCTCTTATTCTCGCTTTTTTTGCTTGTATGGATGGACTGATTAATGAAAATCTGTGTCTTCGGTTTATGGGTGAAGTGCAGAATAGTGAGGCACGATTGTTTTATGGGTTTCAGATAGCAATAGAGGGTATACATCAAGAAACCTATTCTAACTTAATCGATACTTATATCCGCGACCCGATGGAGCGCCATCGCCTTTTCAACGCGATTGAGAATTACCCTTGTGTGCGTAAAAAAGCGGACTGGGTAAAACAACACATACAATCCAGCGATAGTTTTGCCGAACGGCTTGTCGCGTTTATTTGCGTAGAGGGCATACACTTTTCGGGTGCTTTTTGTGCCATCTACTGGTTTCGCACTAAAAATCTATTGCCTGGTCTTTGCTTCTCTAATGAACTGATTAGCCGAGATGAGGCACTCCATACCGAGTTTGGTATCGCCTTATATCATAAACTCAACAATAAACTCAACGAAGATAAAATACACTCTATTATCAAAGAAGCCGTTGCGATTGAAACCGAGTTTATTTGTGATGCTCTACCTTGTCGTCTGATTGGTATGAACTCTAAATTGATGACGCAGTATATAGAGTTTGTCGCCGATCGTCTTTGTATACAATTGGGGTGCGAAAAAATATATAATTCATTAAATCCCTTTGGTTTTATGGAGACGATTAGTATAGAGCGAAAAACCAACTTCTTTGAGAGTCGGGTGAGCGAGTATGCTTTGGCGAATAAAACAGTGGATGATGGTATATTCAAGTTTGAAAGCGATTTTTAATA
>Ga0181358_1000960_pt1 | contig 13193 bp, 16 predicted proteins | sample Fa13VDMM110SD_FD_130096 | JGI IMG/M metagenome (GOLD analysis project Ga0181358, IMG submission 130096) | Freshwater viral communities from Lake Michigan, USA - Fa13.VD.MM110.S.D | ecosystem: Environmental > Aquatic > Freshwater > Lake | place: USA: Michigan | collected 2013-09-24
CCGTTGAACGCCTATAAAATAATCACTTGCTTTTCTTAAAAATGGTGCTTGGTTGAAAATTTCTAATGTGCTTGTTTGCTTATTAATATCGGCTGGTGTTGTTGTTGATTGATTATAACCTATTAATTGCTGTATATTGAAATACAAAGGGCTTTTATTGTTAGAATTCATTTTTATCTATATATTATTATAATAGATAAAAATTAAATGAAATTTGTTAATTGTAAAATTAACTCGTCATTTTTTTTAAAATTTTTTTTGCTAAATATATTTTGAAATTGTTCCATATTTAAATCATCTCTTAATAAAAAATAAATTACATACCTACCACATACTGATGAGTGATTTTGTTGAAATTGAAATTCGTTATATTCTATTTTATACGGTGAATTTAATAACAAATATGTTAATTGTTTAAAATCTTGTTTATATTTTTTCCTCTTATATGGGTCTATCTCTGCCAAATTATCATCAATAAAACGCCCATAACTATCAAATACATATATTGTATTTTTATTTTTGTCTTTTCTTAATCCTATATAATGCCCGTTCTTTACATTATTAGAAAAATCCCAAAAATAAAGAATTACTAATTTATTATATGGATACATTGCCTCATCTATTGTATCAAATTTTAAAAGTTCGTCATAAGCTAAAACTTTTACTTTTCCATTTAAAGCTTTTACTAGTTCATTTCCATTTAATGCTATATCCATATTATTATAGAGTTAGATTTTTATAAAAAACGGGTTGGATTTTATAATATATATATATAATTTTATAATCCAACCCGTTCCGTATAAAAATGATAATGATTAAACAAATCAAAATTTTGTATTACCTTTATTCTTTAAAATTTGTTTCAATTTATTTGCTTTATCAATAATTTTTTTTTCTATAGTCTGGTAAGCTTCAGGGCTCTCTTTCGTTATTCTCTTACTGGGACGACATAAAGGATATAAATTATTTTGTGTGTTTTTAGTTCCACATTTTCTATAACCTACGATTTGCTTATCTCTTATGATTGGTTGATTTAAATCAACCCATTTCTCATTTAGCCACCTATCAACTTTTGATTTTGATTTTGGTTTATCATATAAGCCTCCTAATTCAGTATATTTTCGGCTTATCCACATAGAACGATAAATTCCCGTTGGACTTTTGAAAACTTTGTTCGCCATCTCTTTGACTTTATTATATAAATTTAAATCTAAGGGTTTAGACATTATTATATATATAATAAATTAATTTTTACCTAATATATAAATTTCCTGTTCGCCCATAATAACCATAGGGGACATATTGAATATACAAACCCAACGGCCTTTCATACTTAATATTTTTTTTATATTCTCCTTAGATATACCTAAATTTTTACTCATAGCGTTTTTATGTTGTATGCTTACACTATTTAAGAAAAACACAAATGAGGAACAACTCAACAACATAATTTTAGTTGTTTGGCCGTCAGTGGCACAATGAACCGTTTGAACTATACTAATCCCTTTTTTTCTGGCGTTTTGAATAGAACTATTCATTAGATGATACAATTTTTTTTTTAAAAAACCGTTTTCTCGTGTATTTTCTAAACAATCAATATCATCAAAAGCTAATAAACTATTATCTGGTATATCACTCCATTCTAATTCACTTTCTACAAACTGGTCTAATGGTATTCTTTTAACTAAATCATCTAATAATTTATCTTTATTGCTTTCACTCATTAAATAAATTTTATTATCCTTATATAATTTTTTATAGTTTTGTATATACTGCTTTAAATAATAGGATTTTCCCGCTCCTGCTTTGGCTGATATCATAACGATATTTGTTTGATTTGGTTCATTTGTTGGTAATTCTTCAAAATATTCGCCTTCACCTAATTTTATATGTGTTGTTATGTTATCCTGTTCTATTCCGTCTTTATGGTATGACATACAACAATTTTCACAACATTTTTTTTTTCCTTTACATTTTCCCTCGCATAGATTACAACATTTCTTTTTTTTATCATATAAATGAATAATTTTTCCGTTATTGCTTCCTTTTGATTTTATAATTGCTAATCTTTTACCTGTTTCAAAACTAAAACAAAAATCATTTTCCATTTGTTATTATTATATTATAATAACAAAAAAATATATTAAAATTTAAAATTTCACAAAAAAAATATATTAATATGTTATATCTTTTTTTTCTCTTCTCTTTCGTCTAAATTCCATTGATGGTTTAGTCATATCAATATCATCAAAATTATTTTTTGAAAAATTGGGTGCTCCGCATCCTTTAACAACTTCGTTATATTTAGGATGGTCTGGCATCATTATTTTTCTTCCGCCTTTTCTTTTACCTAAACCTATTGATTTTAAACCTTTAGATGCTAAAGCATAACCCGAATTATCACCTAATAAACCCGAAAATGGCTTCAGCATTGGCACATTGTCAAAAATTGGCTTTCCTATTGTTCCTAAAACGCTTCCTATAGTTCCAAACATATCACTTAAAAAACCTTTACCTTTTAGCCGTTTCTCTTTTAATTTTCTTAGTCTATCTCTTAATTTAGTTTTTCTTTTTCCTTCACCTTCTAAATCTCCAACAACATAAGGCATTTTTTCCATATCTTTAGGATATCGTGGCTTAGGTCTTCCTAATGGTATTTTCTTTTTAACTGCTTTCATTTCTTCATTGTGTCCGCTTCCCATATATTGATTAATTGCTAATATTGGTCTGCTTACTGTTTCCGCCATATCAGTTAAACCTGTATTACTAAAATAACCAACTGGAAAACCCATAACATTATAATTTCTCCCTGCTCCAAATTGATAAATCCCTTCATTTACACCACGTCCAACTTTATACATTCCTGTTTGATACATATATATAATTTAGGCTAGGAAATTAAATTATTAGAATGAATTTTATTAAATTGTTCGTTAATATAACCTTTAAGATGAATACACACATCTAAAATATTATCTATGTTATTTAATAAATGTTTGTAATTGCCGTCTGCTGTATTATCATCAACTAAATGAGGTATAGATTTTTTATTTAAATTTTTAAAATGTTTTTTGCTTTTATAGTGAGTATAAATATAATTAATTTTATGTTCTGTTCCACATTCTACACATTTTTTCGTTTTCATTGGTTTGTTATTAATAATAGAATTATTTTCTGTCATTTTGTATTATACTATATTATAAAATTTTTTTAATCTTTTTTTTGTTCTAATTTTTCAGTTTCTATTTCTTTATTCAATTTTTTATTTTCTTCGTGTAATTCGCCCACTATTTGCTTTAGCCATAAATCTAACCCAACTAATTTCTGCGTTAATTTATAATTTTCTGCTTTTAATTTTCCTATCATAATTAATAATTCATCTTTATCTTTATCATAATGTTTAAATACTTCTTCTTCATCTAATTGAATATCAATTTCTTCGGGTTTAATTTGTTCTATAAATAGTTTTTCAATAAATTCACACATTAAAATATATATTATAATTAGAAATTTATTTTTAAAAATAAATTATTTTTATATTATTTTTTCTATAGTTATTATATATGAAAAAGGTTGTTGTTTCAAAACAAGACATTAAAGAATTAACAAAAATGAAAAATTATGACGTTCAATATAGTGATGACGTTATAGAGGCTATAAATATGGTGTCTTATATGCCTTCTAATGTTATACAATTTGGTAGTTCAATTTTTTCAAATCTTCTATATGCTGGTGATATTGATTTATATGAACCAATTGCGGACATTGATGATATCCCGCTGGTTATGAAATCAATTGTTGATAAAATAACAACACAACAAGATTACGGGAAAAAATATATATTAGGTGATATTAAAGCGGGTTTAAAACGAGAATATGCCCCCTTACACGAACATATAGGCGTTTTAAAAGATGGTAAAATATTAGGTTATCAACCTGAATTATTTGAATTATTCAGTAGGAAATATAGTGATTTAGGTTTTACAGAAATACCACAATTAACAGATAAAAATATAATTGAAAAATGGTTATTATTACATAGAGAATTACATTTAGCAAGTGTTATAAGATGGTCGCCAAATGAGATAAGTAATTTATACAAAACAGAAAACGGTTTTAATATGTTAAATTTAAAAAATGCCGTGAGATATAGTGAATTAGATAAAATAGATTTATATTTTTTTTGTGAGAGTAAAAGTAAATTTGTAGAAATTACAAATTTATTATATGAAACACCAAAAACACAAAAAATTATACAATATGAAATAGGGTTAAACGGTTTAGGATATTATTATTTACAACCACAAAACATATTAAAATATTTGAAACGTTATTATTCTTATGAGAGAATGAATAAAAATTATAAATTTATGAAAGTAGTTAGTGAATTTTTAGAAGGTAATATTAATTTGTTAAATAGTTGTAATACTGATTTAAAAGTTTTAACAACTATGTTAGAATTTGGTTATAGTGTTAATAGTAATTTAAATTATATACACGCTCATATTAATTCTATAATTAGCAGATTACAAAATGTTTATGAGATAGATATATCTAATCAAGTTTTCCAAGATATTAAAAGCGTGATAGATATGAGAGATGCCGAAACAATAATAAACACTATAAGCCCTATTAGCGAGTTTATTATGATAAGAGTAAATGAAGCAACATTAAAATTTATTAATGAGAATAAAATTCCAATATTACATTTATAAATATTCTAAAATTTTTATATATACATATTATATATATAAAAATGAGTTTTCCGCCTTTGCCTAGTGGATTTAATACCTATTATAATACAGGATACAAACGATTTTGGGGAAGTGGAGGCTTTCCGTATGTAGAAAATGATTTTACCGGTGGTTCAATAGTTCAATATCCAAGTGATGACGAAGTAAGGGCTTTACCAGTTATGGATTTACAAAATATAGCCCCTAAAAAAGGTGGTAGAAAGAAAAAGAAAAAAGAAAGTGAAAAAGCAAATATTGAAGATTTAGAAGGTGGCAAACGAAGAAGAGGAAAGAAAAAAGCCAGTAAAAAAACAGATTGTGAATGTGATGAAATGGAAGGCGGGGGCAAATCAGGAGGTAAGAAAAAAATTAGTGTTAAGGATGTTATGAATTATAAAGTTAAAAATAATGTTAGTCTTAAAGAGGCTTGGGCTCATTTCAAAAAAAATTAAGTAATAAATTTTTTATGTTTGGCACTTTGTAAATGTCTATTTTTAGAAACATAACTATATGAACCATTACATATTTCACATTTAGATTTTTGTTTTAACTTATCTAATAATTTATCTTTATTATCTTGATAATATTTTTTTTGATATTCAACATTGTTAAATTCTTTTTTTTCTTGTGGTTGGGTTTGATTTTCCATTTATATATTATTTATAAATAGAAAATAATTTTTAAACATTTTTAAATATTTATTTTAATTAAATTTTCAATAGGTATAAAATAGTAAAGATTTTTTTTATCATTGTAATCAGTTCTTTTATTTCGGCAAAATTCTTCTAGCTTGAACTGTTTAAACTCTTTTTTAGTATATTGAATATAATATAAACCATCTTTAAAATCAAATAAAAAAATTTGATTTTTACCTTTTATTATTTTATCAGCGGGTATTAATGTAGTAGGATAAGCATTATAATTATTGTTTCGGCTTTTTAATTCATATATAAATAAATTACCTTCAAAATCATATTTTGAAAATTTGTCCTTTGCTTTGCTTATTAATCCATCTTCAAAATAATCATTTAATTGTTTTAGCACTTTATCCTCGTTCTTTATTCCAAATGAATAATCCTTTTTAAAACTTGACATTATATTATCCTAGAAAATATTTTTAAACATTTTTAAATATTTTTAAACATTTTCTTTTTTTTCCTCGGTTTTTTCTATGTGTTGCTCTTTATGTTTATGTTTATGTTTATGCTTATGGTGATGGTGTTTATCTTCAATTACAGTTATACAGCAACTGCTTATACAACTTTCTTTTATAGATATGTCTCTAAAAAATTGTTGTATCTTATCACATATACCCATATTATAATAAGATTATATTTTTTTTTACCAGAGGATTTTATCAGCAAACCAACCGGCACTATATTTTTTATGTCTATCTGCTTCGTGGCGTTTCTTATAATTTGCTCTCTTCTTTTCATCATTATTATTATAATCGCTATACACTCCCAATTTATCAAAGAATTGAGAATATGGTTTTCCGTTAGGGTGAATTCCGCCAAATGAGACGACAAATTCACCATTACGAAATACATCATATTTTTTTAATTTGTTTTTGCTCTTACTATAATCAAAATCATTTAAATCTAATCCAGACATTATTATAATAGAATTAGAATTTATAAAAAACGGGTCAAATCTAAAAATAATATATATATATTATAAAATCCAACCCGTTTTATATAAAAATGATACTGGTTAAAAATTATTCTTTCTTTATATATGTTTCTAAAAATTGATTGACACTGCTTCCCATATCCTTCGCATCCTGTTTCATTTCAGCAACATTAACAACTGGATATTTATGACTAATCCACGAATGTCTCATTACATTCACTGAGGCATTTTTTCCCCAAATTCTATTTAAATGTTGGGCTAATTTTACACTAGATAATTGTTTATTTTGACTATCATTTAATAACCATTTATTATTATTATGTTTTATAAATTTTTTTAATAAGACTAATAATTCCTTAGGAACTGAAACACGTTGTGCTCCTTTCTCGGTTGAACCTTTAAATTTATTGAATACGAATTCTTTTTTTTTCATATCTAAATAATTATCGTTTTTCTCGTCTATATCTTTAATGGCAAAATTTACCCAATCTACGGCTCTACGTGGTGGGACATAATACCCAGATGTTAAAGCTACCAACATTACATTTTGTAATTTTTGATATTCTTGCTTAGATAAATCTGCTTTATTCCATAAGCTTTTAGTATCCTTTAACATTGATAAAAATTTATTTGAAATTTCCTCCTGTGTTATCCAGTTAGCTTTTTCAGTTGGTGTTTTTTCTTGTTTAAGCTTATCGGCTTTATATTCTTCAGCGTCTGCCATCATTTTTTTTTATATTTATCATTATGTTTTTCGTCTGTTATACTTATTAAAGCACTTAGAACGGTTTTCCTAACTGATGCGGGGACATCTTCTAAATGTTTTAATATTTTTTCTTGATTTTCAAACCATTTTAAATTTGTTTCATCATCTCCAGCATATTTTTTAATTAAACTTTTTAAAATTGAGGTATATGTGGCGACACTTTTATCACTAATTTTAGGTCTATTCTTTTTAATAGCTTCTTTTAATTCTAAACTATCCATATATATATATTACAATATAAAATAAATATTAATATTAAATTAAATTTTCTAGATTAATTTAATATTTAAAAATATAATACAATTTTTTTCTTTTCTGGGGCAGTTGGTAAATTCCTAATTGGTTTATTTGTAGTTGGTGTATTTTGGCACATCTTACATAACCATTGTTCTGGCTCACGAGGATTAGTATCACAGAATAAACATAATAAATTTTTACTTTTTTTCAACATATATAAATATGTTGAGAAAAAATTTCTAAACTTAATATTAAAATTATTTTTCAACCACTTTCACAAAGTTGTTTTTCTCTTAATCTCCTATAATAATGTATTTTATCATTTATTATATTTTCTAAGCTTTCACATATATTATATTTCTCTTTTAATTCTATAATTGATGTTCCGGCACTAATAATTATAGGTTCATCGCTTTTATAACAATCACAATTTAAAAAATGTTTCTCTAGTTGTATTGATGATATTTTATTATCCATTTCGGGGTTATCTATACATATATCAGCTTCATCACTATCCCATTTCTCACCGTTTAAATACCATCCGCCATTTTTCCAATTAATTTTTACATTAGGTAGCATATTCATTATTCTAATCGTCATTTTAGAACTATAAGACCTAAATATTTTTATTATATTGTATCCTCTTTCTTTCTTAGCAATTATACTATCATATACTTTTAATACTCCGTCTATGCTTTCAATGTGTCCTGCTTTTTTATTCTCTTGACATAAGAAAGCTAAAATAACATCTTCATTTTTCACCATTTTAATATATTAATTTAGGTTAGAAAAAAAATCCTAGATATTTTTAAACTTAATTTTAATATTAATTTATAGATTAACATTAATTAAAAATTTTTAATTAATGTTTAACCAGTGTTTAAGCTTAATATTAAGATAAACATATAATAATCTTAATATTTATTCAATAAAATCAACTTCGCCCCCTGTTGTATCTTTCATTATACTAAAATAATCAATGCCGTTCAACTTAAATAATATTGGCTTCTTGCTACTGCTATGTTTTTTCTCAACTACTAAATAACAACCAGACCAATTTTTTAAACATTCTTCTATATATGGGTAAAATGTCCTGTATTTGTCTTTCTCTTCTACTTGTTGCTTGGCTCTATCAACAAAATTAAACGATGTTGTTATTTTCTTTCTGTTATCTTCAACATATTTTATTAATATATCAACGTCTTCACGTTTAACAATTGTCTCTCTATCAAATGTATTATTAAGCTTTAATATCTTTGTAAAATCTTTTATAATGCTTAGTCTTAACATTTGCCCCTTAATCATCTCTTTACATTTATTACTATCGCTAATTTCTTTTTCAATCATATCAATATAACTCTTAGCGTGTTTTTCTTCGTATGCTCTTTGTAAATATTGTTTTCTATGTGGATTGATAAAACTAAAAAAATGTTTTGCCTCATCTTCAATATTTAAATCGTCTTTAATCATCTTCTTATAAAAATATTTTTCTTTGATTAATTTTTCCATTGCTGATGATTTCATTTTTTTCTCATTAATTATATACTCATCTATTTCGTTATCTGTTATGAGTTTTATTTCGTTGTATTGGTTAATCAATTCTTCATCTTTTTCATTTTGTATTGCTTCTATAGTTTCTTTATCTTCTTTCTTTGCTTCTTTCTTTGATTTAGTAGCTTTCTCTATTGGTTGCTCGTATTCGTATCCGCATTTATCTAAAAATTTATAATACATTTTCTCATAATGTGTATTAGATACATACATTTCAAATAAATTAAAATATAATATTTCTCTTAATGCTTTAGGTGTTTCATCAAATTTTTTAAATGTTTCAACTAATATATTTAATATATGTTGATTGTCTTTATCTTCTGCTATAAATTTATTACATTCATCAATACATAATTGTATTTTTTCTTTGTTGTAGTTTTCATAATTTTCTAAAGATAAATAATAAATATCGTCTCTATTTGCTTTAGTGTTTCGTTTAATTGCTGGTAATGAAAAATACATTTTATTCTGTTTAATATGTCTTACTCTCATCATCATCTGGAACATATCACGAACGGAACAAGTGGGAACGGGGCACATCATATAGACATTATCAAAATCATTTTTAACACTGTAAGAACATCCAACCGTATTAGTTGGAGTAGTAGCGATAAAGGAGCTTTTTTTCCAACTAATATTAATATTTTTAAGGGTATCCTTAAATAATTTATCATCTCGTTTATAACCGCCATAATATATAATAGAGTTAGTAAATAATTCTGGCATAAATTTTTTACCTGCTTCCAAACTTTCTAATGCTGTTTTTGTTGAGGAACATATATAAGGCTTTTTATTGTTCTTTAATTCTTGTTGTAATAATTGTTTTTCTAAATCTTCCATTTCTAAACGTATAGCATCTCGTTTAATTGGTGATGTGTTATTTTTGATAAGCGTTATAGGTTGCTCGTATGATTTAACAAATTTAATTGTTCTATTAGTTAAGAAAGCATCAGCACAAACGACTTTCTCGGCTTTAATAATTAATTCATTTAATTTATTATAACAATCTAAATATTTGGCTTTCATTGTTGGGCTTGAAAATTGGGCTAATATGGCTTCGCTTTCATCTAAAAATATACATTGATAATTATTATCAATATTAATTTTTTGTATGCTTTCAACACTAATAATAAGTTTTTTAGAGTTATTAATAAATACTTTATTTTTATCATCTTCATCTAATAAAGCATCTGTATAATTATCAATCTCAAATTCTTGACTGATAAACAAACTAAAAGATACACGAGGTGAAATAAATAAAAATCGTTTATATCCTTTTTCTTTTATTAGTCTTTTAATAGCTGTTGTTTTTCCACGACCTAGATAAGCATATAAGATAATAAATTTATTTTCATCTAAAATATTATTAGCGTCTGGTGTTCCTTCTTGGCTTACAAATTCGCTTTTTTCTTCAATTATTTTAATATCTTCTAAATCTAAATCAAAATAGGTTTTAAATAATTCATCTTGTGTATTGAAATAATCTTTATTAGATAATTTAGCCAATCTCTTTAAGGTAGCAATATTAAAAGTTTGTCCTTCAGTCTTAAAATTATCAAATGTGTCTATTTTGCTTCCTGTTGTGTATTTTTTAGATAATTTAGCCCATTGTCTCCAATCTTCTTTATTTCCACCTGCTTTTTTAATAGCAAAGCCAACATATAAAAAATCATTGTAATCACATCCATTATTAGGGATTAAATATAAATATTGTTTATATAATGGTAAAGTTTTTAAATCAGCATAACCTAAATTTTTAGATGACATTAATGTATTACCTGCTTTAAGTGTATAATCAAAATTTATAAAATTGTCAGTTGTTAATTTTGTTTCTTCTGTTTTAGTTTGTTGTTGTTTGATTTGTTTAACTGGTTTCGCCATTTGTCCCGTTTTAGATTCAATAATTTTTTTTGTTATTAATACATTATATTCAATTTTAAATGTTGTCAATGTATCCAATACATCTATTTGTTTAGTTGGTAATAATTTAAATGTTTTATATATTTTGCTTTGGTTGATACATCTATAACATTGATTTCGGCCGTATGGGTGAATATCCATAATACATTTTCGTTTTTCGTCTTCAATGAAAAATAATTTTTCAAATAATTCGGTTTCTTTCTCATTTAATGGTTTATTAAAACGATTAATTAAATATGTTATAAAAATTTTTTCTTCTGCTAGGTTATTAAATATTATAGATTGAAATATAATGTGATTTGAAAATTTATTTTTTCTGCTACTGTTTAAAATAATTATTTCGTCGTCTCCCAATTCAATATCAAAATCATTATTTAATATGTGTGATATAGCATTTATAAAATTGGTTGTGTTTATTTTATCATCTTCATCATCTTTTAATAATCCTTCTAAATCAAAATATAATTTTACTTCTACATTTTCCCGTATAATTTCATATAAATGATGATTATTATTTAATAATGTTTTAACCTCATCTAATTTATTTTTATTAATAGCAAAATATTTTTTGCTTATCTCACCCGCTTTAATTATTGCTTTTGTGTTCTTGTCTATAATATCGGCTTGGTGGTGGTCTGTTGCTAAGAAAAAATAATTTTCTGGTTCTGGATGAGATGCGAATAATGTTGAATGAGAATAATGAATTTTTGCTAATTTCTCAATTGCTTTAAGTGATTTAGGTTCAACGTGGGGGCTGTGCTTCTCGTTTTGCTGTAAAATAGCTTTTGGCATTTTTATTATATTATATTAAAATAGAAAATATTTTTAAAACATTTTTTAAAAATATTTTTTCAAAAAAATTTTTCTAGAACTTTTTTAAAACATTTTTCTAGAACTTTTATTTTGTGAAATTATGTAAATGTTTAGGCTTATTATGTTTTATATAAAACGGGTTAAATCTTAAAATTATATATATATATTATAAAATCCAACCCGTTTTATATAATAATGATACTACTAAAACAATTATCATAATTATAATTTTTTTTTCCTCTTACTTGCTCCCTCTTTTACTATATCTATTCTTTCCGCTAGTCCTGTAATCATTTTTACAACTGAGTTATGTAATGAAAATTTAGGGTCTCCTAATATCCGCTCTATATCTTGAACTATAAATTTTGTTAATTCTGGTGTTAGGTTGTTAGAATATTTTAATAAATTCATAATGAAATCCTGACAATTATATTTATGTGCTGAATATTCAACGAAATTTTTACCAATAGCTTTTAATGGTTTATAAAAAAAATCATACACTGTCGGGCTGTGTTTTATATGAACCTCCATATAATTAGTTTTAGGACTATCTCTATTATTAACTGAACTAATTTTTATTACTTCATCCTTTTCAACTATATTACTTTTTCCATTACTCATAGTGAATTCTAGCCATAAATGAAATAGGTCATCATATTCATATTTTTTCATTGCTTCCTTTAAATTTCCAAATGATAAAGCGTTGCCTATAGTTGTTATAAATGAATTTATAGGCTTTCTTCCAACTCTCATTTTAGTAATCTTTAAATCTTTGTTTGCTTCTATAAATTTTCTAACTGATGGCGGAAAATCTTTTCTACCTGTAAAAATAGCTCCTATAGTGTCTATTATTCCTTTTCCTTTTTTACCGTATCCTCTTTCTTTAGCAATTTGGTTTAGTCTTCTTTCTCGTTCAGCATCTTGTGCTTCACGTTCTTCTCTCGCTTTTTTCATAATAGCCTCCCCACGTTTCCGCTCTTCTATTCCTTCAGGACTAGCCCAATATGCTTCTCGTTTTGCTCTTGCCTCGGCTTCTTCTCTTAATTTTTTTTCACGAAATCTTTCATCGCTTTCAAGTCTTCTCATATCTTCTATATATTGGGGGCTTTCTAAATATTTTCTTCGTATTTCTGCTTCTTTTTCTTCTTCTTCTTTTAAAATTTTTGCCTCTTCTTCTTCTCGTTGTTTAATTCTTTTTAATCTCTCCTCTTCATATTTTGCTATTCTCTGCTCGTATTCATCCATTACAATTTCGGGTATTTTTTCAACTTGTTTAATCTCCTTTTCAACTTCTTTAATTTCTTGTTTAACTTCTTTCACTAACTCCTTTGTTTCTTTTATTTCTTGTTTAACTTCTTCAGTCTGTTCTTCTTTCTTTAGTTCTTTTATTTCTTTATTACTTTCTTTAATTATTTCTTTCATATCTTGCTTTGCTTCTTGTAATTCCTTAATTGCTTCCTGTTTAACTTGTTGAACTTCTTTTTTAACTTCTGCTTTAACTGCTTTAACTTCTTTTTTAACTTCTGCTTTAACTGCTTTAA
>Ga0181358_1000962_pt1 | contig 13172 bp, 3 predicted proteins | sample Fa13VDMM110SD_FD_130096 | JGI IMG/M metagenome (GOLD analysis project Ga0181358, IMG submission 130096) | Freshwater viral communities from Lake Michigan, USA - Fa13.VD.MM110.S.D | ecosystem: Environmental > Aquatic > Freshwater > Lake | place: USA: Michigan | collected 2013-09-24
CAATCAGACACATTTAAATTTAGAGTAGAAAAGAATGAGCCTTAAAGATCTATTTCAAGTAAAAAAAGTATTACCCCCAGTTTCTAACGAACAAATCGCTGAAGAAATAGAATCAGTTGAATTATTAGATTCTCACGTAATAGAAAAAAATAGAATACAATTTGCAGTAAATTACTCTACTGGATCTAATTTTGCCATTTTTGGTTCTGCTAAGAAATACTATCAAGATACAATTAAAAGAGTTTATGAACAATACCCTTATGATGGTTCTAAAAAAGAAAAATTAGATTGGTATAATTCTTCTTCTTTGTTAGACATTTGGTTTTATGAGAATGCATACCCAAGAACTACTGGTTATGGAATTTTTTCACCTTCTGGCTGGTCCACTCAACTATCATCAATTTCTGGTTATGGTAATCCAACAACTAAAGAATACATTGTTATTAAATCTGGTCCAAACAACAAACCATCTACCACTTCTTTAAAAGATGCATTTACAGATTTAAATAATCAAAATCAAAAAGCAAACATTTATAATGTTGCTGATAATAGAACTTCTAATTTAAAATTTGATTTAAGTGGTAGTGGTGTTACTTTAGAATTTTGGTTAAAAAAGAATTCATTCATTACATCAAGTACAGCAAAAGAAGTAATTTTTGATTTATGGAACGGCGCAGCTTCTTCAAGTGCTGGCTATGGTCGTTTGACATTAGAACTTTCTGGAAATACAGTTTCTCCATTTTATCTTACTGCACAATCTGGTACTGCTGGTTTTTTCCAACAAAACATAGGAACATCAGTAACCACCTCCTCAGTTGCTTCAAATTTGTGGAATCATTACGCTGTTTCGTTAGCAAATTCTGCAAGTTCAATTAATGTTAGTTTTTATGTAAATGGTGATCTTAATTCATCTTATGCATTAGGAACAACCATAAACGATGTAACAGGCGGATTGGTAGCAAACCTTGGTGCTTTAAGAACTGCTCCGTCTGGTGTTTCTGGCGTCGGATTAGGATGGGGTAAGCTTTCTGGTTCTATTGATGAATTTAGATACTGGAAAGCAGAAAGAACAGATAGAGAGATTGGTAGAAATTGGTGGACCTATGTTGGTGGTGGAACCAATACAGATGATGCAAATACTGATCTAGGCGTTTATTACAAATTTAATGAAGGCATAACAACAACTTCATCAATTGATTCAATAGTATTAGATTATTCTGGTCGTGTATCAAATGGTACTTGGGTTGGTTATTCAACAGCATCAAGAAATACAGGGTCAGCAGTTAATGAATTTACACTAAAAGAATTATCAGCAGAAGAACCAGATCCTATTATCTATTCAACACATCCAGATGTAGTTGACACTCTTGAAGAATATGAAGTAATCGGAGAGTCACACGATAGAGAAAATCCTAATAGTCTTTATTACTCCTTTCCAGATTGGATAGTAAATGAAGATGCCGAAGGTGATTTACTTAATGTTTCACAAATTGCTGCTTCTTATCTTGATACTTTGTATTTGCAAATAAAATACTTTACAACATTAAAAGATCATTATACTAACATACAAATTGATGATAAACCTTATCCATTTTCACAAGTATTGTTAGAATCAACTGGTTTAATTGCACCAAATTTATTTGTTGATGCAAAATTAGTTGAAGAAGTACTTTCTAGAGATGATGAAAGAGAGTATGAAGATAGATTAAATGAAGTTAAAAACATAATTTATCAAAACATTTATTCAAACATAACAAACATCTTTAAATCTAAAGGAACTGAGAAATCTTTTAGAAATCTTATTCGTTGTTTTGGTATTGACGATAATTTAATAAAATTAAACATCTACTCAAATAATGATTCTTATCAAGTAAGAAACAATACCTATAATACAACTGTTAAGAAAAAATCAGTAAACTTTAATGATGTTGACAGATTTAACTCTAGCGTCTACCAATTTACTGATGCTTCAAACCCAAATTCTTTATCTTACGTATCTGGTTCAAGTGTTTATAATTACTTGCCATTAACAGCAGAAGCCGAAGTTGTATTTCCTTACAAATTTGATCAAACAAATGAAAATTACTTCTTTACACCATTTACAACAGTATCCATTTTTGGTGCTCATGGTGCTAATTCAACAGCAAGCAATTTAACTTGGGCAACTCCAGATTATTTTAACTTTCAAGTTAGTGCGGTTAAAACAGAAATAGAATCAAAAGATGTTTATTTTCAAATAAGCTCATCGTACCTTGGTGTAAATTTAACATCATCAATTTACTTTAACACTTACAATAATCAAAAATGGAACTTTGCTGTAAGAATTAAATCAAACGCATTTGACGCAGATTTCGTATCTGGTAGCACATCTACAAATTATCAATTAGAATTTTACGGTGTAAATTCTGACGGTGATTCTGTAAAGAATGAATTTTTATTAACATCAAGTTTATCTAATACTGTTGCTAAAAATGCATTATCACAGAATAAAAGATTCTATTTAGGGTCAGAACGCACGAACTTTACAGGGTCAGTTGTAAAGCAAACAGACATAAAAACATTAGGATTAAGAGTTTGGTCCAATTATTTGGATAACGATGTAATCAAAACACACGCAGCAGATCCTTACAATTATGGTATTAATGATGCAACAGAAAATAGTACTTTAACAGTATTTGATGGTGTATCAATTCCAAAAGCAAAAACTCTATTATTAGATTGGGATTTTAATTTAATAACTGGTTCAAATGCTGGTGGTGGAATTCCAACTGTATCTGATGCTTACTTTATCGTTCAAGACTTAACTTCTGGTTCTATTGCAGATACCACATACAATACTGAATTTAATAACCTAATAAATTACCAATACACAGGTAAAGGTGATTTCTTTTTACCAAACAAAACAGACATTGTTGACACACAATACTTATTTACTTCTCGTCTAACACAATTTGAAGACATTAAAAACTCCAATCTTATTGAAGTATTAAACTCAGAAGATCAAGAGTCAATAACCAGACAAACAAGACCAATAACTTACTTCTTTAGTTTTGAAAAAAGTATGTATCAAACAATAAGCGAAGAGATGCTTAAAATGTTTAGTAGCATACTTGATTTTAATAATCTTGTTGGGCAGCCTGTTAATAAATACAGAAAAGATTACAAATCACTTGGTAAATTAAGACAATTATTCTTTGAGAAAGTTCAAAACGAACCAGATCTTGATAAATACCTTGATTTTTACAAATGGATTGATTCTGCAATAGGTAAATTTTTATTACAACTCACACCAGCATCAGCAGATACTAGCGAAGGTTTATTAAATGTAATAGAAAGTCATTCTCTTGAAAGAAACAAAGTACAATACAAGTTCCCAACAGCAGAATTTAAAATTCCAGTATTAGAGGCTGGCGCTGTATCAATAAATAAACATCTTTATAATTGGCGAGTTGGTCATAGACCATTAAGCAATGTTGAAGATGAAAATTGTTTGTATTGGAATGAAAGAGCAGAAAGAAATGTAAGTCCAATTTCATCTTCAAATTCTGCCGTTAATTCAGCAAGAACAGCAATACTTTCAACTTCTTTACAAGTATTAAACAGATCATTTTCAACACCTTACAGATTTAAAATTGATGAATCAATACAAATAAAAGGTGGTGTAAACTTTGCACCAAACAAAAACATTGACTTTGCTACAACCGCTCTAGCTCCACATGGACCATTAGATACCGATGATGTTATCAATGTTCCAGCAAATTATTTGTTTGTTGGTGTTCAAAACACTTCGTCATTATTACAAGATTGTACTGATGTAATACAACCAAATAAAAAAATTAAATACAATTTTACTACCGTACATGGAAGAGATTATTTATCTTCTTCATTAGCTTATGGTCAAGTTTTAAATTCTAAAATTGCAATACCAGCAAATTTTATAAGCGGAACTGATAATTCTGGCTATCAATCAGATGTAGCAAATAATTTTATGAATGGTGTAATAATAACAAACATTCATAATGATACATACGGTTCTTCAAACGAAATAGCAGTACAAGGTCCATTCACTAATGCTTGGGTTGGTGGTCGTCAATCAAGACACGTAGACATAAATCAAGGTTCTGATGATTACACAACAAGACCAGAAGCATGGAAAATACTTTTAGGAACAGGAAGTTTTACTGGATCTTACCAAACAGCATTAGGATTTGTAGGTGCTGATTACCCATACCCAGAAGGTAATCCAGATAGCCCATCGTACCCTGTTCGTGTTCACAAAAGAGCCACTTATTTTAGAGAAGAAACAGCTAAAAGACCAGTAAACATAAGAAACATTCAATCTACTACTGGTTCTGCTGTACTCGGAAATTATTCAAACACTTATGAAGTTTTACATACAGTAGGTTCAACAAACAACAACAGAGAATTAGTTGATGCTGTAAATCCAACTATAAATACAGAACTTTCTGGTATTCTTAGAACAAACGTAACTAATGGTAGAGTTGATTTTACACTACCAACAAGACAACGTTCACAAACTATTATGAGAAATTTGTTCTCTGCTCCTGGTGATTACAGAACAAATTCAAGAGGCTATTTAAACAGATACGCAGAAGAGTTATCACCATACAATGCATTACCATTTAGAAACAAACAAATTATTGGTGATGGATTTAGAAACTCTGACAATTTAACAGATGATTCCACACAGTACCCAGAGATTGTTTCTGGTTCAAAATTAGAATTAAACAACCTTCTTACAATACCAAGTAGTTTTGGTGGTTACGCTTCTGGTTCTACAACTGTTGCATCATTGCATAAAGTTAATAGAAACGGTATCTTTACAACACAAACTACATTTAATTATGACAATGGTTTTGTGTCACATCCAATACCACAAAAAGATTCTGGCTATGCTTGGATTACAGCATCCTTAAGCGGTACAGCAACTGATGGTAACCTTGCATTTTATGGAAGTTTCAATAGTGAAATTACACTCCCAACAGGTTCCACTTCTTACGAACCAACATACTTGTTTGTTTCTGCAAGCCAAATAGGAAGTTATTTTGATACTGTTGGTGTAACTAGAAGATTCCCAGAGGATGTTGGAGACATTTCTCTTGGTAATAGAGATCAATTTATTCCAATTGATTTTGTTGGATTAAACACACTTATTTATGAAACTAGTTCATACACAACTTTAGGTGAAACAACTAACGATTATCAAACATTAGTTAACATGGACATTGTTGATGCTGTAGATGCTAATAAAAAACCATACATTTTCTCAGCGTTAATGCAACATAGAAATGGTCCATACGGCTATCCATCATTCAAACAAATAAGAACTGGTGAACATAAAGTGGTAAGAAATCTCGTTAGAGATAACTACACCTCTTTGGTATTAGAAAACGTAGATGGGACAGAAACTTTTGTAATTAAAAAAGAACCAAATGTTTACTTTAATACACCATTTACGGCAAAAATTAGAGACACTTTAACAAATCAAATTTTAACATTTAAGTATTCTTATGAAAACTTGTTGCAAACATTTGAACAACCAGATTTATTTAACAACTTATCTATCTCTAGTAATCAAACATTTTATGAAAAGAAGATTGCTTTCTTACTAAATAATGCTAGATACAAACTTGTTAATACAAAGGCTGGTTTCTCACTCTATCCAAGAAAGAGAAGTAAATCTTTATTAGAAAGTAATAAAAGAATAAATTATGTATTCTCAACTTGGAGAGATTTAAGAACCGATAGAAATGTCACAAATACTGTTTCTCAGTTTAATTATACAGTAAACAATAATACTATTTTAATACCAAAACAAAGTATTTGGCCTATGGATTCATCTGCTTCTATTGGTGATGGTGGTGTATTACAAAACAGCTACTCTACCATACATAACGGAGTTACATCAAGCATAACTGCTTCTGTACTTTACAATTATAAACATACATTATTGACTTTAGACAGCTATAAATCCAAATCACCAATTGATGCAGTATTACAATTCTCACAGTCAAGTGCAAATACGTATTTAGATACTAGTACTGGCTTGTTTAGTGGTACTGCTGTTTGGGAAGCAGGATTATACGGAAATAATCCTTATGCTGATTCATACGACAATTGGTACGAAAAGATTAGATCAATTGCTAAAGATTACAGTATTGTACCAGAATACATCATTTCAGATGATACCAAACTCCTTGCAGCACAACAAAATAAATTTGATGATGAATACTTAAATTCTATCTCACTTACTGGATCACAGTTTAATGTTACTGCATCAATGACAGAAGATTTTATTAATGATTTAGTTAGATCTGATTTTATTAAAGACGTTGATAAAATTAAAAATGATCTTTCAAGTATTAGCAAAACTGTAAAACTTAAATTAAACTGTGATGCAATAATTAAGTTTAATGCAAAACCAGAACTTTATCCTCAATCAAGAACAATTGATTTGGCAGAGAAATTCTTAACAACTACAGAAAATTATTTATCATTCTGGACAGGTTCTGGACCTATTGCTGCAAACCAATATACACAAAAGAATGTTGCATATAGAAGCATATTAACTCCATTATTTGCACCAGGAATTCTTTATAATACTATCAAATCTGGTATCGCTGTAGACTACCCAATATTAACTGCTTCTTTACAAACTACTGGTAGTACATACGAAAGTGGCATTCCAAAAGAAACATTAATAAACAATAGTACATTTAACATTAGATTACCATTTGAAACATTAGTACAACCAGAAAATTATTTAACAACTGATTTAATTGATATGGAACCAAATCCATCTGCTTCATTGAGTATTACTGGTTCTTGGTCTGGTCAATACAGTAATAATCTTTATAAGATGGCAATTAACAATTTCTTAGCAGAAAGTATTAACTTTTTCTTGCCAGATGGTAAATTAACAACACTTTATTCAAAACCAGAAAGCGAATTCGGCTTAGTAGATCCATCAAAGACCTATCAAGCATTAGTTAAAATTTATAAAACTGCTGATAATAATAAAATCTTTGATTATGACTATGGTGATTCATTAGGCAACACATCTCTTGCCACAAGAGCAAAGTATGTCAAACCACAATTACCAAGTACATCTAAAGAAACTATAACAATGTATTCAAGACCATCTGCGTTTGGTCCTGCCTGTGCTGGTGGTGAGAAAGGCTCTACTGGATTCACCAAAGGTATTGTGGATTCCTCTAACGGCTACAACCCAGCGTTTACACCTCCATACTATGACGGTTCATCGTGGGCAATTCTCACATTCAAACCAAGTGGATCTGTTCCATACAAGCCAACATTAAATGAAATAATAAATAACATCACTTCATCTTACATAAGATTTGAAATGATTAGTGGAACTGTTGGTACATCTGGTCCTTATTCTAGTGCTAATCTTAATACTAATTCAATGCAAGTTTCAGCATCTTTGAATTTATTCAACATTGTTAATACAAATCAAGTTGATTTATCTACAGTTGATACTGTTAACATCGAACCAAATTCAAAACTTTGGGCTATTCAAACCAAATTTGAAACTCCAATTTTAGACTTCAACCCATCCAATACTGGTGCAACTGTGACCTCTGGTTCACAGATACCAACAATAGGTATGTGGCATCAAATAGGTCAAATACCAAAAGATGATAAAGGTGTTTATTTACAAGTTACTGACGTTCCAAGGTCTTATTTAGTCTATGGTACAAACGGGGTAACTTTAGATTTACAATCATCTAGTATTTTTAACACAACACCACAGTTGACTGCTTCGCTTTGTGACATTGTAGGCTTTCCAAAACAAGAAGTTAAATTAGGTCAAGTTGCAAATGAAAAAACTATTAAAGAGGCAGTAGTTGCAATTCCTTATGTTGAAGTACTGAACCAAAAAATATTTATTAATCTTCCAAATAATGCTGTGACCTACGTACAAAACACATTCTTTGGTATGAGTAAAGAAATTGAACAAACAGAAACAGACATTCTTTCATCAGTACCAGAAACTGTTAGAAACCAACTAAGAGCAATGAAAGAATACGTAATTCCTCCAAATTTTGATTTCGTAAACAACGACAAAGTAAATCCAATTGCAATGTATTTCTTTGAATTTAGTTATAAACTAACACAACAAGATTTGGTAAACATTTGGCAAGGTATGCAGCCAAACATTTCAGTAGAATTTGAAAAACAATCTTCTGTTATTGAGCATGAAGTAAATCAAAATGAATTTATTAATTTAACTAATTTAAACGAAAGACTTCAATGGTTAGTATTTAAAGTTAAACAAAAAGCAAAAACAAATTATTTTGATCAAGTATTTCAATCAATTAAAGAAAAGAACAAAGAAAAGATCAATAACTTGCTTAAACTTGGAAGAAATAATAAATTTAACATTACATCAATAGAGTCAATGCCACAGTATACTTACAATTGGCCTTATGACTTCTTCTCGCTTGTAGAATTAGCAAAGATTGATGCAAAATTAGAATTTGAAAATCTAGATACAGATCCTGCTTCAATTACAAATGTAAGTAATAAAACCCTTAAAGAAATTAGTGAACAACCAAAAAGAAAACTTAATAAGGTTGTAGAGTCATCAACAGAAGATTCAATACAATTGTTAACAAATGTTTCATCACAAGCAATAAGACCAGCATCAACAGCAGGAGATGCCTCAAAATCAAAAAGGAATAGAAGATAATGTCTTTTTTTGACTCTAAAGAAGAAGTAATAAATCTTGAACTTACAAGTTATGGTAAACTTTTATTATCAAAAGGTTTACTTAAACCAGAATACTATTCGTTTCATGATGAAGATGTTCTTTACGATGTGTCCTATTCTGGTTTACAAGAGAATGCTGGTGTTGCAGAAAGAAGAATACAAGATGAAACAATTTATGTAAAACCAATTTATAATTTTGTTTCCCCAATTGCTTTAGTGCAAAAAACATTAAATCAAGACAATTACATAAACAGTATTAACAATTTAAATGAATACAAGGTAGAGTATTTTGACAACTCATTAGGAGAGTCTAGTATTTATAATCTTTATTCCCCAGCGTGGAGTATAAACAATCTTTCAACTGTTTTTATTTCATCAAGTAATAATTTTACCAATACAAATTTAAGAATACCACAATTTGAATGTGTATTGACTGCTTCTTTTATTAAAACTACAGAGGACAAATTAAGTAAAGATTCACAATTAGCAGAATTAGTTTCTTCAAAACTTAATGCAGTATTTCTTCAAGATGGAACTGTTTATTTTGATGATTTTGAAGAGTTAGTAATTAAAATAGAAGAGTTTAATACTGATGCTGATTTTGATAAATTTGAAATAGAAGTTTATAAAGTGCAAACAAATAATGACGGTACTGAGTCTTATGAAATTATGAAGATGCCAAAACAATTAAATTTTGTAGATGATAATGGCTTACTACAAAACTTGTCAGCTTTAAATTTACAAGAAACAATAGATGATAGTTATGCTACTAAGTTTCTCGATGTTTTAGTAGATAAAGAAATAAACGATGAAATTGCCTGCAAACACATACTGCTATCTACACAAAATCAAGATGCTATTTTTAATGACATAAGTATTTGTGATAATGTTAACGCTAAATACAAAACAAATGATCTCTACAGAATAATTAATGATAGAGCAACAGGAAGAAACTGCTAAAATGCCTTCAATAATAAAAACAGAAAACGAACTTTTACCACAATTAAAAATAACAAGTTTATTGTTGGGTCAAGGACAAACAAATAATTCTAATTTAGTTAGTGTTTTAGAAGACACTAGTAATTTGTATTTAGAAGTAAACGTTGAAACAATAAACAACATAACATCACTTGACGAAATAATACAAGACAATGAATACTACAAGTACATTCAAATAAGTGTATCAATTGAGCCACAACAATTATCAACAACACCAATTAGAAAAAAGTTATTAAACAGTAGTGGTCAAATAAATTTACAAAATAAGTTTGTACTAAAAGAAATTAATGTTGATAACTTTTCGTTAAAGATAGAACAAAGTTTTGATTTTGATTCATTTGCATCAGACAATAAGATTAGTTTAGAACAAAAACAATTATTAATAAACGTTTATGGTGCAACTCAATCAATAATTTATCCAATTTTATTAGATAAAAAAATAGTTAAATTATTTGATAATGGTGAAACTTCTATTGTAGTTGACAAAAGATTTTTAGATGGCTTGGATACATTACAAGAAAATCTACAACTTAAAAATAATCAAAACATAAATCTTTACACAAGTTATTTTGGTGAAAATTTTTATCAAACACATAATAATACAAATTTAACTTCTTTTATTATTTTTGATTATCAATCTTTTTTAAGAGACACATCTTACTTCACAAAAAATGCATTAGAAGATTATTCCTACACAATTGAAATAATAAAAGACAATAATCTAATTGATGTTGTTAGTGTATCCTTTAATAATAATAATATTTCTTTTATTAGTAAAAAAGCTGTATCAGTACTTCATAATTTTCAATCAAAATTTTTATTTTCTGTAAACGAAAGTATGGATTCTTTAGGTACAAAAACAACAAGTACTTATAAGTTAAGTGTAACTAATAAAGATAAAACATTTATTAATTTTTATAATAGAGAAAATAATACTGGTGAATTTGTTGATCTTAGAAATTCTTACGATCAATTAAAAAATGTAATTAATTTTGCAACAACAAGAATGGATGGAACAAAAAACATCTATTACTTAGACCCAGTAACACTAAAGTTTCAACAAGATTTTGTTTTATTTTATCAACAAAAAGAGAATTATTACAACTCTACATTTAATTCTTTTAGGATTAACATTAATGTTAGACAATTTTTAACTTCTATTTTTAGAATGTATAACAAGTTTTCTAACAATATTATTACCGAAGAACAAATACAAGATGTAGTTAATTTGCTTGTATTAGAAAATACAACTTATGATTTATGGCAAAGAATGTTCAACACATTAGATAAATTATTTAGTACTTTACAAAATTTCTTGTATAATATTACGGTTGCTCCATCAACAACAAGAAGCAAAAATTTTATAAATCAAATAATAAGAAGTAATTATTATTACTCAATAACTAATTCAAACACATACAATTTATTTCCAAAAGTTTCTTATGAACAAGTATCTAATTGTTATTTACAAAACGAGTCTGCTGGCTTGGCAAACTATTTTATATTTAAAACAATTACATATAAAAATGAAAACAACATTCAACTTGATAGTCCAACATACAACTCTATCAATGCTTATTTGAATACAAAATTAAAAATTAATAATAATCAAATAAGCAATTCAAGCTTGTTAGGATTTACAAACTTAGAGCCATTTGCTGTAGATGTTCTAGAGCAAGATACAGGATTATTAACAGAACCAATCAACAATCCTATTAAATTTGATCAGCTTCTTAACTCTAACACTACTACAAAAAAATCTAAAACATCAAATAACTATCTAAAATTAGATAAACTAAAAGATTTAGATAATAATACAAAAAATACAATTAGTAATACAAATAAAATGCTGCTTGGCTTGTCAAGTGGTAAAATTATTGATACATTATCATTAAATTCATTATTTCCAAAACTTACATTTAATAAATTTAATTATGATTTAAACAAATGGGAACTTATTACAGATTTAGCAACAATAAAAAATAATGATCTAATAAAATTAGAACCTCTTCAAGAACCAGAAATCTTTGCAATAAATGATGTAGGTATTGAACAAATAGATTTAGCAAATACTTATTTCATAATAGATGGAGTTTAATAATGTCATTAAAAAGTAAAAATGTTATTAGTAATTTTACTGGAAACTCCGTTACGATTAAAGATCAGCAAAAGTTTGATAGACTAGATTCACTACTATCAAGTATTGGAGTACCCGAATATGCATTACTGGGAACATTAAATATTTTAATTAATTCTGGACAATCTACAAATCTTTCAACTTTAGAATCTTTTTTGAGTTCACTACCTTTATCTGAAATAAATGCAGAGATCCAGCAGGTTTATGGTCTTACTGGTCTGAGTGACGCTCTTTGTATTGCAAATGGAAATTATTTTCTTAGCAATACAACATCTAATCAACTTAATAAAAATAATCTTTCATCTTACGCATTTTCATTTTTTGAAGTTAATACAGATTCACAAACTACTATTTCAATAAATGATAGTAAATTTCTTAGCTTTATTCAAAATTATTTACCAAAATTAAATGAATTTGTTGCTATATCAGATAACAGTCAAATATTTATTAATTTGTTAAAAACATTATTTATCTATTCTTTAAACAAAATAATTGTTAAAAATACAAATATAAATTATTGCGTATATGAAACAAACTTAAGAGAAAAGAAAAATAAAAATAATAACTCTTATTTTTATGATGTAAAACCACAATACAATTTTTATTTGAGAAATTATGAAAATGTGTTTAATGATAATTTTTCATATATAAATATGATACCAAATTATTATGCTGTAAACAGCTATTTGATTGATAATAATCAAAATGTTGAAAGTCACTTAAGTTTGGGAAGAAGAATACCATTAACTAAAAAAACAGTATCATCGCAAGAGTATTTTACTAATTTTTCTAATCTTGTGAAGGTAAGCTCATCAGATGATTCATTTTTAAATACATATTCTAGTATTTTTAATAATGTTTTGTTAGACTCAACTTCTTATTCTACAAATCAAATTTCTACAGAAAATTTTCCATATGTTAATGAATTTACTTTTTTTAATGATACGAATCCAATTTCAACTTTCTTGACAGATAATGATTTAGAATTATTAACATTAAATAACTGCTATTCTTCTCTATATGGAATTGCTAGTACTACAACATTATTTAGTGTACAAACCACTGATGTTGAACAGGTAGAAGACACAATTGGTCAATTTATTTCTGTAAATGGAATAAGATACAATAATACTTATACAAATAAATTAGAAACTAAAATTACTCAAACTGCAAACTTTAATCAAATTTTTAACTTCTTATCAAATTCTCCTTATGGATTTGAAGTTAAAAATAATAATGCATTTAAATTTGATAATAATTTTAGTAAATTAGAAGGTGCAAA
>Ga0181358_1000963_pt1 | contig 13166 bp, 15 predicted proteins | sample Fa13VDMM110SD_FD_130096 | JGI IMG/M metagenome (GOLD analysis project Ga0181358, IMG submission 130096) | Freshwater viral communities from Lake Michigan, USA - Fa13.VD.MM110.S.D | ecosystem: Environmental > Aquatic > Freshwater > Lake | place: USA: Michigan | collected 2013-09-24
AGCTAACTTTTGGGGAACTATTGGTGGTAAGAAAGGATATTTCATTATGGATTATGTAATGACTTATGATATAGATAGAAATCAGTATTTTCCAAATGGTAATCTAGCTATTGCAGATTTCCCCGTTAGTAAAGAAATATTCACAAAAGAACATACTCTTTATTTAGGAGCTGGTAAGCGATTCAATAAATTCGGAGTACATACAATGATAGGGTTTGGTAATGAGATTCAAAGATATCAGGGTAAAGATGCTATTGGTGGTATTTCTTTCCCAAAATCAAATATAAATTTTACAACAATTAAATTTGGGTTCATAAAAGATTTCAAATTCTTTAGTTTGAAGTTTGATACTGACCCAATAAGAGGTTATTCGCAATTGGGTATTGGGTTGAATAACTTTTAATGAAGAAATACATATTAGGATTTTTATTGGTACTACTTTGTCAAATTGTAAGCGGACAAACTTATACACAAACATATAAGGATAAGTGTACTGGTGAAATTAAGATTGCCACTACAACAATGGTAAACGGATATGCAACCGTATCCTTTTACAATCAGATAAGAGTATTCTCACCAATGGAAGTAATGGCGGGAGCAGTTAATATATGGATTACTGCAACTTACGCAGCTTTTAGTACAATGGCCTGTCCTACAAATGTGGTAGTTCAACAAACGGTACAAAATACCGTATCACAGGCAGCAGCGGCGGCAGCGGCGGCGGCGGCACAAGCGGCAGCCGATGCGGCAGCAAAGGCCGCGGCAGATGCGGCGGCAAAAGCAGCGGCAGATGCGGCGGCAAAATCGGCAAGTTCATCTGCTAGTTCATCAGCAAGTGCAGCAGCTAGTTCATCTGCAACTGCGGCAATTCCTCCACCGCCTGTAGCACCACCTACTGCACCTCCACCAACAGCATCAACTCCACCACCTTCATCAAGTAGTAGTTCTACACCTCCTCCTGCAAGTGGTGGAAGTAGTTCATCATCATCTTCATCTAGTGGTAGTTCGTCTTCATCTGGAGAGAGCAATTCATCTAGTAGTAGTTCGTCTTCATCTGAAACAAAATCGGAGACCAAAACGGAAGCAAAGAGTGAATCTAAAACTGAAGAAAAGAAATCAGAAAGTAAAACTGAAGAGAAAAAAGAAGAAAAGAAAACTGAAGAAAAGAAAGAGGAGAAGAAAGAAGAATCTAAAGAAGAGAAAAAAGAAGAAAAGAAAGAGGAGAAGAAAGAAGAAAAGAAAAAAGAAGAAAAAAAGAAAGCAATACCAAATCCAATGATGTTAGCTAGTGATTTAGCAGGAACAGAGGATATGGAAGGAAACTACGCCGTAATGATGAGTGTGGGTGTATCTAAATCTTCATTGATGGGAGATAAATCATATTCAGCTACCGCACTTATTTGGAGTACCTTAAATCAATTCGCCCTAAGTGGTGGTATTACTAAGATGGATTTTGAAGATGGTAAACTAAACGCAATACATTCATATGGAACTACATTTGCATATCTTAAAGGAACTATAATGAACCTTAACGGATACACTTGGATTAAACCACATCCTAAATACGGAACATTCGGATACAATGTGGGCGTGATTACTTTAATGATGCAAAATGCAGTAAGTGGTGGATACGATGTAAGTTTAAGTTCATCTTTGGTAGGATTTTGGATGAAACCTTACACTTATAGTAGAAAGGTTACCCTAACTCCACAAGTATTCTTACTACAATCTCCATTGGCTTGGAATACGGTTACCGGAGGAAGTACTGTGAATAGAACACCTGGAGCAATGGTTGGGGTGGGGTATGATTACAAAATAAGTAAAAGATTTGGATTTTCAGCATCTTATAAAGCAGCGATGAGCTTTGGTGATAGCTTTTCTTTACTGAATAATATTCAAATTGGTTCAAAATTGGTATTTTAGAATAAATCAATATTTATAAACATAAATTAAATAGATTATGAAAAAATTGTTGAACTTTAGAAATATTGCTATTGCGGCATTGGTTATTTATATCCTTTTACAATGGTTTAATCCAGGTGGGGTAATGCCAGGAGGAAGAACTATTCGTATTGAGGGTAAAAAATATGAAATAATTAAGCACGAAATTGATACTGTTGATATTGTAAAGACTAAAATAGTAACTAAAAAAGGTGAAGATATCTATCACGAAACAATTGTTGAGAAAGAAGTAATCATTCCAGCAATCATTGATACTTTAGCATTATTAAAAGATTATTACTCAAAAGTATTATATAAGGATGTGTTAGTATTACCTGATTCATTAGGAACAGTATCAGTAATAGATACAATCTCACAAAATAGAATCTTAGGTAGAACTTTCAACGCAAATGTTAAACAAAGAACTATCAAAGAAACTACAATTGTTAAAGAATTGCCTAAGACTAAAATATTCTATGGTTTAGAAGGTGGATTTAATAAAGCAGATTTTGTAAGTTCAGTAGGAGCTGGTATTTTAATCAATACTAAGAAAGATAAGATATACCAATTGGGGTTAGGTGTTAATAATCAAACTATTGATGGAATAAATGGTTCATTCTCTCCTTATATAAGAGGTGGTGTTTATTGGAAAATTAAATTTAAAAAATAATTAAATAGAATTGATAAATGAAAGGAGGATGTAAAATCCTCCTTTTTTATTTAAAAAAAAATATCCATATATTTAATTACAAAATAGAAAGACATATGTTAGACAAATTAAATAATATCCTAATCATCTTAGAAGATGCAATGGATGCTGAAAATTGGGATTTAGTTAAGAGTGCGCATGCTAAATTAGAAGAATTATATGAAAGAATGGAGATGGAGGATACATTCGGTTCAGATGATGATTATTAATTAATTATATGAAATAATCAAAAATAACACATTACTTTATAATCTTATTTATAACTAATTGATAATCAATTAAAAAAATTGAAAAAATAATTTAGAAAAGGCTTGGTGGTCTCAGTCTTTCTTCGTATCTTTATGATATAAGAAAAAGAGATATGAAAAAATACACACACAAAAAGAGCTCATACCACTCATCATTTTGGTATGATGAACACGACTTCGATGAAACCATCGTTTACTCGTCAATTTCTGAATCCGCAGTAGATACCATCAAAAAGTATCGATTATCATCTGCTCGTAAAGCTATTTCAAACTTCGTTTCAATTGCTACCGGTAAAAACATTCCGGTTAGGTTCGAAACTAAGAATAGTTATACAGATGGTGATACCGTAACAATTAGTGGGGATGTTGATAGTCCTGAAAAGTTTGATGTTGGGGTTGGATTGGCATTGCACGAAGGTTCTCACATTTTACTTTCCGATTTCAAATTATTACAGAAAATGAATTCTTTAATTCCTCAAGAGTTGAAGGATAAGGCACTTACTAAAAACATCAATGGATGGGCAGTAAATGACCACATCAAAAATCTGTGTAATATTGTAGAGGATAGGAGAATTGATAACTTTATTTACACTAAGGCTCCTGGTTACAGAGAATACTACCTTAAACTTTATGATTTTTATTTCAATGATAAGATTGTAGATAAGGCACTTAAGGATGGTGAATATACAAATGAGGATATCGAATCATATATGTTCCGATTAATCAACTTAGTTAACTCTAATACTACATTAGGGGCACTTAAAGGATTGAGAAAGATTTATGGTATGATTGACCTTAAGAATATAGGTAGATTAAAAAGTACTAAAGAGGTATTAGATTTGTGTTATGAGATTTACGATGTGATTTTAGATAACATCGAAGTTCAGGAAACCGGTAATCAAACACAAGAAGGCCAACAAGGTGAAGGTGGTGAAGGTGGTGAAGAAGGTGATGGGAATGCTCAAAATATGGAGGGAGATTCTGATGAAGAAAATAGTGGTGGCAGTGGAATGAGTTCTTCTGCTGATGGTGGTGAGCCAATGGATGGTTCTGATGATGGTAGTGGTAAAGATGGTGAATCAGGAGATGGTAAAGAATCTGATAAAGATTCTGATGGTGGAAATGCTTCAAACAAAAAACCTTCTAACCTTTCTGCTACTCAGAAAAGACAGTTGGACAAAGCTATTAAGAAACAAAAGGATTTCTTAGATGGTAAGCTTAAAAAGAAAACAATCACCAAACAATTAGAATCCGAAATTACTTCAGTAGATTCTCAAGGTGCAGAGATAACGCACGTTGCTGATAACTTTACTAATGGGCATGGTAAGAACAAAGGTGTTGATGTAATCATCATTAAGAATCTTACAAAGCAAATGATGGAGAGTAATACTTTTCACATGGCTTATTGTTCTACTAATTGGAAAACAAATGAAAAAGAGTTGAGAAGAAACCTCTCCGAATCCGATTTTCTTCAAGCAGAAACAATGGGAACTGTAATGGGTAAGAAATTGCAGGTTCGTAATGAGAGTAGAGAAACAATCTTCAATCGCCAAAAGAATGGTAAGATTGATGGTAGAATGGTTGCTTCTTTAGGATTTGATTATGAGAACGTATTTACTCAAACCTTTGTAGATAAGTTTAAGAAAGCAAACATCCACTTATCAATTGATGCGAGTGGTTCAATGGGTGGACAGAAATGGAAGCAAACAATGATTAACGCAATTGCATTAGCTAAAGCGGTTTCAATGATTGGTAACTTAGAATTACAAATCACATTCCGATATTCAGATTCCAATTTGCCAGTTATCTTATTTGCTTACGATAGTAGAAAGGATTCATTCCAAAAGATTAAATCTCTTTTCCCTTTCTTAAGAGAATCAGGAACTACTCCAGAAGGATTAACATTTGAAGCAATTCAAAAGTTATTAGTAAGTTCAACCAATGATTTGGATTCTTACTTTGTGAATATCTCCGATGGTGAACCTTGTTTCTCTAATTCCGATATTCAGTACACCGGACAGTATGCAGCTGAACACACTAAGAAAGAGGTTAATAAGATTAGAGAGAGGGGTATTGGAGTTCTTTCTTACTTCGTTACCGATTATGGTGATGGTGGTTCATCTAGAGACCGATTCAGAACGATGTATGGTGCTGATTCTAAGTTCATCAACATCAATTCAATATCGGAAGTAACTGCTACTTTGAATAGAATGTTCTTAACTAAATAAACACTAACCCATTGATTTTCAATGGGTTATTTGTTTTCATAACTCATTGATAATCAATAAAAAATATTTCACTTTTTTGGAAAATAATTGGTAAATTGCTTGGATATATCATCTGGATTCACTACCTTTACTATGTACTAAAAGATAAGAGATATGGAAAATTTAACTGGTCAAATGGTTCACGTGGTAGTTTCCAAAGATGGTAAATCTGGAACTAAAATCCTTAAAGTATGTAAGGTTAAAGCTCGTTCGGTTCTATTCATTGAGGTGGATAGAGAGAATCGTAAAAACATCTTCCGTAAGGTTGCTAATAAGGATATCACAAGTATGGGAATGATTGGTGATTCGCCCTTTGTTTATATAAAGGAAGGGGTAATACCGGAGAAATGGGAGAGTTTTTGGGATAGTATGGGGCAACCTTCTCAGATGAGCCTAAACGCTAGAATCAAACCACAATATAGTAATCATTCAAGAGGATGGGCATCAAACGGAGCTCATTTCAGAACCTAAAAAATAAATGAAAAAAGACTAGGTGGTCTCAGACCTTTTCCTTATCTTTACTATGTAATAAAAGATTAAACACACACACAAAAAATAGAGTTATGAAAAATTTAAAAAAAGACGTGTTAGTAGGTTACACAGATGAAATCTACAAGGTATCTAAAGTTGGTAATCGTTTTCTCCTTATGAATACAGAAGGAGAAGTTGCTGAGGCTCCTGTAGGTTCAGTAATGAGACGAACTGCTGGTTTAACTAACAAGGCAGTTAGGGGTTATATGAATGCTAAAGGTAAGAATAGTTACCGAATGGTAGAAATGGAAGAATTCAATATGATGATTAAACCATTAAAAGAAAATGGTGAGGTTAATATTGAACCTACAAATGACCATAATCAAATTAAGAAAATCATTCACGAAGATTCTTTGAAATTGAAGCCTGAAAACTTAATTATCAAAGATATCAAATGGAAGTATTTGATTCGTTCAGCTGTAAGAGGTAAGAACATTATGATGACCGGTGCAGCAGGTTGTGGTAAAACAATGGCCGCTAAACACTTAGTTACTCAGTTACAACGACCTGATTACTACTTCAACTTAGGTTCTACTCAAGACCCGAGAGCAACCTTAATTGGTAACACTCAGTTCTCTAAAGAGAAAGGAACTTTCTTCTCTGAATCCGCCTTCATTAAGGCAATCAAAACTCCAAACGCAATTGTGTTATTGGATGAGTTGAGTAGAGCACATCCTGATGCTTGGAATATCTTAATGACAGTATTAGATGCTAACCAACGTTATTTACGATTGGATGAGGCAGAGGGTTCTCCAATTGTTAACGTAGCTGAAGGTGTTACTTTCATCGCTACTGCAAACATCGGTAATGAATATACTGCGACAAGGGTATTGGATAGAGCGATTTTAGACCGTTTCGTAATGATTGAGATGGATTTGCTTAACGCAGAAGAAGAGTTCACCTTACTTAGTAAGATGTATCCAGAAGTTGATGTAATCGATTTGAGAGCTGTTGCTGAGATTGCTCATAACACCAGAGAGGTTAGCCGTTCAGAGGTTGCTAAATTAACTAATATGATTTCAACGAGAGCATCGGTAGAGATGGGTGGATTACTTTACGATGGATTCACTTTGATGGAAGCCGCTGAGGTTGCTATCTTACCTTTCTTCTCAGCAGATGGAGGATTGGAAAGTGAGAGAACTTATGTGAAACAATTAGTTCAGAAATATATTAAGACTACAGATGAGAATCTCTTCAATGAAGTAAAAGAAGATGAATCTACTGATAGTGATACGATTGTGTGGTAGTTTTCATAACTCGGAAGGCTGGGGAGGAGAAATCTTCCCCTCCTTTTTTTAACCTAACCAAATGAATAAGACAAAAAAAGAATTAGCCTTCATACAATTTGTGAAGGATGAATGTAAAACATATGGGGTAAAATGTTCACTACGACCATCTAAATATGTTAAGATGGATGGTAATGTAAAATGTAGTGGATGGTTTGATGAAGAAGCACCTGAATTAGTAGTTGCTATGAATCGAGCTGATTGGATTGAAATATTAGCGCATGAATATGGGCACTTAACACAATGGGTTGAACAAGTTCCAATTTGGAAAAAGGCAGAAGTATCATTAGGTAAAGTATGGGATTGGTTGGATGGTAAAAATTGTAGAACCATTGGAAAACATATTGGAGTTGCCAGAGATTTAGAATTGGATAATGAGAAAAGAGCAGTTAAGATAATTAAGAAGTTTGAATTGAAAGTTGATTTGGTACATTATGTTAAAAAGGCAAATGCTTATGTTCAGTTTTACAATTGGATGTTGGTAACACGAAAATGGAGTAAACCAAAAAACTCACCATATAAGAATAAAAACTTAGTTAATGCAATGAGTAATAAGTTTAATATGAAGTATGAATATCTTACTCCTAAATTAGAAAAAATATTCCGAACCGAAAACATTTAAATGAAAATAGATTATAAGATAGAAGAAGTTAGACCTAATGTATTTGCGGTAATAGTAAAAGACCATTACCATAGAGCAATGTTATTCCTAAGAGTACAAGAGTTTTATGAATCACCTAATCCTGAATTTAGAGGTAAGAACTTTAATATATGGGATTACATCGAATGGTATAGTAGAAGAAACAAAGATGTATTTACATACACATTTGATTGGGGTGGATTTAACATACCTTTGGAAGTTGCTTATAATTGTTATGATACCTTAACCGATTCATATACACCTTATGATGAAGTAATGGAAACCATCATTCATCAAATTTATGAATTAAACAGCGATGATGCCGATGGTTATATTATTGGAGCACCTTCAAAAGATGATGATACTTTTGAGCATGAAGTTTGTCATGGTTTGTATGCAACTAATAAACAATACAGAGAATTAGTTAATGAAGTTACTATAGCAATTCCACTTAAGGATTATCAAAAATTCAGAAATAATCTATTTAAGATGGGATATAATGGAATAGTAATAGATGATGAGATTCAGGCATATTTAAGTACTAACTACGATTATAGTAAATTTAGTAAAGGAGTAAGTAGAAAACTTTGTAAAGAATTACATAAGCAATATAAACAAATATTTAATCTATATGAAAACATTTAAAGATTTAGAATTTATACCACACTCTACCGGAATGGGTGGTGTGATGAGCCGTATCGTATTTGATAATGGATATGGTGCTAGTATTGTATGTACTCCACACACTTATGGAGGTGATAAGGGATTATATGAGATAGCGGTATTGGATACAGAAGGTAAAATAACATACGACACCTCAGTTACCGATGATGTGATTGGTTATTTAAGACCAATGGATGTTACCGATGTAATGGAAAAAATTCAACAACTATAATATGGGATACAATCCATTTAGATGGTGGACTAAGGGGAGACCCAATAAACCATTGAACTCTGATGCTCCTCTACTATTAAAGATAAGAAATGGTGACTTTGATTATTCTTATATGTTTAACGAAGCTGCTTCCCAAAGAGCATCATCTAAACAGGCGTATGACCAGGCTTATAAGAACTATGGTGGTACTGATGAAAAGAATCGTAATGAAGCGGCTTTAGAAGCCGGTAGAATGAAGCGTATCAAAGCCATCAAATTGGAGATAGAAGCTAATAGAGATGAGAATATGATTCTATGGAGATTGCAGAAAGAATTTACTAAGGAATTTGGTAAGGATTTATGGGAAAAATCATTGGAAAGACAGAGAGGTAAAGGAACATTGGAAGACCTTTATTGGTGGTATAAAAAGCAAGTAAAACAGGGTACAACTACTTCTGAATTTGATATAAAATATCGTAGAGCAAATACGAAAGGATTAGACCATCTTATTTCTTAATTTAATATTTATTGGTATAAAAAATAATTAGATGAGTTATTTAATTGCCAATATACCTTCTATTGAAGTACTAATAGATAAGAAATTTTTATACGATTTCCAAATAGATGAAAAGGGAAATTATTTAGGAGATGGTGAATGGGAAACAGGACATTGGGTTAGTGCAAAATCTATACCAAATAGAGCACTTCTTTTTGAAACGTACATCGATAATTTCGGTGCAGTTTACGACAAATTACCTCTTCATGCATTTCGTTGGAGAGAGTTGGAAAAGGGTGATAAAATATACCCATTAGATTTTCTACAACTATGGGATTGTCTTTCATACAATATATCAGTAATAGAAAAACGAATATTAAGAGGAACGAAAACTTTCACAACTCTTAAAGACCAGACTGTTATTGATGGAGAGTATCTTTTTACAATTGATACTGCACATTCTGACCCCAATGAAGTGGATTGTGGGTGGAGTGAAACCCCAAACGAACACAAATCATATAATATATCTAAATTAAGTAACGGACAGTTTTGTGCACAACCAAACAATAGAACCCGATGGTATCAACCGAGTAGAACAGCCGATATAACAAAAATACCTTATTTCCGTTATTCTACTAAAGTTTGGAGGTCTGAAGATTATAGTAAATGGAGACCATCGGAAACTAATTGGGATTATACTATAACTAAATAACATTATATTTATTCATATGATACGATTAAAACATATATTAACCGAAGAAGTAGTAGAAGATATTGATTTTGTAAATAACAGAATGAATGGAGCTGCGAAGATATCTCAAAATGCAAAAGAAAAGGGTGGTGATGCTTTATTAACATACCATCACTTTGTTGTAAAATTACCTTACTATGAGAAGGCAAAAAATGGTGAGATGGATATTGAGGCTGCTACAAAAGAATTTACAGAAACTTTGGGTAAAATATCATTAGATATGGACCAGACTACTTTCCAAACAGAAGTTGGTAGATTAGAAGTATTGGGTGAATTGATTATTAAATCAAAATAGTTACGACTTTCACGAAATTAAACTTAGATGGACGACGGTGATATTAAAGAAAATAAACAAGTTAAAAGAAAGAGAACACCGATTAACTTTATACAAAGATACATCTCTAATGTTAGCAATGTTCTTTCTCCCCTTTGGATACGACGCACTATTCAAATTAATAATGGATATGAGTGGTTCATATTGGGTAGCAGATATAATTTTTTATTCAATTTCAGGTTGTTTTTGGTTGTCGTATTTCTTATTATCCAGATATTTAAATAAAAGTAATTAAACTTATTGTTTCACTAAACGACAAAATTGAATGGAAAACTTCAAAAATCGAGATGGAGAAGAAAGAACCATCGAACGAATTTCCCACAACAAAATCAGATTAATGGGTAACTCCCGTTTCATCCGAAAATCCTCAGATACAGAAGGTATCACAATGTTTGACTTTGAGGGAGGTCCTTGTTTAAATGTAGGAGGTAAAATCCGATTTGAGAGATTAGATTGGGAAATAACCGATATAATGCATGAGAATACAATTTATAAAGACTTCGCTTCAGTAATCCTATCAGTACTCCCTATTTACTAACCTAACAGGTTTAAATGAAAGATGTTATATGTGCTGGGTGTTCGTTCACTAGCTTCCGTTTATTGGAGGCAGAGAGGGTATTAGAGGGTATTACTCCTCCTATTGATGGTATTTCACCTTTGGGTTCATATCCTGAAGCAATCCATCGTAATTTCGGTAATAAGGTGTATAATAGTGGTATGGCAGGTAATAACATAGCAACCTCCGTATTATCGATTATAAGTACCGCCAATCGATTATTAAAGGAAGGTAATACAAATCTATCAGTCATCCTACAATGTACTGAATTCACCCGTCAATCGTTCTATTTCCCCTCTAATTTTCAGATAAGAAAGAATATTGGGGTGGATACATCAAATGTTAGGAATAATAACTACCTTTTTACAGATGATAATTCAGGTCATTTCCAATTTGGGACTATTAGTAATGTAAGTGATGGATTCTCCGATTATAAAGAGATAGTTGATATAGCTAAAGCATTTTCTGATAATATCTATTCCATTGAGTATTGTTATATAAACTCATTAGTTCATATTCTATTGCTTCAGAACTTCTGTAAAGCAAATAATATACCATATAAAATCTTCTGTAAAACTGAATCATTTAGTATTCCATTCTATCCTATCTTTAAATTGGATGAAAAGAATGAGGAGGCTTATTTTAAATCATATTTCTTAGATAAAAAATTAGTTATAAAGAAGCCATTGACATTTGTTCAATCGGATTCGTATTTAAATGATTTGTTTAAGATGTTGGATTTGAATGGATTTTGGTTCTACGAAGATGTTGATATAAAATACGGTGGTATAACGGAATGGGTATATGCTAGAAACCAATACAAAGAAGGAGATAGTGAATACATAGCATTATTTGTAGAGGATATAGAAGGGAATCCTATAAATGAAAAGGATATATTTCCAATAGAAAGAGCAAAGGAGAGAATGAAAGAGGGTAGATTTTGTACAAATGGACACCCATCCTACTACTATTGGAATTTATTTACTAAAAATGAAATAACAAAATGGGGAGTGTTATAAATATATTACCAGTTTTGTATGATGAGAATTCTCATACAGGCAGATTTCAACCTATAAAAGATTTTAATCAAAGAGAATGGTTGGAAGGTAATAACTATTGGTTTAAAATGTTGGAAGAGTTAGCTGATGTTAAATTTAATTATTCAGAAACAGATACAACTCTCTTTATAATGTATAACGGGCAATCCGAACAAATATTAGGAGAGGGGCAATATTTTGAAGAAGCGAAAACTAAAATGGATATAGGGGAATATAAACAAATTATATTCTTTCAGAATGAAGTAAATTGGGATACCTTTGAGAGATTATTAGGAGTAGAGGATTTCTTTTATGAAATATTCAAATTTGACAAGAGATTTAAATTTATACGAAACATTTTTAATTCTAGATTTGCATTTACAAAAATTAATGCTGAGTTTGGATTTGGATGTTTTCCATTTCAATTGATTCATAACTTTAAACAAACAGAAGGAGTGGATTACAATGTAGAGAAAAAGTTTCATATGTTTTCTGCAAATTGTAATGTAAAAGAAGATAGATTGCATCTATATTCTATGTTAGAGAAAGGAAATTATTGGGATAAATGTAATACATCATTCTTCTTACCTTTGTTTGGATATGGTAATAAAAAGTTCAGAGCAATAGAATATATGGCTAATTTTGGAACAATGGATATAGAAACAAATTATATTCCAAAGAAACTAAAATATGATAATGAATTAAATGTTAAGAATCTGGCATTGCAAGATAGTTTAGAATGTTCATTTCAAGCTATATTCGAAACCCGTTACCACTCTCATTGTGGAATCGTATTGAGTGAAAAGTTATTCAAAGGATTTCTATACAAAACTCCATTCATTACATTTGCACAACATGGAACTTTAAAAACTCTTAGGGAATTGGGGTTCTCTACATTTGATTGGCTGATAGATGAGAGTTACGATGAAGAAATAAATGATAGGAAGAGATTAAAGATGGTATTAGGTGAGATAGAAAAATTGTTGAACACCCCAATTAGTGGGATAGAGGAAGCGATAAAGGAACGCCATTACGAATTAGATTTGAATAGAGAGCGAGTTAAAACATTTGCTCAATTACAGATTGATAATATTATAAACTTATTTGATGCCGAATAAAGATACTATATGTGTTCTACCATTTATGCACCTTTCCGTTTTTCAAGATGGAAAGCTGAAACCATGTTGTATATCCGATTCATTCTTTGATGAGAACTATAATGATTTCAAAAACTTTGATGAGTTGTTTAATAATCCATCTTATCAAAAATTAAGAGAGGATTTAAAGAGTGGAGTTAAGAATAAGATGTGTGATATATGCTGGAAGAAAGAGGAATACGGTGGTAGAAGTTTTAGACAAGAAAAGAACGCACATTTTAGTAAACAATATGATGAGTTAATAAGTGGAGAGGAGAAAAAAGATTTAGTATTTTTAGATATTAGATTCTCTAATCAATGTAATTTTAAATGTAGGATGTGTAGTGAAAGAGATTCTAC
>Ga0181358_1000966_pt1 | contig 13159 bp, 15 predicted proteins | sample Fa13VDMM110SD_FD_130096 | JGI IMG/M metagenome (GOLD analysis project Ga0181358, IMG submission 130096) | Freshwater viral communities from Lake Michigan, USA - Fa13.VD.MM110.S.D | ecosystem: Environmental > Aquatic > Freshwater > Lake | place: USA: Michigan | collected 2013-09-24
AACTTTACAACCGCCGATGAGAAAATGCGAATCGATACCAGCGGCAATTTGTTATTCAATTCCGGCTTCGGTTCCGTTGCCACTGCGTATGGGTGTAGGGCTTGGGTGAACTTCAACGGCACCGGCACTGTTGCAATCCGGGGCAGCGGCAACGTCACCAGCATTACGGACGGTGGAGCGGGTGCATATACGGTCAATTTTACCAGCGCCATGTCAGACGTTAACTACTCGGTTGTGGCAACAAAGCAAAATACTTCCGTAAATACTGACACTGCTGTTACGGATAATTTTGGCTCCAGAACTACAAGTAGTTGTTTGATTTTAACTTTGGAGAACGCTGTGCAGACCGACACAAACAACTGCAATGTTGCCATCTTCCGCTAATAGGAACCATAAACCATGATTGACCAACGCATCATTTATCCAACAGACGAAGGCGGCGTTGCCGTCATCGTTCCAGCCCCCGAGTGCGGCCTGACGATTGAAGAAATCGCAGCCAAGGATGTGCCTGCTGGTAAGCCATTCAAAATTGTGGATGTCGTTGAAATCCCATCAGATCGTCTGTTTCGGGGTGCGTGGGTGTACACGCCATGATTGCTGTGAACATCACCAAGGCCAAGGCCATCGCGCATGATCTTCGCCGTGCTGCTCGTGCGGAGGAGTTCAAACCGCATGATGAGATGATTATGAAGCAAATCCCTGGCATTGATGCTGTGGCTGCTGAAGCGGATCGTGCTGCTATTCGGGCCAAGTATTCTGCCATGCAAGATCAGATTGAAGCTGCCGACACACCTGATGATATCAAGACTGCGTTAGGAGTTTAACCATGTCCACACTCGCCGCCACCAACCTCAAGCACGCATCCTCCGCCAGCAATAACATCGTGCTGGACACCAGCGGCAATGCCACGTTTGCCGGAACCCTGGTGCCGAACAGCAGCTTTCTGCGGAACCGGATTATCAATGGCGATATGCGGATTGATCAGCGGAATGCGGGGGCGAGTGTTACACCAACAGCAGACGGAACTTATATCCTTGACCGATGGAAAACATCATTGACGCAATCAAGTAAATTTTCTGTGCAACAACAAACATCTGTAGTGCCAGACGGATTTACTTACGCATTAAAAGTCACTTCACTTTCTGCATATTCGGTTGGAAGCGGTGATACGTTTAGTGTTTACCAAGCTATTGAGGGTTTCAACATTGCAGACCTTTCATGGGGAACGGCAAACGCTAAGACTGTAACGCTTTCATTTTGTGTTTACTCCAGCTTAACTGGGACTTTTGGTGGGGCTATTGTTGCTCCTAGTTTTGCCTTTTCGTATCCTTTTAGTTACTCAGTACCAACTGCAAATACGTGGACAACTATTTCTGTAACTATTGCAGGGCCTACAACTGGAACTTTTGGCGCTACCAACGGAAGCGGGTTTAATGTTTTCTTTGGTTTGGGGTCAGGCGCTACATACAGCGGAACGGCTGGTGCATGGGCTTCTTCTTCTGCGTTAACAGCCACAGGCGCAACTTCCGTAGTCGGCACCAACGGCGCAACCTTCTACCTCACCGGCGTCCAACTCGAAGTCGGCACCGCCGCCACGCCATTTGAGCGGCGGCAGTATGGGCAGGAACTGGCGCTGTGCCAGAGGTATTACGAAAGGTCTGACAGCATAAACACATCGCTTTTTTGGTGCGGCAATACGACCTCCGGCGCCACCTATTACTTTCCTGTTAAATACGCAGTTACAAAAAGAGCGACCGCAACAACGTCAATAACCGATATCAGCAACAGCGGCTTCCCCAGCACGATAACTGTCGGAGAGCAATCTGCGGTTGGTTTTCGCGCCGACTCTGTATCTAATACGACGCAGGCAGCCTCATTCTTTCGTGCTAACTGGACGGCATCGGCGGAGCTTTAATCATGTACACCAATGCCCAATACATAATTGACCCGCTGTCCGGTCAGGTGTCCTGCATCCGCTGCGACATCAACGGCGTGACCAGCTTTGTGCCGCTTGATGAAGCAAATACGGATTACCAGAACCTGCTTCGGCTTCAGGAGGAGGGCAAAGTCGTGATTGCCCCAGCGGAGTAGAGTAATGGCCCAGATCAATGAGACTGAAGCTCGCTTAAATGCACATGAGGCTGTCTGTCAGTTGCGCCATGAGGCCATCAACGCCCGGCTAAAGCGGCTTGAGGCTATTCTAATGATTACCGCTGGGGCCATTATCTCCGGCCTAGTCGGTATTGCTTTCAAGCTGCATTAGCCATGGAGCTGCCCAAAATCACTCCGGTAATCCAACTTGCTACCGCAGCTTTTGCGTTGGCGGTTGGTGGATATAGCGCGGGTGAGAAGTTTGGCTGGTTCAAGAATGAAATTCTGATTTGGTCTCCTGAACATTTTAGGATTGAGTCAGCCAAGATTGGGCATCCTGTCACTGTCACGGTAGCTCGTATCAAGAAGCGGGATGATTGTTCTGTTGAGAATTTCGAGGTAACGGTTCGTGACGGAGCCGGTGTAATACATTCTGCCACGCCAAGCATGACTCGCTTTACCGGGCCTGCTGGCCCTGACATTGATACCTTTACATATCTACTGGACATTTCTGATAAAGAAACCACTGCTGCCGGAAAGGCAACTTTGTTGGCGACCATCAAATACAAATGCCCAGAGGGTGAGCGCACGGTGACGTATCCCCGACACCAGAACCTGACCTTTATGCTGGAGAAGTAACATGGAAAGCCTTCTCAACCTTGTGCGAACGGTTGCGCCCAGCATCGCCACCGCTGTTGGCGGTCCTTTGGCTGGCATGGCCACGCGCGCCATTTCTGAGGCTCTCCTGGGCAAGCCTGACGGTACTGAAGATGAGCTGGTGCAGGCTGCGGCCAAAGCCACCCCAGAGCAGCTTTTGGCGCTAAAGCAGGCCGAGCAAGAGTTCGCGGTCAAAATGCGCGAGTTGGACATTGATCTTGAGCGCATCGCCAGCGCAGACCGCGACAGCGCCCGCAACCGGGAAGTCGCCACGAAAGACTGGACGCCGCGCATTTTGGCGGGGCTGATTACGGGCGGCTATTTCGGTGTGTTGTTTTATATGCTCAGGAATGGACTGCCGCAGCATGGCGGTTCCGAGGCTATGTTGGTTATGCTTGGCACTCTGGGGACGGCCTGGGGCGGTGTGGTGGCCTATTACTTTGGTTCATCTGCTGGCAGTAAAGAGAAAACCGAAACCATGAGTAGGATGGCGCGGAAATGAACGATAACTTCCCCAAGGCCCTAGCGGTTATACTGCATCACGAAGGGGGGTGGGCTGACCATCCAAAAGACCCTGGCGGTGCGACCATGAAAGGTGTTACGCTAGCGACCTACTCCAAGTTCTTGGGGCGTGATGCTACCAAGGAGGAGCTGAGGAACATCAGTGATGCCGAGCTTCAACAAATTTATCGAGACCTTTACTGGAACCGGGCTGCTTGTGATCGGTTGCCTTCTGGCCTTGATCTGGCTGTCTTTGATATGGCCGTTAATGCAGGCCCTGGCCGTGCTGCCAAGATATTACAAACCGTCCTGGGCGTCACGGCTGATGGAGCGATAGGGCCAAAGACGTTGGCCATGGTTGAAGGTCGTCCGACAACTGACCTTATCCGCGAGTTTTCGGGTGCCCGAGAAGAATTCTACAAAGGGCTTCCGATCTATGCTACCTTCGGCAAGGGATGGCTTCGCCGTGTCGATGAAGTTGAGTCTGAAGCCCTTAAACTTGTAGGAGATAAGTCATGATGAAGGGTAAGCCTATGGCCGGTAAGGCCAAAATGGGTATGGCCAGCTACAAGAAGGGTGGCATGGTGGGTGGCTTTAAGCCTTGCCCCGGCTGCCCGACTCCGGGCAAATGCCGTGCTGCTGGTAAGTGCTTGGCGAAAGCGAAGAAGTAATCCCAGTGTCAGCGATTAAGATCACCAAGTTCCTTGGGACAACTCCGAAAAACGCTTCGGAGTTGATATCTGATACGGCTGCGCAGCTTGCAGAGAACTGCAAGCTGTACTCTGGTGATCTTATCCCCTACCCGACGCCAACCATTGTGGCGGATGCCCATCGTTCGGGTACTATCCGTACGCTCTATGCTTTACGCGACCCAGACACCGACGCTCTTGTTTGGCTTTCGTGGAATGCTGTTGTTGATATTGCAACGCCAGCCACGGATACAGCCAGTGAACAGCGGTTTTATTATACGGGCGACGGTGTCCCAAAGGTCAGCACTTATGATTTGGCTACGCAGGGTTCCATGCCGTACCCCAACGGGTACTATGACCTGGGCTTACCTCTGCCCACAGTCAAGCCAACATCTGTCGCTACGACCTTTACGCCTGTAACCACAACCTCTTTCGCCCGCGCCGCAGGTAACAACGTCACGTTGGTGACAAGCTCAGCGCACAACGTGAAGTCCGGGTCGATTATCACAGTTTCAGGGTTCTCGTTTCGCACCGGCACATACAGCCGCACCGGCACGCTTATCACGGTGACGATCACCGGACATGGCCTGTCCAGTGGTGCCGATGTTCTGCTAAAGTTTACATCTGGCACCGCCACAACCAATACCTACGCCATCACGGTGGTAGACGTGAACACCTTCACATGTAACGACACAGCTTCCGGCTCGACTTCCGGCGATGTGAGTTGGGATATTGGCGATCTGAACACCACTGCGGAAGCGACGGTTATCAACTCAACGACCATCAGGTATTTTTCGCCCGGCCCGACTGTGACCACCACATCGAGTTCCAGTGGTTCGGTTGACCTTGGTGGGCAGATTCAATCTCGTAACTACCTCTACACTTGGTACACAGGTTGGCAGGAGGAGTCTATTGGCTCTGAGCCTGCTAATGCCCTGTTCATCAAGGAAGGGCAAATTGTTACTGTTGGCACACTACCTACCGTAAAGCCCGCAGGAGATAACTTCGTCCGTGGTATTCGGATTTACCGTACCTTGGCTGGTACGACTGACGCTGAGTATTATCGGTTGGCAACCTTGCTGTTCCCCAACACCATCACAACCGTAGAGCGTACTAGTAACGTATCTAAAGTAACTTTTCAGTATCCCCATCAGTTGTTTAAGGATGACCGCTTTAAGATAAGCGGATGCAGTGTAGCATCGTTTGACATCACGGGCGGTATCATCACTGAGGTCGTTGACCAGTACACATTTAAGTATGCCCAGACGGCCTCTAACGTGGCCTCAACATCTGCTACCGGTACGCTCTATTATGATGTGTCTGAGAACCCGCCAACGACCACGGCACGGTATTGGGGTGACGGCGGCGTCTTTGACTTTACAGATGACTTCAGCTTCCGGTCACTTACCGAAATTCTAAGGTCTAATGACTACGATGCGCCGCCCGAGGACCTTCAGGGTCTGACAATTATCCAAAGCAGCATCCTCGCAGGCTTTGTTGATAACACACTCTACTTGTCTGAGCCGGGTGTCTTCCACGCATGGCCGGGGGCCTATTCCAAGTCTTTTGATAGCAATATCGTCGGGCTTGCTCAGATCGGTGGTAACCTATTGGTTCTGACCGAAGGCTATCCGTACATCCTGTCAGGCTCGAACCCAGCGATTATGTCGCAGGCCCGGTTGTCATCGCGTTATCCATGCCTTAACCGGCGCAGCATCGTTGAGACCAGCTTCGGGGTTATCTACTCTACCCATGACGGCTTGGTGGTCTATGCACCGGCGTCCTCAGCGCAGCTTCTGACACGTTTGATCCACAGCAGCGATACGTGGAATGCGTCGCTCGATCCCAATACCCTGGTGGGTGTGACCTACAAAGATACGTACATCGCATCTTCTAATACCGGCTCAATCGTATTAGAACCCGGCAGCGGGCAGAACGTCGGCACCTTTGTTGATAATGACTTTACATTTACTGCCACATGGTATGATGTCGTCACAAATAACTTGTATGTCATATCCGGCACTAACGGTGATATTTATCAGTGGGATGATGCCGCGCAGCCCAATACAACAATGCGGTGGAAGTCAAAGACTTTCATCACCAAGGACTTCACAAACATTGGTGCAGCCCGTATCGTTGCAGACTATACTGGTGCGGCCGGGTCCTCCTTCTGGGAAGATGCTGACACCATCTGGAATGTGACTGAAGAATTATGGAATGCAGCCGACCCGATCACGTTCAAACTGTACGTGGATAAGAGCCTCATCTTCACCACAACGCAGTCCAATAGTAGCCTATTCCGGCTACCATCAGGGTATAGAAGTGATACCTTCGAGGTAGAAATTGAAAGTCTTGTTCGGGTTCGTGCAATCCATCTGGCTGACACCCCAACCGGTCTGAGGACAGCGTAATGGCACGCTTTACAGGCATCCCTGATATACCGCAGGGTGGTATTGACGAATGGCAGTATCGCGTTCTTGAAGCGATGAAGCAGAACATCGAACTGTTAACCAATACTCGGAACGAAGAAGATCAGGCCAGCGTGGCCATCACCCGGTCCAGTGTTTCCACTCGTACCCCCGGCGCCGCTCAGTTTCAGGGGTTATCGGCTCGGGGTACGGGTTTTACCATTGCCGGTGTTCAAGTTCCATCTCTTGATGACTATAATGCCCTGTTGCAAGATTTCATCCGGCTCAGCCAGGATGTGACTAACCTTCGTGCTACCGTTTCAACACTCATCACCCAGATAAGGGGGCTATGATGTCATACTCCACCACGTCGCTTGACCTGTCCCTGGTCGGCAGCATTATTAAGGGGAGTCTCCGCTAATGGCCCGGTCTAGAAACTTATATGGTATTGGTTCTAGCGCCTATGACGTAGAAGCCGCGCGCCGTGGCCAGCTAGGTCGCGATCAAGCCTTCAATGCTGGGTCCTACAACCCCATTGGGATTAGTGTTGGTGTGCCCGGAACCCCTACTTACAGAGAACGCATCCTCGGGCCCTTACCTCCCGGCAGAGGTGCGCCTCCCGCTGGGCCTGTTAACATGGGGCCGGAGAGCGGCGGCGGCATGATTCGCTACTTACCCCCTGAAATGAAACCGGGCGGTGGTGACTCATTCAAAGCTGATCTTGGTGTCCCCGACAGGCCCTTTGGCATTTCTGTTGGTGTGCCCGGAACCCCTACTTACAGAGAACGCATCCTCGGGCCCCTACCTCCATCGAGTGGTAGGGTGGGTTCCGCTTCTATGCCCACGTACCAGATGGGTGGAATGGTCGGTCCCGGCGGTATGCCGATACGGCCTGATATGGGGGCTATGACGCCGTACTCCACCACGTCGCTTGACCTGCCTCCGGCACTGGCAAGCCTGCTCGCTCCAACCGTTACACCCGCTATGGGGCCGGGCGGTATTGGCACTTATGCTATGGACAACCGCGCCGCTATGATGGGTTCTGCTGCTATGCCCGCGTACCAGATGGGCGGGATGGTCGGTCCCGGCGGTATGCCGATGCGGCCTGATATGGGTATGGGTAGCGCTATGGGCGGTATGCCTGGGCTGGCTCCTGCTGGTGCGATGCAGCAAACCTTGTCGCCTGGGCAGATTCCCGGTGAGGTGCAACGGTTCGTGCAGCAGAACCCCGATCAGATGAACCAGATTCGTATGCAGATTGAACAGCTTGTTCAGTCCGGTCAGGTTACGGCCCAAGAGCTGAATATGATGGTTCAGATGGCGCAAGCTGCGGCTAGTAACCCGGCGCTTTATAAGCAACTTCGTATGATTGCCATTCAACGTGGACTGGCCGGACCCGATGAGCTCAGTGAAGAATTTGACGCTGGGCTTGTCTTTGTTTTGCTCCTGATGGGTGCTGCTATGTCCGGTGGTATGGGTGGCGGGCAGATGTCGCAGATGCCGCAGATGATGCCTTCTATGAAGAAAGGCGGGATGCTTCCCAACCGCAATGGTGATAACAGTGAAGCCGTGGTTGCTCAGCTTCATGAGGGCGAGTATGTGATTCCAGCCCACGTCGTCCGGGCCAAAGGTACCGAGTTCTTTGACAAGCTGCTGGAAACACACAAGAAGTCCGATGACTAGGACGGTTGAGCATCTGACCCCTGCCCGGGTTGAGGAGTTATGGCCTTACATAGAGCCGCTCCTCTACTCCGTGTGTCTGGAAGGTATTGCTGCTCCGAACCCCATGGACCCCGAGTATATACGGATTACGGCTCAGCACGGTGTGACTAATATCCTAGGGATATTTGACAAAGAGCACCTTGATCTGATCGTAGTCTCTGAATTTACTATTGTGCGCGGGGTTAAAACTGCTAGTATTTCTGCCATGGCTGGCAAGAATTTGCTAAAAGCTCGCTCCGAGGTTTGGCAAGATATTCTAGCATGGTACAGAGCCGCAGGCGCTCGCGCCGTGGATGCGTACGCAGAACCTAGGCTTGCTAGGGTATATCAGCAGAAGTTTGGTTTTGATCAAGGTTGTTCGTACGTTCACATGACGCTTTAGGAGGTTGATATGGGTGGTGTTGGTAAGGGTGTTAACCGAGCTCTTGGGTTGAACAAGGGCGGCATCATCAACCGTGCCTTCGGCGGGAACAGAAACATTGCCATTGCTATTGGGGTTGTCGCTGCGATTGCCCTGCCGTTTGCTCTACCTGTTGTAGCGACTGCAATTGGCACATCACTTGCCGTGTCACCTCTTGTAGCATCTACTATCGCTGGCGGTTTATATGGTGCCACTACCGGTGCGCTTTCGGGGTCTATGACCGGTAACGTGGGTACAGGTGCGGCCATCGGTGCTGCGGGTGGTGCGGTCGGCGGTTTTATACAAGGCGGCGGAATTGATTACACAAGTAATGCGCTGTTTGGGCCTCCTTCTGCCACAACAGTAACGGCACCGGGGTATCAAGGTGCTGAAGCAATTGGTTCTGCCACAGGTTACCAAGGAGCTACTGGGCCTGCATTCGGTGTGTCAGAAGCTATAACGCCGGGTGTGGCTATTTCTCCGGGCGGTTTTGAGGGTGTTATTGCCAACGCAGGGTACGGTTCTGCTCCCGGCATTGCTTCGGCGACTACCCCCTCAAACTTTAATGTTGCCTCTGCGGGGTACCAAGGGGCTGAGGCCGCAGGTTCTGCCACAGGTTACCAAGGAGCTACTGGGCCTGCATCCGGTGCCGCCGCTCCTAGCGCCCAAGGTACGCAGTTTGAACGCTTCCTTGGCGGTCTTACCGGCGGTAAAGCACCACTGGACATTACCACGGCTGAGGGTGTGGGCCGTCTGGTCTCTCCTGCATTCAGCCCAGGGGTCATCGCTGGTGTCGGTCAGCTTGCTATGACGATGTTCAACAAGCCGCCTGAAAATCTGACTCCGCAGGAACAGAACTATGTTAGCGAAACGGCTGAGCTTGCCAGTACCAACCGGGACCTGTTTGAGCAGCGTGTGAGCGCTGCTCGCCGCCTGTTGCAGCAAGGCACACCCAACCCCGAAGAAGCCTACGCTCAAGCCAACATGGGTGTGCAGCGCCGCTTCCGTGAAGCCGGTCTGCGTGATGCGAGTGATGTGCGGCGCGGCCTTATTGAAGGCGCACGCCTTGGTAGTGCGGCTATCCCGGGTGAGTACGCCCGAGCTGCTACGCTTACGCAGCAGGGTCTAACTGCTATGCCGTCCACTGCGCCGCAGGGTGCCGAAGCTATGGCCCTTCCGGTGTATCGTGATCTTGAGCGGCGTCAGCGTGAGTACCAAGCCGATATGGCTCGCGGCTTTGGCACAATGGCGGGTGGGTTTGGTGGCCGCTCTAAAGGTGGTTTGTTCGGTTAATATCGACCTTCGGAGGTCTACATGTCTGGTTATCTATACCCCTACACTCCTTACCCCACTGCTGGGAACTTGCAGTCCTCCGGCCAAGCGTTCCTTGGCGGCTTCGGCGCGGCCCAAGAGATCGAGTCCCGTGCTCAGGAGATGGATGCCAAGAACCAACTCCAGAAGCTGCGGCAGGCTCAAGAAGAACGTCAGCGGCAAGTGTTTCCGTTAGAGATGCAGCGGGCTGAGCAGCAGATGAAGTTCTTGGCACAGAACCAACCGCTGTCTCTTGAGCGAGCGCGCCTTAGTAATCAGGCGCTTCAGGCTAGTATCAACGCTAGTAATCAGCAGCGGGCTGCTGCGGCAGAGCTTGCGCGTATCTATGGTTCGCCCGAGGGTGGTATGCCAGCGATGCCCCCCGCTGCTGCCCCACAACCTGCGGTTCCACCTCCCGTCGCACCACCGGCTCAAGGCTACCCAGGTCTTTTGGCACCGTACAGGCCGAATGCACCTGCACCTGCGGCACCACAGTATTCGCCTTACGGCGGGGACACGGTAACGCCCGGCCCGCAGTCTAACATTGATTTCGAATTTCAGCGGTTTGGTGACCGCGATTTTAACCGTCGCTTCAGTGGTATGCGACTGGCTAGTGCTGGGATCAATGATGCTACAGGTTTGCCTACCGGCATGGCACCTGAAATGCTGGAGCCGGATTACCAACAGTATCCACAAACCGGTTTCCCCACGGGGCAGGAAGGTCCAAGCCCGACTGCACCGGGGGCGTTACCCGCCGCAATGTTGTCTCCTGAGCAACGCGCTGGCGCTGCGGCACCTGCACCTGTTGCTACCGACCCCTACACCGATCCGTTCTACGCTAACATCCCCGTTGGTACGGTCCCGCGCCCAGAGGTACGGCCCCTTTCTGAATCTCCTCTCGTTGTTCGCGCTCTTGTGGAGCGTTTGCAAATGCTTCGAGATGCTGAGCGGGAAGCAGCAGCCGCAGCAGCACCCGGTACTCAGTTTTCACCTTTCGGAGAGACCGTACCGGGGTTTGCCGGTGCTATCCCGGCAACACCTAACTACACAGTCGCTCCAACTGAAGGGGCGGTGGGTTTGCGTCCACCGGGTGCCCTGACTCAACAACAGGCTAGTGCCGACCTAGCCGGTCGACTGGATACGTTGACCCGCGAAGCGCCTGATTCGCTGTCGCCTACGGACTTATATCGTGTGGGCGTTGAGTCACGCGCACAGGATATCGAAGCGCGTAATATTGACGTTGCTAGGCGTAGGCTTGATGCTACGCGCCGTGAAGCAGCGCTTCTTGCTCGCTCCGGGAACACCCAAGGGGCCATGACATTGATGGCCAACGTGCGTAATGCAGAAGCTGAACTTGAAACCAGAAGTTCTGCATTGGCACTTCAACGCGCTAATATGAATGGTCGTATCAACACATCTGAGTTTGCCGCTGGCAACTTCGGCCCTATGGCCAATGACATCTTCCAAGCATCGGGTGGGCGGTTGCGTTTGCAGCCCGTTGAAGGGACTGACAATTTCAATCTCATTGGCCCCGACGGCCAAGTGCGCGGTACTCGGACACGTCAAGAGCTGATCAATGATGGCCGTAGTTTGTACGACACAAATTATCAAAACCAGATCACAGCCATCCGTGAGCGTAGGACTGCAAGGTCTAATGAAATATTCAAGGCTACGGTTTCTGCTCTTGAGCAGAGCCTCAAAGACACTTCTGCTGCAACACGCGATATTGCGGTTAAGACTGCTGAAGAACAAGCGAAAACTCAGTACCGTGGGTCTGATATTAGGGTTACGGCTGATCAGCAGAACGGCTTGATTATCTTCCAAGATTCCAGAGGTATCGCACCGACGCGTATCCTGAGAGTAGTTCCGGCCCGTGATATACGCGGCAGAGAAATACCTGGACAGTTCGTTACACAGGAAGTTGAAGCGGCAGTTCGGTCAACTCAGTAAAGCGAGGTTATAATGGCATCAGGACTTTACTACGCACCGCTTGAGTTGGCAGAGAGCTTGGCTATGCCGGTTGCGCCCGAAAGTGTTACGCAAGCCTCCGGCTTAGGTAACCTTGGTGCTGCCGGTGATGTGTACGGCATCACCACTGTCGGCGGTAACGCCGGTGATATTTACGGTCTTACGCAACAAGCTATGCAGAGGACTGCCGCACTCGCTCCCCCGCTTACACCACCTGCGCCTCGACAGGAGGCAACCGGCGGTGCATTTTATAGTCCTTCAACCGGTAAGATGTTTGCCGGTGGTTTGGCGTTTGACGAACGTGACGTTCAGTCGGCGTTTCGTGCAGCGCAGCAGTTTACCTCAGCCGCAGGTGCTCGTCCCCCCTCAGATGTGCCTGACTGGCAACCCGTATCGCGGGTGGCATATGAAACATACCTAAATGAACTTCGTGCCCCACGCGGTATTGGCGAAAATCTAGTCCTTGGTGCACGCGGCGTTGTTGGTGGGTTTGTCAGTGGTATTGGCCGTGGCGCTGAGATGGTTGGTGCCACCAATGTTGGGCCCGCGATTGCTGGTTTTGGTGAGGCTATCACCGGGCAGGATGATTTTGATAAACAGCGGTCGGCCCTAATTCAGCAGTCTAATTCTCTTGTCAGCAATATCCTTGACGCTGCTGTGCAGGGCATTCCATCTATCGCAATGTCAGTCGGTGCCGGTGTTGTCGGTGGTGTTGTAGGCGGCGCTATTGGTGGTCCTGCCGGTGCTGCTGCCGGTGCTGCTACTGCCGCTACTACGGCTCAAGCAGGTCGAGCCTTGGCTTCTGCGCGTGGTATCGGCGCTGTCCTCGGTCTTGGTGCGACCAGCTTTCCTCAGCAACTTAATACGTTCTATGAAGCGGCGCAGAACGCCAGGGATGCGCAGGGTCGTCCGGCCTATGATGTAAACGATCCAAATGTTCAGCTTACCATCGCTGGTGCCGCCCTTGGTACATCTCTACTTGATGTGATTGCCCCGGGGCGCGTTGCGTTTGGTCTATCTCGTGCCCTCACTGAAGGCGCTCAGCAGGCTGGTACTCAGGCCCTTACCGGTCTGGCTCGGGCCAGGGCGGTTGGTGGCAGCGCAGCTCGCAGCGGGTTTGAAGAAGCCGCCACTGAAGCCACGCAGACTTTGGCTGAGCGGGCTGTATTTGATCCTGAGTTCCGTCGGCAACTCAACGCCGAGGACTTGAAGGCGCTTGCTCCGTACATCGTCAACACATATGGCCAGGATGTTCTCATTGCCGCTGGCGCTGGCGCGCTCCTTGGTGGCGGTTTTGGCGGCGCCGGTCGCTTTATCGAAACTCGGGGTGCAGGTTCTCAAGAGCGCAACATTCTTGACCCCACGCAGACCAACGCCATCGGCACTCGCACCGGTACTGAACCGTTCGGCCC
>Ga0181358_1000969_pt1 | contig 13140 bp, 4 predicted proteins | sample Fa13VDMM110SD_FD_130096 | JGI IMG/M metagenome (GOLD analysis project Ga0181358, IMG submission 130096) | Freshwater viral communities from Lake Michigan, USA - Fa13.VD.MM110.S.D | ecosystem: Environmental > Aquatic > Freshwater > Lake | place: USA: Michigan | collected 2013-09-24
AGCACCATATAATGTTGTCGGAGTGTATTCACCACAAGTTGGTAATTTAACTTATGAAACAATTTTAAATGTTAGTAATGTTATTGATTCACCAAATGATTTAATTGCTAATGACCCATTTGCCGCTCAATTGTATCCATTAAATGAATATGGTCCCGATGGGGGTTATAACACAACAATAGATTATAATGGAGCTCCTCTTCCGGTAAATTCAAATCAGGGTGAATATAGTCCTGATGATACAGTATTAGATTTAGTTAATGAATTTTTTATTGATACTGCGTATATTGTAAACTATTATGGTCCTGTTGGTGGATTTAGTAATATGTTTGATGTTACTACACAAATGTTAGCGGAGCCAATACACCAACCATATGGGTCGACGTTCATACCTTCAACCTATTCTCCTTACGCAATATTATTATCATCAAATCCTACAGGTAGTGATGGTTCATTGTCTCAGGATTCATATTTAGCAAGATTAGGTGCTCAAAAACTTAATGAATTATTTCAAGAGAGGATTAGTAGACAAATTTATATTAATACTGTTGGTCAAGTAAATTTAGAATCATTATCAGACCCATTTGAGGCTAGTTTAATTATATCAGGTCAAGAACCTTTAATTTATAGAAATTGGAAGATTACATCACCCGAAGACCCTATCACAGCTGCGGCTGATTTAATTACAAGATTGGGTGGTGCGTATTGGCCTGTTTCACCAATTCCGGGAGATTATTTTACAGATAACACAAGAAATGGTCAAACACAACAAACGTCAAACGCGTTAAACGTAGTTAATCAATTAACAGGTGGTTTTTTGGGTCCAATTTTAAATGCTAAAAGAAACCCTTCTGAAATATTTTTGGCGAATACCGGAAATGGACAAAGGTCTGTTTTATTTAGAAATCTAAATTATAATCGTTATCAACCAAGTTATGATAAAAGTTTTGGTGGGTTATTAGGTATTGGACAAGCTATTGTTAGTTTAATAAATCCCGATAATGGTACTTTAGTTGGTGGTTATTATGTTGGTAGTAGAAACTCAGAGCCGTCTACAATAACTTCACCGCCAAACCAAGTTCCTGTTAACGCTTTTGGTCAACAGGAGGATGTTCCGGTATATGGACCGTCTGAATTGGGTATTTTATTTGAGGGTAATCAAGATACTCTTAACTTTGGACTTGCGGCGAAATCATTAAGTGATGGTGGTGGTATTGATGGACAATTTGTTTGGACATCTCCAAAATACAAACCAAACGCGGGGTTCAAAGCAACTCCCGGAGGTGGTTCAGGTTCGGCGGATTCTGAATATAATTTAATTAGTAGTAATTACCTTAAAGGAGAATCAACTAATTTTGTGTTTAAAGCGACATCGATTTTAGATGAAACTCAAAGATTAGTAAATTCTGCTGATAATGTTCAAGGAATTTCAAAATTAAAACACGTCGGTAACGCTATCAATCAAGTTAGTAAAGTGTTTCACGATGGGTATAAGGAAATGACTAAAGGTTCTCAAGTTGTATCATATACTGACCAAACAACAGGTGGTGAGGCTGGTATTGAATATTGTAGAGTTTTTACTAAAGATACTCCATATTACACCTACAATGATTTACAAAAAGTAGATGGTATTACAACATCAGGAAGAAAATTTGCTAGTTCAGTATTTGATAACACATTTAATTTAAATATTTCACCAACAAGAAATCCGGGGTCAACAAATATTATTGCCGATGGACCAAATGGTATTGGTGGGTATGCTAAAAAATATATGTTCTCAATTGAGAATTTAGCGTGGAGAACATCAAGTAAACAAGGGTTTACATATGATGAATTACCTGTTTGTGAAAAAGGTCCAAACGGGGGTAGAGTTATGTGGTTCCCACCGTATGATATTAAATTTAACGATACGAGTACTGCGAATTGGACCCCAACATCATTCTTAGGAAGACCGGAACCAATCTATACATATAAAGACACAACAAGGTCAGGAACTTTGAATTGGAAAATAATTGTTGACCACCCTTCGGTAATGAATGTTATTGTTGAAAAACAATTAAAAGGACAGAACAAAGAAAGAATTAATTCTATAATTGATTCGTTTTTTGCGGGTTGTGTTAAGTATGATATCTATGAATTGGCTAAAAAATTCAACACTGTTCCTACAAAAGATTTATATACTTACCAACAAATATTAAACGACCCTAATTTAGATAAAAATACAGCTAAAGAGGTTATTAGTAGTAATGAAGGAAATGCGTCTGTTGGAACAACCACAACACCGGGTAATAGTTCTACAAAATTAAATCCTGAGTTATCGACGGCTGATTTAACTAAGTATAATAATTTAGGTTTCTACTTTGATAATGATGTTCCGGGTCCAAATAATAAAACTGCGGAAAAACCAAACTCATCATATAAGGCGGATTATGATAATTACACTAGTACTAAGAATCAAGACCAATATGTTGCGATATCAACAAATACTTTTCCATTAATGAGTATTAATTTAAATGTTCAACCATTTTTTACTAATGTGGTTATTGATAATTTTAATCAAATTAACACTGGTTTTATTGAGGATGCTTTCAAAATATTAAGTGAAAAAACAGGAACTATTCAAATAACATTAACTAGTTCGGCATCGGCTCCTGCGAGTAAAGATTACAATGTAAAATTATCCATAAGACGAAAAAATTCTGTAGTTGATTATTTACGAACAACTAAATTAGGGAAATTTATTGATGAGGATAAGACATTAACATTTCTTGATGTTAATAAAGGTGAGGGTGAAGTTGTTTCATTTCCACAATCAGCGACAGGTGTTTTTGGTGCGTCAGTTAACTGTACTGACGATATTTTATCAAAAACAAATAAAGTTACTAAAGATTCCCAAAAGTATTCTGTTAGTGCAATGGCTTGTCGAAGAGTTACGTTAAAAGATATAAAAGTGACAGCAACACCTGTTGATAAACCGGTTGAACCTATTATAGAGGATGTTATAATACCTCCGGTAGTAGCCCCAAAACCAAAACCAAAACCAACATATCGAACAGAAAAAACAATAAAAGAAGGTATTAGTAAACTAATTGTAAGAAAATTACTATCTGAATGTGACTATTTTGATGTTATTAAAAAAGAGGTTCCGATGTTATACGATTCTATTCAGGAAAAAATTAAATATTTTAACCCTGCGTTCCATTCTACAACACCGGAAGGATTAAACTCTCGTTTAACTTTCTTAAATCAATGTGTTCGTCCTGGTGAAACAATTCCGGTTATTGGAGATAAGGGACAGATAGTTGCAAATGATGCCTTAAACACCTCCTTTGGTGCTCCACCGGTATTAGTTTTAAGGATTGGTGATTTTTATAATTGTAAAATAATACCAAGAAGTGTTGCGTTCTCATATGAACCGTTAGTTTTTGATTTAAATCCTGAAGGTATTGGTGTTCAACCTATGATTGCTAATGTTTCAATGAGTTTTGATATTATTGGTGGTATGGGTCTTGAAAAACCGGTTGAAGAATTACAAAATGCTTTATCATTTAATTATTATGCTAATACCGAAATTTATGATGAAAGAGCTAAAGCAACGGACGATAGTTGGAAAAAATTAGATAAACAATATTTCCAAGATTTAATTGATGAACAACCTACGGTAACTCAGGTAGATAATCAACAAACAAATTCTGCTGGAGAAACTATAGGACAAATTCAAACAACTGTTAATGGTACTAGTGGTCAAACGGGGGATATTACCTATATGAAAATTATGGATAGTTTATCGGATGTTAGTACAGAATATATTGTGAATCTAGTAAACCAATATGAATCAACAGTTAAATCATACAATGGTGGTATTTGGCAATTAATGACTCAAGAAAGACAATATACCGGTGGTGAATTTAATATGGGAACATCAAGTCAGTTAGTTACAATTTATGGTAAGTCAGTTTATGAACAAAGAGTGATTGATTTATTTTCAGCATTATTAGATGATATATCAAGTGGTACTAACTTTATTATTGTTGGTTTAAATAGTGTGTTTACGGATGAGACAGCTGTTAGGAGTGTTACAACTAATTTAACAAATTACATTAAAACAATGCAGACGGATTTTAGTAATGGAATTGAGGAAATTAGTAATAAGATTGTTGAACAAGAACAGGGTATGGTACAAGTTTTTAGAAAAATTAATTATGTAACAACATTATCGGATGGTGTGTTGATAGATAGTAAAGCAAAAATTTATACAATTACCGCAACAGAAGAAGTTAATAGAGGAGGTGTTCAAGAGAGTGTGGACACATTCCAAGAAATGATATTTGATTATGATTTGGTTGCAACTAGAATGAATAAGTATAATGAAACTTTAAGTAGTCCTGATTTTAATATAATTAGTAATGGATATACAGAACCGGGAGGATTTACTTCATCGGTGTTTGATAATTTAACTGATAAAAGATTTTATATGGTTATGGCTCAGGTGTTCAATAATAGAAGTAATTTTAATACATTTAAATCCACGATTATTACAAATGAGTTGGATAATACTTATGATGATTTATCAAAACAATTTAATAATATTGTTGGTGAATTTAGAGATAAAGTTTTAGAAGAATTAGAATCTGAAGAAAAAAATGTTAAAACTCTTAAAAAATCTCCTGACTATATTACTTGGACTAAAGAAAACATTTATAATAAAGGAAAGGTTCGTAAATTTACTTATACGACAGAACCTTCATCGTCAAATGAAGAACAAACTAACAATTTAATATTATTGTATAAAGGAGATAATACAGGTGATAAAACAATTTGGACAGATAAAACTCAATTTAATTAAAAATGGATAGTAGACAAAATTATAATAGGTATAATGAATTTTTATTAAATGGTGAACAGAGTATTGTTCCATACATCTCCATTTCAAGTAAATCATCTGATAAAAGAGCGATTTATAAAATAGGTCAATCAAGATTGGATAAAATATCTCAACAATACTATGGAACCCCAACATTTGGGTGGTTAATTTTAGCTGCAAACCCAAATTTTGGTGGTAATGAATGGGCTATCCCGGATGCGGCTATATTGACAATTCCATTTCCTTTAGTATCATCTTTACAAGAATATAAATCTCAATTAGACAATCATTTCTATTATTATGGTAGGTAAACCCGAAAATATATTAGTCGAATTCGACTATAACAATATTACAATTATTGACCCAAACAAGGTTGTTGATAGTGATAATAAAGTAAAAGATAGATTTGTAAAGCAAGAAGATTTAGTAATGTATGCCAATCTTGAGTGTAGTGTTTTACCGAGAACTAAATTAGCTCTTGGTACCGCAAATAATGATTCTATTAGAACAGTATCAATTGCTAAAATTAATTTTTTAAAACCGGGAGATAAGGCTTATTTAGATAATTCATATACTGATGAATTAACGGGTAAGGGTGCTATAAAAGGTGAGGGTGTTAACCAACCAACTTTCCAAGGTATTACAAACCCAAATAACAGTGATGATTTTTATATTAAACAAACAATTAGTTCAGGGGGTAAACCCGGAGCGACAGATAATGGTTTGTTAGGGATAACTTCAATTAATATTAGACAAGGGTTAGATTTTTTACCAACATTTGATATTACTTTAGTTGATGTAAAAGGTCGTGCTTTATTTGAGGCGGGAGATAACTCACCATATGCGGCATTTTTTAATTTACCATATCCATTATTTCATTTAACAATTAAAGGATATTTTGGTAAAGCTGTTAGATTAGGGTTAATGTTACAAAATTTTACAACAACATATGATTCTAATACGTCCAATTTTACAATTGCTTTAAAGTTTTATACTTACAAATATACTGTTTTAAGTGATGTTACTATGGGGGCTCTTTTAGCAACACCACATATGTATCAATCAAGATTTAAAATTAGTAGAACTAGTGGTGGTCCATCTACGACAACTAAAACAGATAATGTTGTTGTTGAAAGAGGTTATCAAAAAATAGTTGAAATGTATAGTGAGTATAAGTCAAAAGGATTAATACCTAATGATTTTCCTGAAATCACATTAATGCAAATGAAGGATAGAATAGAAAACTTCATTAAGAATGTTCTCGATTCATTTACAAAACAAAACTTAGACCCATTAACTAATTTAGACACTTATGGAACCCAATTGAGGGACTATCAAAAAGAAGTGTTTTATACGGTAAAAACTTCGTGGTTTAATGAATTTATGGATACTGAGAATTACTATATTTTAAATAAATTAAATACAAAAGTTTACACCTTCAAGAAAAATTTAGATGCTCAAAAGAAAAGTGATGCAATTTCAAAACTAAAAGGGTTAATTGAGAAGTATAATAAATTACTTAACGAAAATGTTACTTGTGGTAATGTGGACGGTAAAGGTAGTTATACAATCAATGGTAAAGTAACAAAATGTTCTATCCCAAATAGTGTTAAATACGAAACAAAAGGTGTTTTCACAATAGATATTAAACCAAACGATATTAATTTAACTGAAACATATAAATTACAGAAAAAAAATAGTCAACCAACACCCGAAGATTTAACAAAATTCCAAGCTGAGTTAGCCAAAACAAATCTTTTTAGTAATACTGAAATAACACTTAAAAATGGTGCAAAAGAAGTTGTTCAAAACTACTTTGTATTTGAAGGATTAGGGTCGTTTATTGATTTAACAGATAAAATGAATACTCTCTTAACAACTAATAGAGGGTTAGTTGAGGACGCGTTAACGAAAGCTCTTGCTGAGTTATTGGAGAATAAAGATAATGGTATTGGATTTGTCCCAACAATTAGAAATGTCTTAGCGGTTGTTTTTGCTAATGGTGAGGCGTTTTTACGTTTAATGGATGATGTTCACACAAAGGCTTGGGAACAAAGAGATTCTAAAATTAGAAAAGGTGTTATTTTTGCCAAACAAATCGCAAACGCTAGTGCGGATAATAAAAGTTCCGGAGACGATAAAAATCAACCAGTATATCCTTGGCCTCAAGTTATTAAAGAAACAACAGGAGAAAACGGACAGGAAAAGTATGAGTTAAGATATCCGGGGGATAGTGATATTGTTGGTGAAACTAAAGGATATCTATATGATGTTTGGCCGGAAATAGAATTTGTTGAAGAATTTATTAAGGGTTTAACCCAAAAAACACCACCACCACAACCACCGGCTAAAACTTCTAATGACACAAAAGACACAAATAGAGTTTCGTTAGGTGCGATTGAATTTCCTATCAGTAATGAGGTTTATCAAAATAAAGTTATTAGTAAATTTATTTATGAAATATATGAAAGAATATTATTAACCTCACATTATTCCAAATTAGATAGAACTAATGTTTCAACATCTGAGGCGGATAAAATTGCTAATGTTATTGGGGAAGGTGAAAATATTAATATAACAAAAAGTGTTTCAGATAATAGTGATGTTGAATTAATTAAAACTTTAAAAGAGTATAATCTTAACTCATCTAATTTTCAAAGTGTGTTAAAACATATATCAAATGAGGGTGTTTCGGTTAGTTGGCAAAACTACATACGAGGTATCTTTAACACGGGATATATAAAAAACACTGTTGAAAACGCGTCTTTTGAGTTTAAAACATCTGACGAAATAAATGATTCAAAATCACAACCATTAGTTTCGTTAAGTAATGAAAAAGATATTGTTGATTATGTTGCGACTTCTACAACATCAAATAAGTATGACTTTACTGACACTTATCCGTTTACAGATAAGACTTGGGTGAAAGGTAATTTGGCGAATGGTGTTTCTACGGATGAAACATTAGCGTTTAATACAACAAAAACGTTAATTTATAATCCCAATAAAAAAGTTATTTCAAATTTTAGTGATATCCAATCTGAAGATGTTAAAAAACCGATAACAAATTTTGTTTATAAAAATGTTGTAATGCCAACAATTATTGACGATGATTTAAGGAATTTTTATAGTACTAGAACATATACTAATCAATTACCAACAGAAGGGGATGTCAAATATTTAAATTATAGTGGACTTGTTAGTAGTTACCAAACTACATCAATTTTTAACACACCATATTTTATAAACTCAATTCAAGAGGGGGTGGCAAACTCTATTAATCAAGATGCAAACCCATATATTAGTTCAGCCTATTTGTTTATTAATAGCTTACCTTTATCGACACTAAGAGAAAAATATAAAACATACACAGGTAACGATACAAATTATTCTGATGAGAATTTAGATTATATATTTGCGTCTATGAAAAAATATGCGGCTCTTCATAAAGTCCCATATGCTTGGATATTAAAAATAGGTTCAATTTGGCATCGTTATAAAAAATATGTTAATACTAATGTTGATATTTTAGATAATTGTTGGAAAAAGTTTGACGCGGTTAAAAATTATGACCCGGTTAATAATAGTGCCTCAACAGTTTATAATTTTACTATGCCGGGACAAGTATCGCCAACAACAATGGTATTAGAAACTACTAAGTTGATACCAACAACACCTATTGGTAGTAATGTCACTGAAACAATAATTAACACAGGATTTTATCCTAAATTAATTAACGATTTTAATGTTTTTTACCAAGGATATAATGTTTATGCAGGTTACACTAGCTCTGATATTCAAAATGGGTTTAGTGAAGGTATATTGTTAAATTATGTTCCTGAGGCGGTTATAAATAATGTAAATGGAACTACAACAGGTAATAGTCGAACTATTTCGGTAATTCCTTGGTCTGTATCTATTGTTGCTGATTATGGACAATATATTTATGTTTTACCTTCTCACGGAGGATTGATTAACCAAACTAAAAATGAGTGTTTTGATACATCAGATAATTTAGTTTATCAAGTTACGGGTAATACTTCGATGTACAATGGTTCTGTTAGATTATTTTGGGCTTCACCTAATTATGGGTATTTTGATAATAGTAAAGTAATTAAACCGGAACCTATTCACTACCTAAAACAAATCTTTTCAGGTCAAGAAGCTCAAGAAAATTTCTCTATAAATGGGTTAAGTCAGGACTATACAAAAATTAGTGAAATTTTTTCAGTTTTTGATAGAGATGCTTTAGATAACTTTGAAACAGAGTTTTTAAATTTCTCAATATCTGTCTATGATTATGAAATAGACAAAAACTCAACAGATACTGAAACACAAAAATCTTTTAAAAATTTTCAATCATTAATGAGAAATATGATGAAAATTCCAAATACTGCAACAAATAATGTGGAATGGGTGGAAAATATTCAAAATAAACAGTTATCAAATATTTCAAATATAATTAATGAATTTTTAAACTACGATGTTTATTTTAAATTAGGTAACCCATCGTCGTTTAACAAACAATTGTTTTATACGTTCTCAAGTAACCATAGAATTGAAACTCCGGTTACGTGGGATTATTATAATTATGTGACACCAAATTCGTTACCTACGGGAAGAACATTAAATAATTCAATTACGACTTATCCATTAGAGTGGGCTGCTTTGGAGACATACGTTGGTTTTTCTGAAATACCTCAATTAACATACAAAGATGGTGGTTCATATATTACTGATTTCTTTATAGATTGTAATGTTGCTTTTGATGTGTATAACATTGAAAAATTGGCCCCTATTATTAAAATATATGCTACTCAGAAATTAAAAGATAATACTTTAAATTACGAAAAGTTTGTTAAATTAATGAATGGTTATTTAGATAATTTAGATTCGTTTAACAATAGAATTATCAATAATCTTATGATTAAATTACAAAAATCATTACCAAACGTTAATTTTACTCCACAAACTAAACCTGAAACGGTATTGGAAAGTAAACAAAGTAAACTTGAATTATGGGAATCGTTTAAAGCGACAAATGATAAATGGATTTCCGGAACTGACTTTAAAGAAAAAACGTTATTTGAAGACGTTTTATTATTAGATAGAGCGAGTAGAGATGTTGGTAATTTGGTTTTGGTGGATGTTCAAAAATTAAAAGACGATTTAAAAGAAATTAACGTTGCTTCAACAATGTTAACATATATTCAAACTATATTGGTTAGAAATAACTTTGTAGTTATGAATATACCGTCATATGTTAATTTTTATAATGTTCAAGATGCGGTTAAGAATCCAAAACCAAAACCTGAAGGGACTTTAGAGTTTGCGAACACTTTATTTGGAACATTTATGAATGTTGATTATCGAAATTCTTCCGCTAAGATGGTTTGTTTTTACGCCGGAAAACCAAGTGAACAATTAGACTTAAAAGAGAATGTTGATTACCGTTATAGAAATGATGCGTTTGATTTGAGACGTGTTGATAATCCATTGGTTGAAAATCAGATAGGTAAAAATGATTGGGATAAATCGAATAAGGTTGTTGGGTTTAACGTAGATTTTGGACCACAAAATCAATCAATATTCCACGGATTTAATATTAGTCAGAATCCGGGGTTAGCCACGGCAGAATCGTTAGAAGTATTAAATCAAATGGCAAATCAGTCAAATAATAGAGGAGGGGCTACTCAGAATACTTCATTATATAATTTATATAAAAATAGAAGTTATTCTTGTACTGTTAGTATGATGGGTAACGCTATGATACAACCTACAATGTATTTCAATTTAAGACACGTTCCAATGTTTAGTGGTCCATATATGATACAAAAAGTTAATCACTCAATAACACCGGGACATTTTGATACAACATTTGAAGGTATTAGACAACCAACGGCATCTTTACCTAAGGTAGATAATTATATTCAATCTCTTAAGACAACATTGTTACAGTCAATCATTGACGAAAATAAAAAAAATAAACAGGAAAAAGAAAAAGCGGCACTTGCGGCAACGGCTACGAATAGTATTACTAAAAAAGCGGAAGTAGTCAGTGATAGTGTAGACCAAGACGGTACGACTCAAAGTAATAGTCAAAAATGTCCACCAAATAAAGTTAAAAACGATAAGTATAGTAAGTTCACTGTAACAGATACTAAAAACGCAAGTAGTGCGACATATAAAGAAGTGGTTGATATAATATCCTTAAAAACAACAGACCAAAAAATACGATATGCTGTTTTTGCTAAGATGTATTTAAGTTCGTCTCAAAGTGGGTTATTACAATCACAATCATTCAATTATAGTAATACTGATTTGAAACAAGATTGGGGACCATCCGTGGAGACATTCTTTACAACAAAAAAATATTATTGTAGTGATTCAAATATTCCATATATTACATTTCAAAGTTTAAATCAAAATATTGATTTTTTAATTTCGAGATATAAAGATAGAGTTGGTAAAATTAATAGTATTAGTGCTAAAGATATTACCAAATTTTTAATATTATATGGTGAAAGCGGTGTTTTACCGGACACTGAGTATACAACACTAAACCCGACTGACGTGACAACAATTGAAAGTAATGTTCAAAACGCTATTAATGTTTATAATCCAACAAGTGGAAATGTGACAGGGGTTGTACCACCGGCAAATCCACCGGCACCATCAACACCAACAACAAATACAGATAAAGTACTTTTTGAAAATTCCAAGGTGTTTAATACTTATTATTTACAAAACCTTACAACAAATAGTGATGGTTCTATATCGGGTGATTTTTTAGTGATTAATCAAGGTCAAACATTATCTCAAGATTATCCGGCAAAATTATATGTTGCGTCGACTATGTCACCTATAGAATTAGATACCTTTATTATTGGAAAAAACAATAAAGGTAGTTTTAAAACTCAACCGGATACTGTTGATTCCTTAAAAACGGTTCAAAATAGACAAGACTATGGTATCGTTTTACTTGTTATAGTTGATTCGTTCATTAGTTATTCGTTCCCACAAGTTCTTTTACCTATAGGTTGTCCTGATTTAGGTTGGAAAACAAATGATTTAATTGAGGTGGGTGATTGGGATGCTATTAAGGATAATATTTGTTGTGAATGTTATAGTAAACCATATACCGGAACACAAGTTACTTGGAAAGACCAAACGTGTTCTAAAAATGGAACACCATCTTGTTAGTAACATTTACAAATAAACAGATATTTATATATAAAAAAGATTATGGACACAAAATCATTATTAGAGAATTACTTAGGTAAAAAAACCCGTACTACTGAAAAAGATATGGGTAACGGTTCAAAACAAGTTTGTGATTTGGATTCGGGGGATTGTTATACCATTAGAATGAAAGATGGTCTAATAGAAAGAGTTGACAACACTATGAGTCAAAATAGAAAAATACAAGTTGAAACAACAACTGGTGTAAAACAATTATTAAACGGATAAAATGAAAAAAATAGACAATAGGATTTTAGAAGAGATTGCCAGATATAATTCAATTAATAATTATATTGTTGAGCAAGACGCTACATTACCTCCACCACCGGCAGGAGACCCAAACGCTTTACCACCGGCAGGAGGAGCTCCGGCACCTGTTGACCCAAATGTTACACCGGCAGCACCTACAGGACCTCAACCGGTTGATTTAGAAAACGACCCTGATGTTGAAAAAGTTGGTGAAGGAGATTCTAAAGGTAAAACTGAAGAAATGGATATCACTGACTTAGTAAAATCTCAGAAAAAAGTTGAACAAAAACAAGAAGAATATTTTGACAACCTATTCCAACATTTAGATAACTTAGAATCTAAGTTAGGTGAAATGGATGGTATTATGACTAAGTTAAATGATTTAGAAATAAAAATTGAAAAATATAGAGAAAAAACACCTCAAGAAAAATTAGAACTTAGAAGTTTAGATTCGGGTCCATTCAATCAAAAATTAAGTCAATTCTTTGATGATAAGGAAGAAGATATGGAAAAATCGGGAAAAAATGAGTATATTTTAACTCAAGATGAGGTAGAAGATTATTCTCCTATTGAAATTAAAAAAACATTTAGAAATTTTGATGATTCTTCATCAGGGTTCCAACAAGTAAGATAATTAAAAGGGTCTTTGGACCCTTTTTTTCACAAAACAATTTGACAAACACACGGCTGACACTTATACTTTTATAAACCTTTAAATATTTTAAACACTATGGCGACAAATTCATTAGACGCAGTTTTGGCTCAATACGAGAAAGCAAAACAAG
>Ga0181358_1000971_pt1 | contig 13129 bp, 15 predicted proteins | sample Fa13VDMM110SD_FD_130096 | JGI IMG/M metagenome (GOLD analysis project Ga0181358, IMG submission 130096) | Freshwater viral communities from Lake Michigan, USA - Fa13.VD.MM110.S.D | ecosystem: Environmental > Aquatic > Freshwater > Lake | place: USA: Michigan | collected 2013-09-24
AAGTACCTGATGAACCTGCTGTGCCTGTTGCTCCTTGTGTACCTGAAGTACCTGATGAACCTGCTGTGCCTGTTGCTCCTTGTGTACCTGAAGTACCTGATGAACCTGATCCTGAAGTTCCTGATGAACCACTTCCTGATGTACCACTTGAACCTGAAGTTCCTGATGAGCCGTTTGCTCCAGAAGTACCTGAGCTACCACCAACGCCGGATGTTCCTGAAGAACCATTTATACCTGAAGTACCTGATGAACCACTTCCTGAGGTACCAGATGAACCCGATGTACCAGCTGAACCGGAAACACCAGTACCTGAAGTACCTGATGAACCGGCTGTACCTGAGCCACCTGTACCTGAAGTACCGGATGAACCTGCTGTACCTGAACCACCAGTACCATCGTTTGTATCTACAGGAGCAATAGTACCGTTTGGAAATCTGTAGTATAGTTTTCCGTTGTCAGCTGAGTTAGAAAAAACAGCAACAACTCCTGCTTCGGGAATTGATACACCTGATGTTGCGGTTTGGGTTATGTTAAATTGAGCCACTTCAAATAAGTTTTATTATAAATATGTTATTTTTTTATTAAAATTAATTGGTTAAATCACCTAATTCTAATATTCCCGCTAAGTTTATTATGCCTTCATTAACTAAAAGATTTTCAATTCTTAATAAAGCATCTGAATAGACTGTTTGACCACCTATAGTTACACCAATACCTGAAGCAATGTTAATAATACCTAGATTATAAACTTCATAAGCATACGAGTTTGTATTTGTGGATACAGTTCTGCTTTCTCCTGAGAAAACTACTCTAGGGAAGTTTGAACCTACGTTCTGGCTAGATTGATAAGAGCTAATTGCTACATTATCTAAAAATCTAATATTACTCATTCTTCAGAATTTATTTTTCTTAATGGATTTAAAACATCTATTGGCAAACGATTTCTACCATCAGGTGTAATCTGGGGGTTATTAATAAATATTTGGGGATCTAGGTTAGTTTGATATCTGTCTATACTTGTTTGCTCTACTTCCATAGAAAATATAATTTTTGATTTTTCGTTATATTTTTTAATGGAGTTAAGATCTTTTTGTACTATGTCTGGGATAATGTATCCGTACATATTAATATCAAATGTACTTTTTACGGAACGTTCTTCGTTTTGTACTAATTCATTTACAGTTTGAAACGAATCAATCATTGCTTTAAATTGGTAGCGTTGGGGATTACCCCAATAAGCATCTGAAGCATAGTTACATGCTTCAACTATTTTGTTTAGTTGGTCAATGTAATATGTCTGGATTAACACACTATAATTTAAGGTAACGTAATCGGGGACAACGTTAGCTATAAATTGTTTAGTAGGTATTCTATTGTTTAAAGCAGCAAAGTTTGAATAAAAATTTTTAGGATTGTATTGTTTTTGCCAAGATGTATATAAGTGAGGAAAGTTAGCATCTAACTTATTAGCTATACTTCTATTTTTAGTTATAGAATTTCTCTTAAACATTATAAGAGGCATCATTATAGCTCCGTTCTTATCCTTATAATATCCATCCTTTTGTACTGATTTCCATTTTTCAGGAGAACCATATATAATAGGAACTTCAATTCTTTGTCCGTTTTGGATAACGTAAGGTTGTATTACATTTTGAAAGTAATACATTACGGCCTGATCAATATCCTCTAAACCTACTGTAAATGGTTTATAAGTGTCTCCTTTAAGAGACATTTGTTCGGAACGATTAAATGGAATACCGGATTGGTTAAAATCAGGGAATTCACTATATTGATTTGGTTGATTAGGATTTCCTACCTTAGGATCGTAAGGTATAGGCAAATCAGCACTTATCTGTTGCTGTGATTTAGGAATAGGTTTTCTATACTCAGCCATTAGAATCGTTCAAGAGTTATTTGTACTTTATCAGCAGGTATATAGTGGGTTTGGCATATAACAGAAACGTTATAACCAAATCTATTTAAATCAGTTTCTGGTAAAGGATTAATATTTAAGGGGGCTGCTGGAACGTTTTGTCCTGTAGAATCATCAAATGGGTAATTTGGGTCTTTACCTACAAATAATTGGTATTCTGAGGTTGAATCTATTTCGTAATAAGCTTTTTGATACATAATAATATCACCTACTTGAGGTACTATATTAGCACCATAAGGATTATCTAAAGAAGCAGAATATAAATCGTCTCTTAAAAATTTAAATGTAGGTTTAAAATTAAAATTTATACCTTGATCTCCTGAGGGCCATTCAACATTAGAAAACTCTATTAAACAATATAAGATAACAGGTCTGTTATAATATTTGTTAGAAGAAGCTTCACCATATACGTTTACTTTAGTTTCATCTAAATTAAATTTATATAAAACACATTCTTGAGAAATAATATTATGCATCAACTCTCGGTTAATGTATCTAAACATTGAAATGTCTCTTGCTTCTCCGTATAGTGCCATTATATTCTTCTTAAAGTATCGGTATTAAACTTAATGTTTATAACCCCCGGAATTCTACGTTGATCATTCTCTCCAGATTTTAGAATTTCTTGTCTAAATTCTTCTAAATCTTCTTCGGGTTTTCCTGTTCTACTTAAAAATTTAATATTTACTTTAGTATATTCAATATTTTGTTTTTGAGGATATTCTGGAGGGGTAATATTTCTTACTGTAGTAATTTTTCTTAATGCTCTTATCTGATCTAGAATGTCACTAATATTTTCGTTAACGTTAGACTGAATAGCTAAATCGATTTCATAGGTATTTAAAATTTCAGATAATATGTCTTTTAATTTTATCATCCTACAAAAATTGTCATTGGTACATTATTAATTTCGCTTACTCTAGCTACAGATTCAGCTGCTCTTCTTTCAAGCATAGATTGGCGTGAAGTTTGGTCAAAGTAATCTCTTAAACGAGTAATTAAAGCTTCTTTATTTATTGTGGATTGATTAATTAAATCTTGACCATTTAATGTTACTTCAGCTCCGGGGATAGGGATTTGAGAGTATTTGTTTCTTACATTACCTAAAGTTTCTTTTACTAAAGCTAAAGTATATTCAAAAATCCAACTTCTACCTATTGAGTTAACTGTAGAGTAAATAGGATTATTATAAGGATATTGTGAAATATTTGTAATTAAATTACTACCAGATTGTAAAGAATCTTCGTATACTTGATCTACCAGAGTATATTGAAACCAAAGTTTACCAGGATTTCCATCTTCACCAGTACCTGGTATTGGGAATATTCTAAGTTGGTTATTAATTAATTCAAAGCTATAAGCATCAAATAATATATCTTGTGCTAATTCTACAGCTTGGATAGCTTGAACGTTATAACTTAAAGAGCTCATTAAGTAGGTATTGTATAACCCATACCCGGCTGGAACACCACCAAATCCCATGAATCCGGTAGAACCACCTAAAGCACCTAACCCGGCACCACCTGCTGAAAAATATTGAGCTGAGGCTGGGATGCCTTCGTAGAATACTCTTTTAATTTCAAGTTGTTTTCCGCTAACTCCTAAGGTTCGTACGGCCCAATCATTTAGGTCATAATCCTGAATGCTTTGGGTTAGTTCTATAGAACCACTATACCAAGTTACATTACCTCCTACTCCGGCTTGTTCACCATATTCATCTGATAAACGGACAATGTTTTGGAGGTTAGGAGTTACTAGTGTTTCTGAAAAATCTGCACCTGAAGAGTAGGAGTTTTCAGATCCCTCCATTGAAATGTAATCTTCTCTTTGTTTGAAAGCGTAAAGTTCATTTCCGTAAACTGTTGTTGCTTCTTCAAACGCAGTCCAAAATTGAATATCTTGTAATTCAACGTTTTCAATAGGCCATCCTAATCTACGAGCACAAAATACAGTTATTTTATCAGCATCAGTTTGAAAATCAATATCATTATTATAAAAACCAAATGCTGTTGGTGGTGGCAAAGTTGGATTAGCATTGTAAGCTATTAAATAAGCTACAAAGTCTGAGGAACCACTATAAATAGGAATATTTGCCATATTAATATTTTATTATAAATATGAAAAAAAAAGGCTCCAAATGGAAACCTTTAATTTTATATATAATTTTTATTTAAAATAAAGAAACCCATACACCTCCTGAAGAGAAGAAGGGAATACCACTTGATGAAACTGCAAATGAAGAAGGATATGTAGTAGCTGAGGGGAGTGTGCTTTGAGTAATTAAAGTAATTAAAGCAGAGCCTGAGATTAGTATAGAGCCTGTTACAACAAGATCACCTATTACTTTACTTGAGCCTGATACTATTGAGGAACCCGATACAACATTTGTTCCTATTACTATACTTGATCCGCTAACTATTTGAGATCCAGTTATAGAATGTGAACCAGTAAAGTACTGGAAGTTACCATCTAATTCTTCTATTGTTAAAGCTGATCCTTTTGTTGATCTATAAATTAATGCCATGAGTGTTAATGTTTATTATAAATATTATGAAGAGGCTACAATATACTCTAATTGAATAGAACCTGTGTAGGAAGGGGTTGAATCTCCAGCTTTAGCTTTAATTTCGCTAATGTAAATAAAATCTGAATAATATTGTTCATCTACATACCCTTCTACAACATAATCTCCTGCTTGAGAAGCATTAAAATCATCATTACTTAACATAAGAGATTTACCAGGGTCTACTTTAAATACAACAGATTCTTCGTTTGTTTTAATAATATATATACTGGCAAATTTATCACTATTTACTAAATTTGTAATTCTAATATATTTAACATCGGAGTTAACAAATGAACCTGGGGTTTGTGTTGATTCTGAATTGACAAAACTAATAATACCTACTCCTGTTCCTTCAAAATCATAAGGGATTGTATCAATTCTTCGTACAAATTGATTAATACCTGGGATAGTAACTGTGTTTATAGCAGTTTCTATATTATTATTAGGTAATGTAATTTTTTCTTGAATGGAAACAGTAAGGTTTGACATTTTATTTTTGTTATAAATATATAAAATTTTATCTAATTTTACCTGATGTCCCTAATGTTAAACCTTGTTCAGCGGCCTCATCGTAGTAACTAATTAAATCCTCTACAATTGGATGTCTGTGATTAGTTTTAAGAGAAATAGCACATAAGTCTTTTATCTTTTTAGCTCCAGTATACAAAAACCTAAAACCAGATTCGCGCTTAGATTTTAAATCTACTTGATTATCGTCTCCACAAATAATCATTTTTGAACGTAAACCTAAACGAGTTACAATCATTTCCATTTGCTCGTGTGTTACGTTTTGAGCCTCGTCCACTATTACTATTGAATCCATAAATGTACGACCTCTCATAAATGATAAAGGTACTATCTCGATCTGACCATTAGTTATAAGTTGTTCTACTTTAACCTTATCGTATAAAGCGTACATGTTTTGGTATATAGGTTGTACCCACGGGTCCATCTTTTCGCGTAGATCACCAGGTAAGAATCCTATTTCCTCTTTTGATACGGTAGGTCTTGTGATGATAACTTTTTCAGCTTCTTTCATAAATAGCTTCTCTAGTGCTACTTGACACGCTAAAAATGTTTTACCTGATCCGGCTGAACCGGCTAATAATGTAACTGTATGTTGTAATATTTTTGCTTTGGCTTCTTTTTGTTCTGAATTTAATTCGGTTTTAAACTTAATTGGAGTTTTGGGTTTGCGCTTTTCCTGAAAGATTTGATCTTCGTGGTGATGTGAAGCCATATATTAAATAATAAGTGAAACAAATAATTATCGTGTATACATATAAAAAAAAGAGCCCCGCTTTCGCGGGGCTCCCTATTTTCTAGGTTATTCTAGATTAAAGGCTGTTTAGGCCAGAAACGTAGATTTTACCGTAGTATTCAGGACGTAACATCTTCTTCGCGTAGCGAGTCATTAAGCCCTTACGTGGTACGAATGTATCGGGATCGTAGATCAATGGAGTCATGATTAACGGAATGTACGGAGCGAACACGGCACCAGTCTCTAGGAACTGTGAACCTCTGTAGCCCATAAGAATGGTGTTTTCAACCATGTATGGGTTTTTGTACACTGTGTAACGGTTGTTAATTTGACCCATCTTCTGGATACCAAATGCGTATTCCATCTTAGAAGCATCACCATCGCTGTTAGAAGCGAATCCGGGGATAGACTCAATGATAGTAGCTACAGTTGGAGACAATACCATAAAGTTAGCACCTCCGCGGAGAGTTAACTGGTGGATTTTGTTGCTCAACTTTTGCATCTTAGTACCAAGAGTTTGGAACCACTGACCTTGAGTGTTGAAGAAACCAGATGAAGAAGCAGCCATTGTTGAACCATCGTAAACAATGTTATTATTAACTGACCAGTACTCTGTACCTGCAGCAGCATCTTGAATCAACATCGCAAGGATTTCAGAATCGATTTCCAATGAAATGTGCTCAGACATGATGTTTGTTACTTCAGCCTCAGCGTCGAGAGCTTGATAAGCGTTCAAGTCTTGAGCAAATTCAGGTGTCCAAACGGCCTTTAACTTACGTGTTTTAGCAACGATAGCTAATGAACGCATTTGGATATTGATTTCTGGGATCAAAGAAGTATTTTCAAAATCACCAGCGTTGTTCTGAGTTGCTTGAGCAAAGTAGAACAATGTACCAGTAGTACCGTTAGCAATTGCACCATTAGAGGCAGAAACGAACATTTCAATACCACCAGTTGAGGTAGCATAGTTGTAAGCGTTGATCTGACCTCCGGCAACAGCAGAAGCTGAAGTGAATGAGAAACCTCTAACTGCTTCAAGATCTACAACGATAGCATCACCAGAAGGAGTTGTTGGAACAGGTAGGTTACCAGAAGAGATAGCAATTTTGATGATCTGACCAGCAGCTTGAGATGCTGAAAGAGCTGAATCAAAACCTACGTCTCTCCAAGATGCAGTAGTAGCAGTAAAGGTTACGCTGTTAACAGCACTTTGAGTAAAGAGTGAATAAGCAAATCTACCAGGACCATAGAAACCACCACCATCAACTGGATCAGTTGTAGAGAATGGATACTGGGTAGAGGCTTGGTTACCGTAAACGGATTGACCAGCAGTGTATCTGTTAGGAGATGTGTTGGTAGCTGAGTTCTTAGTATTACCATACTGGAAATCAAGGTAGAACACAAGGCCTGAAGGAAGGTTCATTGGCTGTACAGAAACGAATTCTTTAGCAGCGATTTGACCAAATACCTTACGAACTAATGGGAGAGCGATGCCTGCCCAGTTGTTACCAGTACCTGGAGTGAATGCGGCAGTACCGCCGTCTACTTGAGAAGTTTCAACAACTAATTGTTTAGCTTGGTTCTCAAGAATTAAAGACATGTTATTTTTCTCGACCTCAGACTTGAGACCTTCGAGCAAACCTGTCTTTTCCCATTTTGCAGCGAGTTTAACTGCATCTGACTGGAGGTTTTTCCAACCGGCACCAGCAGACTCTAAAAGAGATTGAATGTTTGACATTTTAAATATCGGATTTTGTTTATTTTATAATACCAGCTAATTTTTGCCATCTAGCAAATTGTGAATCAACTTCAACAATTTGTTGTTTTGGCGCAACGCCTGCCGGCTTTGAGGCGCTGCCTAGGTTTTCTCTAATTGGGGCTTTTTCTTTGATGCCCTCGTTTAAAGTTTCATATACAAGCTTTACTTCCTTAACGGTTGTAGCCTTGTCAAATGCTTCAAGAACTTTAACTTTCTGGGTTTCCATTAAGTTTTTAGCTCTAAAGATTTTGTTAGTGTAAAGAAGTTTAGCGTTAAGTAAATTGACTTCATAAAGTTCAGATCTTAATTCCTCAAGTTCTTCTTCCATTTTATCAGTTTTTTCTGCTTCACCCATATCAGCTTTTTTACCTTTTACAAAAGCAATAGCTTTTTTAGCTAATTCTTGTGCAGCGACAGCACCAGCTGGGATGCCTAAGGCTCCACCAATAGCATATGCCATAGTTTCTAATGGGTTTTGTAGTGCGAATTGACTTAACTCTACAGCTGTAGGGAGATCAATTTCATTTACTTTTTCTTCTTCACCTTCCATGATTTCTTCTGTTTCGTCTTCGTCTTCGATTTCGATTTCTTCGTCTTCAGACTCTTCGTCTTCGCCTTCAAATTCGTCACCGGCTTCTAATTCACCAGATTCAACCATGTTTTTAATTACATCCTCAATAAAAGATTTTAAATCATCCTCTGACATTTCTTCAAGGTCGATATCATCTTCGTCTTCCATTTCTATGTCAACGTCGACTTCTTCCTCGGCTTCTTCAGCTTCGTTCGTGTCTTGGGAATTTTTCATTTCTTTATCGAGTTCAGCTAAGATTTCATCTAGGTCTGTTTCTTCGTCTATATCTTCAGATTCAGCTAAGTCTTTTCCGTACTTCATTTCTTCTGTACGTTTAGTTTCTTTACTTTTACCTCCGTCTTTACGATCGTCGTCCCTATACTTCTTCTTGGCTTCATCCATTTTATCTACTTCGTCGAGTTCTTCTTCATCCAATTCCTGAAGTTTTGCTGAAAGCATTTCCTTCATTCTTGGTGTAAAAGCCTCTTCTAAAGCAGCTTTTGCGTTTGCAATAGCGGTTTCTTTAAGCGCTTTTGCATCAGCGATTGCTTCAGTGAGCATATCTCTGTTTGCCATTTTCCTCAAAATTTTGTTTGTGGGTTACGGTTATTCATGAACCGTAATAAGAATTACATATCTATAAATGTTGCATGTAAGCAACATATTCAAGTATACATATATGGAGGTATATTAAAAACAAAAAAAGGGGGAAACTTTCGTTCCCCCCACCCAAGGTAGCGCCCTAGGGAATATTATAATACAGGACAAGTTCCGTTAGCGCAAAGAATATCTGTTAAAATTGGATTAACTTTACCGTATGAATTAGTTAGGTATTCTTTACCTTCTTTTACTAAATGCATGTACGAGCCGGGGTTTGATGGGGTTGATACAAAATCCCAGCAAAGTAACTCGAAATCATCTTGGACCTCTAATACTTCGCCCATTTGTTTAAGAGAACCCATACCGCGCGAAGATACGCCTACTTGAACACCATTATCAATAAGTGCTTTTAAGATATTACCTGACACTGTAGGTAGGATTTCAATTTTACCTACTACATCGTCTCCATCCCACCACATATCTCGAATAATGTGGGATACATTTTTTAAGTTAATAATAGAAGAATCGGGGTGGTCTAATTCACCTGTAGCTCTATTTTGTTTAACTACCTCCTCGTATTTATCTATTTCTCTTTGCCACAAATCTTTAGCGTAGTACCTACCATTACCATTCTTAATCCCAGAAGTAGCTAAGATACCTTCAACAATTGGATTGCCGGCGGGTGATCTTAAGCCTTCTATTAATTGAATAGGTTTAACCTGAAATGGTTGGGTTTCAACTAATACTTGTTTCATATTACATGTACAGGTCGTCAGGCATTTCTTCAATGTCTACTTCATCAACTATTCCTTTTTTTTCTCCCTTATTTACTTTTTCAAGCAGTTTTTCGTACTTTTTCTTAGCATTAGAAAGTTCTTTAATTTCTTTTTCTATTTCTTTAATACGAGTAGGGTTGATAAATTCAGCAATAGCATCGTTTTCTTTAACCATAGAAAGCTTACCTTCGCGGTTCATTACTTCTTCATCGATAGCTCTCATTTTAGCTTCTAAAGCAGCTACATTACCTGCTACCTCAATTTCTTTAAGACGAGACATTAAATCTTCTTTCTTAATTTTTTCTTTCTCGATTTTTTCGCCTTTAGCAACTCCAGCACCGTAAGCATCTTGTTCGCCTTTGTCTTTTTTATCTACATCAGGACTGCCCTTATCATCGCGTTGGAATTCATCGTAACTTTCTGAAAGAAGCTCTGTTAATTTAATCATGGTTTCTTTAACTGTTGATTTTAATAAATCGCCGTAACCACTGGCTTTGTATTTACCTTTGGCTTCTTTAGGAGTACCTAAACTAGGAGCTTCGGTTTGGTAACCGATTCCTTTAATGCCAAAAGCTTGGTTAGTTGCATAATATGTTCTATCTTTTGCTAAATTTTTAGCTACAATTTCCTTTAACTCCTTTACAGTTTTATCTGTGTTTTTAGGATCTTTCATTTCAGCATAGTATCCATTTAAAAAAGCTTGACCATAAACATTATCAATAAATTTAGGATCTTTGTAATCGTAACCTCTAGTTTCCATATCAGTTACTTCTTTAGTAGGTGCCTTTTCTTCTGCTTTAACTTCACTTAAGAAATTATTAAAATTAGCAAACGGGTCTATAGTTTTAATACCTAATACCTTAATTCCTTCTGAAAGAATTTGTTTGTTTTTTAAAATAGTAACGGTTGTATCGTATGGGGTAATATTAGTAACTAAATGAGGAAATAATCTACGAGCAGACTTCATAAATTCGTCTTTTCGTCCTTTACCTTCATTAAGTAAATTATATTGTTCTTGTAAAGTTTTCATTATTCTCCTTTTAGTGTTGTTTCAATGTCTTTTATTAAATCTAAAATTAAATCAGTTCCATATACTACAGAATACGATTCTGGTTTTTCTTTATAGTAATTTATTGTTTCGTCTTGAGCATTATCTAGTAATGGATATAAATTATTTAAACGAGTTCTAATATCATCAAAAGCGCGTATGCGTTTTTCCTGATATTGAACACGGCCTGGATCGGCTTCGTTTACATTTAATTTATATTTGTAGCCCATATCTATAAATATTAAGGTTTTCCCCAGAGATAATTAGTATCAATAGCTTTAGATTTAGCTGCTAATTTAACTGGGTTGACTTCTTTATATCCCAAGTTTTTAACGTAGTAGTTATTTTTAACTCCTTTAGGGCCTGCTTTTGGACCGGGTCCTAAAGTAGATCCAGGGTTAATTTCGGTAACGGGTTTCATTCCTAATTTATAATAGTACTTATGTTTAGTACCTTTATCTTTTTTATTAGGATTAAATGAAGCGGGAACAGCATAGTTACCGGCACCCCCAATACCAGGGTTAAAAGCAGCCGTACCACCATTTACTCCCATAGTTTCAAACATACCTTTAATCTTTTGGTATTCTGAAGGGTATTTGGTGCGCATGTGGGTTCTAAGATTATTTCTTAAACCCCTAAATTGATTATATATTTCTCCAAATTTGGGGTCATTTATTACCTGAGGATCAGTAGCGATTGCTCTAAGAGTTTCTAAAGCGCGGTTAATGTCAGATAAAAGAATTTCAAAATCAGGAACGTATGTTACATCTGATTCGTTTTCTTCGCCTCCGGGCGTAGGGGTAAGAATAAATTTTCTACCTCTAACTATTTCCCTAATTTTATTGAATAGAGGATCCATGTGCTGCTTTAAGTTCTTCTAAAAGTTCAAAATATTGAAGAATATTTACGATATTTTCACTAGTAACCTTAGAAGTTTTATCTAATTCTTGAATTAAATTAGATACTTCATTTATTTTAATTTGAACAGCTTTATCTGTGACTTGTTGGTTCAACTCAGCTAATTGAGATTTTACTTCTACAATTTTTGAATTATAAAATTCTCTTAGTACTGGGGTTGAGTCTACTGAATTAATGTATTCTCTTAAAATTTCTTTTTGGCTAGAATATAGATCACTATATTTGCCGTTAAATTTTTCCATTAAAATACGATAAGTTAACATACGAGTATCCTTATCATAAGCTTGAAATTCTCTTAGTACCTCAGCTTCTACTTGCTTTTCTTGAATAGGAGAAGTAGAAAGATGCTCTAATAGAGTCATCTTATTATTTACTATAATGTTAGTATCTACTAGAGTATCTGCGTTTTGGATTTCTGTTAAAGTATACAATGCAGCGAATGCTTTATAGTGAGATAATTTAGTTTTAAAAAAATCTTCTAAATTATAATGTTTTTTAATCTCATTAATAAGATTATATTTTTCTCTTCTTAAAGCATTACGATTAAGCCTTTTAGAAGTTTCTAAAAGTGTTTGAATCATTATATTTGCTCTACCCTCTGTTAAAGAAATATTTTTAGCTAATGTTTCATAAAGTTTATATTCTTTACCTAATTCACTTTTTACAAAATATTTTTGTATAATGCCTATGGACTTGGAATTAATACCATTAAGTGTATCAGCTGTTACTTGACGAACAAGCAATTCGAAAAGGATACCGGTATTTTTATACTTTGAATGTTTAATGTTCATTCCAAATAGGATTTATTATAAATATATGGGGATATATTATTCTTTAATTTGAGATTCGTCTAATAGTGATTCTCTACGTTTATCAGCAGTAAAAACTAATTCTTTTTGTAAAGATTCAATTAGTGAACGATTTTTATTTAGAACTGATTCATTTAGACCAGGTTGGTCGTCATGTTTCATATCCTTTCTACCTAAACGATCCCGTCCAAAGGCATTATCTTGAGTATTAATGTTAGATGCTTTTTCTTCGGGACGACCTAAAGGTTCCTTTTCATCATATCCTGTAGGAACATCACCTGTAGGTTCGGTATACATTCTACCTTTACCATATAATGAAGCTAAATCATGTGGTGTACCGTATGAGCGACCTGTAGTTAGAGGATCATTACCTTCGGTTTCAATTTGTTGCATACGGAATTTACGCTTTTGATCTTGAACAATAAGATTTCTGTATTCCTCATACTCATCTTCACTAAAGTGGAAGATATTATCATAAATCCAATCAGTTGGGAGGAGTTTATTTTCCATGATTTGGGATGCTAAATCTACTTTTTCTTTCATCAACGCAATTCTTTCTTGGTCGTATATAATAGAAGGAGTAGTTAAACGAAGCTCAAAATTAGTCATTTGTTCGTTTTCGTATCCCTGAGCGTATAAGTGAATAATAGCAATTTTATAAAGTTCTGAGAGTAAGATACGTTGGATACGATCAATTGTACGACCAAAGCGAATATCTTCAGCAGCTAATGTAGCTTTACCTTGAAGATTTTCATCGTAACCCATAAATGCTTTAGGTACCTTAAGAGCGGCAAATAACTTATCTCTTAAGTAAGTTACGTCTTCAATAGCAGCATACTCTAAACCTTTTGTAGTTTCAATTTTAGTTGCTTGGTCATTACCTCTAAC
>Ga0181358_1000972_pt1 | contig 13129 bp, 9 predicted proteins | sample Fa13VDMM110SD_FD_130096 | JGI IMG/M metagenome (GOLD analysis project Ga0181358, IMG submission 130096) | Freshwater viral communities from Lake Michigan, USA - Fa13.VD.MM110.S.D | ecosystem: Environmental > Aquatic > Freshwater > Lake | place: USA: Michigan | collected 2013-09-24
ACGCGGTGAAGGCAGAATGATTCGTAGAGACGGAGTAATCCTGCGTCCTGTTGTCTCGTCTTCAGTTCTTCGGTCGTTCAGTGAAAACCCTGACATGGTTGAAGGTGCGATGATACGAGCAATTCAATTGCCCGAAGACATTACATCGGACGATTTAGCCCTACTTGGTGGAGCATCTATGAGCAAAATTGCCTTCGTTGCACCAAATGGCGTTGTTGTTAGTCTTGAGCGGTCACGAGCATTCACTGTTGGCGAGAAACGCAAATTCCCACGCATGATTAACGCTCTTGCTGAATCAAGTACAAAAGACAACATCATAAAAAACATTGAGGATTTCGCTACAAATTCTGGTGGCGCGTTTAAGTACTCAACACAGTTTGGTGATATTCCTGACGCGCTTGAGATGGTGACATACACGGGTACTGATGGTGTTGAGCGAACAGCGCCTCGTTGGATTTATGAAACATTTATCAAGAAGAATTTGAAATAATATATTTACAAATCCTCTGAAATTCCATGTCCTTATTAGTGATACCATTTTCATATAGCAATATCGCCGTTGGCAAAAGCGGAGAACAGAAGTCTTCTTCGTATTCCTTGGAAAGCACCCAATGAAATTAGTTTTCATTATAAAAAATCGCGACAACTCGCCCTTTATGGTGGTCTCAACGACCCCTGAAGGAACAAAGTTTCAGCCAATGACGGAGCCAGCCAAGGAACTTGCCGTCTTTTTGCGTCAAGAGTACTCAAAAACCAAAATTACCAAAGCAGAATTAGAACAAGTAGTTGATTCTTCTAAGATAATCGAAGGTCCAAGCCCTGATAGTTCAGCAACATCTAAAAAGGTTGCTCTTCTCAATGATGAACCGCGACTTGCTCAACAATTAGCGACACTGCCTGTTCTTTCAATTTCAGAAGTTCTTCTCTCGGAATTTTCTAATGCCGAATATAGAAATGTTTTAACTTTTAAAGCGGCTTCATTCATATCAGACCAAACACGGTCTTCGGCAAACTTTGAAGTCAAGGCTGTTCGCGCTATTTGGGATCCGAGCCTCTCTATTCCCGGCACAAATCGCCGTGGTGGATTTCGTTGCCCTGTAGGAACTAGGTATGGCGGACAAATAACAGACCGTTTTGGTCGTTCCTGTGGATGGGGTGTTGCAAGGCGTATCGCTAACCAAATCGCAGATATTGGTGAGCGTCTAGAACAACGAGATGATGGCAAGCGTAAGCGTCGCCTTGACCGTCGTAACGCACGAATGATTGCGCGTCTACAGGGTGAACAACGAACTGGTCGTATTGAGGGTGGCTTGAGAGGTATTGCTCAAAGACTTGATGGCGGTGGAAGTGCACCAAGAGCACCACGCCCACAGAGGGAAATAGACCCCGTCCGTGAAGCCAATCGCCAAGAAGCATTAGCGGAATTGCGCAGACTCCGCGATGAAGTAATTATGCCAAGAGTTCCAAGACGAAGGGGACGGCAAGCACCAAGAGACGAAGAGGTCGATGCCCCATCTGCACGCCAACCTCGTAACAGACGCCGTGATGCGATTCCCGAAACAGCACCAAAACCAAAGCCGAAACCGAAGCCCGCGCCAAGACCTGCACCACAAGGACGACGACGCCCACAGCCTCGCCCACAAGTAGCCCCACAACCAGAAAATGTTGATGTGCTAACAGCGCGAGAGGCTTCTGATGCAGGTGAGTCTGAAGCATTCAAACCATATGTTCTTCGTAAATACAACGAGTACGCACAGCGTGTTCGTGAGATTCGTGAAGGTGGTGGCAATGCAGGAATGTTGACACGACGCGAATGGTACGCGATAAATAAAGATAACTTGCGTGATGCTTGGAAAGATGTTCACGGTCGTAGCGCACCACAAGACTTTGAACCACCAGCACCAAGGCGTCCACAAAACAATCGTCGTCGCCGTCGCGCCGCTACAGCAGTTGATGCGGGTCGTAGCGCATCACGCAAACCTGCACCTGATGATGTTCCTGAGCCTGCACCAGCAAAACCTGTTCGCCGTGCACCAAGAAAGCCTTTTACTTCACCAAAGAAGGGATTTGCCGACTCGGCATCTGCACAGCGTGCTCGTGCCTTCATGGAAAGGGACAACAACAGAGCAGAAGTATACAAAATTGTTAAATTCAACGGGAAGCATTACGTTGTTGAAAACAACGAAGTAATCCGCGCAAATGCCGCTGGTGCAAACCTTGATGTATTGGTTGAGCCACCACGTCCGGGCGCTAGACCAGCAGTGGTTGAACCACCCGCGCCAGTCGGTCCGACAAACTTGCCTCCTGCTCCGCCTTCTCCAGTCGGTCCTACGAACTTACTTTCCCCGCCTGCTCAACCAGCACCACCAACACCACCACAAGCACCAAGACCAAGAAACGCACCAAAAAACAATGTTGTTTCACTTGACCAAGACGCCGCCAAGAGAGTCAATGACCGAAATGTTGCAGGAATTAAAAAAAGCAAGCCGTCGCGATTCAATAAAAACCATGGTCATGTTGAAATAGGGGGAATACTTGTTCCTCAGGGAGTAAGAAAGGGAAACGCCAATATTTCAACACAGGCACAAGCAAATGATTTTGTGAAAAATGGCGGTGACCTTGATGATGTTCCAGATGTTTTTCTCAAAGGCGCAATTCTCGCTAATGCGAACTATCCAAATGAGCCTGCTGGTCAGATTCGTAAACGGTTCAAGTTGGAGTCCGATCCTGGCAATGGAATCAATAACAGGGCGGCACGAAACAAAAAGAATAAAACCTATTTGGTGGAAGATGCCGTCTCTGGTAAGAAATACATCCTAAAGAGTCCGTCTTATGTTGAAAATGAATTTATTGGCGAACAGTACGCGGCGATTATTGGTCAGGCATTCGGTAGACCAATGTCAAGGGTCAGGATTGCTGGAGATATCGTCAGCATTCAAGGCGACCGAAGAATAACTAGGAACCCATCAATTCTTGTAGAGCATTATGGCGATGTGGTAGATGGTGACATAAAGGCTGGACGAAATACACCAAATCAAGTAGATCCAGTTGCAAGGGAAATGGTACGAGTTCTAGATGGGGTTTTGGGTAATCCAGATAGGCATCCGGGGAACTTTCTTTGGGTTGGAAATGAACAAATTCCAATTGACCACGGCATCTACAATAATGGCATAGGAAAAATCGCACAAATATCCAAAACAAATGCGGTGACGCTCCTCAGGGGAAGTGTTCCGCCGAACCGTGAGGCTATTGCCCAAATACAGGATTCAATTTCAAAACTTACGGTTGAGCAAATTGATTCAATCGTTGACAGCATGAGGGAAAGTTGGGGCTTATTAGATGACGCGACACCAGCAGATAGAATCAAGATAGACGCCTCGGTTCAAGCAATGCGAGTAAATCTAAAAAATCTAAAAGAGGCTGCTGATGAACTTCGTCTTGCGCGACCATAAGGAGAAAAAATGATTGAAGATGGATATTTTGTAAGTTTCTTTTTTGATGATGAAGCAAAGAAACGGGAACCACGCAACATCGTTGTAATCAAAAACGGAAAAGTTGCCATATATGTAAATCCAAAAGAAAACGAGGACGACAAAAAGTGGCTGTCTTCGCTCAGCGAAAGATTGTCAAAACTAGAAAACGACAAGAAAAAGTATGAGTACGAAGCGTCGTCACTTGAAAGTTATTGGGCTTGGAACGGCTACACACCAAACCCGTCAGACTTTATTGAACCGAATCAATACGACGGAAAATATGACACTCTTTTAGAAAAATGGAAACCAAATGCTCAATAATGTTGTTGACTTTAAAGCCAAATCTTTCCTTAGCGAAAGAAACACCTCCACTATGGCTTATGAGGTTAAGGCTGTTCGTGCCATTTGGGATCCGAGTCTCTCCATTCCGGGAACAGACCGTCGCGGTGGTTTCCGTTGTCCGGTTGGAACACGATACGGTGGGCAAATAACCGATAGGTTTGGTCGTTCATGTGGATGGGGCGTAGCACGCCGAATTGCAAACCAAATTGCTGACATTGGTGAAAGAATGGAAAACATTGACGATGCTCGTAGAGGTCGTCGTATTGCTCGCCGTGAGCGCAGAATTCTCCAACGCTTAAACCCTGAAGGCGGTGGCGCTGGTCGTCTTGAAAGAGGTTTGCGTGGTGTAGCAGAAAGATTAGATGGTGGAGATGTTCCGTCTCCTGCTCCTCGCGGTGGAAGGCGTCGCACTGTTACGCCTCGTCCACCATCTGTTGATGCACCTGAGGCTGTTTCAACACCTGAAGCGCCTCGTGCTCCACGCAGACGGCGTGCACCAAACCTTCGTGACTCTGAGCAACGACGCATGGATAGAGAGATTGAACAGCCGGGTGCGCCACGCACAGGTGAAGCACCTGCTCGTCCGAGACGACCCGTCAAACCGCGTGGTGAAGGAAACCTGCGTGTTTCTGAACAACGACGCATGGATAGGGAAATCAACGAACCCGGCGCACCGCGCACAGGTGAAGCACCCGCTCGCCGTCGTCGCCGAGCAGTTGTAGAAGCAGCGAAACCACCTAAACCGCAACAGGAAGAAGCAAAGAAGCCAAAGCCCATTGTTGAGCCAAAAGTCGTCAAACCACGACGCCCTAAACCAATGGATGTCGCCGAAAGCGATCCGGATGAACGCTCCGAACGAAATGTTAGAAATCGTTTTCGTCGACGAGGCTTACCTAACGATGCATATTGGAGAAATCCAGACTATGCGGGCGAAGACAAAAATGAATTAGAGAGACGATTTGGGCGCTACTACTCTGAGGACAACAGACGAAACGCACGCGGGAATTTAGTAAACGAAAGAATTGCAAGAGGCGAAGGTGACGCAAACCGTATTGCCGCAGACATCATAAGAGCCTTCGGTGAAAACAACCTCCCTCTTCGACAGGTTGAATTTGACGATATTGCAGGTCCGGGAAATAGCGATAACGCGGCTCGTTCAGTAGAAGTACGGGCAGAAGCGGCTCGTCAGGCTGACGCGATTTTGGCAGATGCCGATAGGGAGCGTGCTTTTGAGTTAGAAAATCCTGACGCCTTCCTTAGGGCATTCGCTCCTGATATTTTGGCAAACCTTTCACTGGATGAATACGAAGAATTTGTAGCACAGTGGATGGACGAGAAGGGGAATTTCCTTAGATTGAATGATGCTTCTGATTTTGGTGATGCTGAAACTCTACGCGAACGCATTCGAATAAATAATGATGAGATACGGTTCGCTAATGAACGTCTTGAAAGAGACTTGCAGAGAATAAGAGAACTAGAAGGTTCTTTAACCATGGCTCAGATGAGGGGAAGGGCTCAAGACAGGAGAGACGCACTGTCACGAATTGCTGTCAACGCTCAAGACATACGTCGACGAGGAATTGAAAATGCTGAATTTCAAAAGGCTATTGATAACGCTGATGCAAAGCCAAAAACTCCAAAACCCAAAGTAGTCAAAAAACGCGTCATTAACCTCAACGATGTATTAAGAGACGACACTTTTGTTGAGCGTATGAACAGAGATGTTTTGGGAAAGCGCTTGGAAATTCTAAATGACCCAAAAAACTTCACTGGTGCCAACGACCGAGACGCTGAAGCGAAAAAACGTACTGCTTTGCGTATCGCTGAAGCAAATATAATTGCGCTTAATGCTCGTCTTCAGCGAATTCAGTTAGGACAAGTTAGAGGCGATGTAAGTCCTCTTGATGTTGTGCGTGGTGCTGATAGGGAAATAAATGTACGCGAACTGAAGGAAGAAATTGAATCAGTCATTGAAGCATGGGGCGAGGTTGTAAAACACAACACACCACGTCCTGCGGACAAGCCCGAAGTTACGCCAGACGTAAAACCTGATGTTCCTGCTAAACCAAAAACACCAGATGCACCTGAAGCACTCAAATTTGAACCACAATTAGCAGGTGTAGCGAAATTATCGCCTGAAAACGAAGCGCTAGTAGAGCGTTTGTTTAACGAGATTTTGACTCCCGAAGAAAGGGCGCGATTCAACTTAAATGTTGATGCTTACTCATTTAATGAAAACGAAGGGCGACAGTCCGCTGTTAGGGATTTCAACTATGCACTACTTCAAGAAGCAGAAAAATATGCACAAAACCCACAACAGTACGGTGATGTGCAAAATAGGTTGCTGGCATTACAAGCACAATTCCTAGAACGAATAGGCGTCGATGGGAACTACCGCACAAAACAACAAATAGAGGCAAGACTTGTTGAACTAAAAGAAAAACAACAAGAAAACTGGCGTTTGCTTGCCAATCCTCGTGGCGCAAACGATATGGAAAAAGATAGGTTCCGTGCAGGAATAATGACAAAACTTGCGGAAAATCAGGGAAAAATTGGAAGATACGAACAGGGCTTGAGTCTTGTCAACAAACTTGAACCAGAAATTCGCAAGGCTATAAAGAGACAAGAACAAGGATTGGTTTTCAATCCAGATGCTCCGGGTGTTGTAAAACCTCTTGATGAAGATGTAATCAAAAAAATAAATTCTCAGATTGCTGATGCTATTAAGAGAAGGCAGGGAAAACTCGCCGCTTATCTAAAGAAGCGTGACCCCAACAACACCGCAAAATACATTGATATGACTAAGGAAAAATTTGATGCGCTTACTCCCTCAGAAAAAAAGGCTTACCTCGTGGAAGCGTACGGTCATTCAAGAATTGAGGGAGCGAACGGAAAACTATACAACGCTGTAGCCACAGTAAGTGGTTCTGGTCGTTCCTTTTCAGTTTCGGTTCAATTTAATGAGATTGACAAAGATGGAAATGTGCTACGCAACGTTGGTTCGTCTAGTAGAACAATAAATACATCCCAAGTTTACCAAAACTCAATGTTTATCAGTAGCAAATTAGACAGAGGTGCTGATATTCAAACTATTTACAACCAGCATGCTTTCCTTTATCTCAAGAAAATGGGTTTAAGTTCCGCGAAGGTAACCGCAGTGGATGACGGTAGGTATGTTTGGGCGCGAGTTGGTTTCATAAATTCAAGATCTCTCGGTTCTGGTGATTTGGCTGTGCTTGAAAAGGAATTAAGGTTTTTTGAGAAATTTGGTTCTGGTGGTCTCATAGGCAGTGAGGCAGAGTATATGAGAATAAGATCAATACTTAGTCAGGCGCGTCAAGGGAAAACTTTTTCACATCAAGAAATAATATTTGCCATCGACGACCCGTCTGGAAACAAGCCTCGCGGAGAATTCGTGAAACAATGGTTTGTTAAAAATCTTGGTTCTGGCGGAGGAACACTTTCTTTTGCTAAACAAAAGATTGGCGCACCCGCTGGTGGGACGAGGCGAGCACCTAGAAGGAGAAATCCATAATGAAATTAACGACAGAACAAAAAGACGCTATTAGGAACCAACTTTTTGAAACAGTAAAAAACCAAGAAAAACGCTCACGCATACTTACTGTCGCCTACGGTTTTGCTAACGAAAACGGCGAAGATGGCGACCTTGAGTCAATGGTTTTGTACCTCATGGATAAAGAGAACGAAAGCCAAATAGACGAACTATTTGAGGAATTCTCAATGTCTATGCCTTATTTGGCTGAAGCCGACGACAACAAAAATTAAAGAAACCTAATGACAGAAAAGCCGACTAATGCAACAACACGAGAACAGGCTCTTCGTGTTGCACGCATGCTTGGATGTCAAGGAGCCCATGAGCAGGGCGACGGATGGATGCCCTGTGGCTCGCCCGAGGAATATGTAGCAATCAAAAAGGGTGAAGAGGAATATCTCAAAGTCCGTGCTTCACGAAAGAAATCCCCTAAGCCGAAAATGGTTCAGCGCACTAAGCGTTTGGAAACAAAGTCCGATGCTTACTATGAAAACCGCGCTGACGCTTTAGCGGTCTCTCGTTCACGAGGATGTAGCGGTGTACGAACAGTAATCCTTGCTGGCAAGAAGTATTATGCCGTTTGTGAACCCAAGAAACCTAAGAACGGTTGGGAGAACCTCACCGAAAAGCCTATTACTGGCATCGCAACACTGCCGGGAGGTGGAATTGTGACTGGTTCTTTTTCGGGTAAATCAGTAGAAGAGAAGGGTTTCGTTAACTTTGTTAGCCGTTCAACAGACCCTGATGTATTTAGTAATCCAGAGTCTGCCCGTATCCGTGCACGAAATCTTGGTTGTATAGGAATTCGTAGATATACGGCAGGTGATGGCAAAACCGTTTGGTTGCCATGTACCAATGTGTCTGACTTCAACCGTCTTTCAGGCATTCGTGGGGATAACAGCCCTAGGAATAATCCTCGCCGACAGGGTTCCAAATTTGGAAAAAAAGTTCTCGGTACACCCATTGGTGGTTCTGTTGACAGTAGTGGGAATAAACCAATTGATGGCGACGGTGACGGCTATGTTGCGTCCACACCGGGTGGTGTAGATGATACACGGGTTTCACCTAAACAGAAGAAACGACCAAAGGGTGAAATAACCAAAGGCAATATAGATTTAAACAATCGTCCTGTTGTAAAAAATCGCGACGGGTCTATCAGCACGGTTCGTTCCATAACAATCACCGAAGGGAATACGGCTGTTGTCATCCCTACAGTAATCAAAAGACCTAATGGGAGTGGCGTAATAGTAAGCGACCGAGAAGCCATTAAGTACTACCAAAGAAGCGGTCAGCATTTAGGTAAATTTTCAAGGATACGAGACGCTGATACATATGCACGAAATCTGCATAATCAACAGGCTGCACAGTACCCGAATCCGGGTAAGTCTTTATTTGGGGAGGGGGTGCTCTCTTTTAAGGGTGTTCCAAAACCTAAAAAGAAGCCTCCCACCCTGACTAGCGACGACATCAACAACCTTGCTGTTCGTGTCCGTCAACATAACGCCAAATCAGCGTCAAAAGCAAAAACGAATCTTCGCGACCTCAAGATTGTTTATGTTCGCGGTTTATTAGAAGACGGGAGAAAAGAAGCGGACAAACGTGTGTCAAAATTCCTTTCTTTGCTTAACTCAGACAAACCAAAAGATGTCAAATATTTTGATGACAATGACCTACTCCCATTAGACCACCCTTGGCGGAACCGAAAAACAACCAAAAAATGGGCAGGATTTGACGACGGTGAATACGGAGTTAAGTACGCCGAAAAATGTTGCCCGCAAGTCGTAAAACGATACCGCGCAAAATAATTCCCAAAAAATAAGGGGGGTTGCATTTCAAATACTACTTTGATGTTATTCTCGTATTACAGTAATAGTAACTGGACTAGGTGCTTACCGAAGTCTTAAATATTCAACTAAGTAACCACCAACCAAAATCCAATTCACTAGGAGTGAAAATCATGTCATTTGACAACAGCCGTTTAACTGAACTTCAAGGTGCACTCCGCACCAAGATGGCAGAAAACAAAACCATCGCCGACAACTTCAAAATTGAAGACGGCACCGTAGTCGTATCAGCAGAACAAAAGACTGCCTTTGATAAGAACATGGCAGACATCCGCGAAATCAAGTCCCTCGTTGAGAGCCTTGAGTCAATGCGCGATGCCGACCAGTGGGCATCAGAGCCACAGTCATCTGTAGCACAGGCTTCGGCTTATGCAACTTCTGAACTTCAGCAAGCAATGCAGTTCGCATCAACAGCCAAGAAGTCAATCGGTGAGGCATTCCTTGCTTCAGCCGAATTCAAGTCACTTCTTGCTAGCGGTTCCGCAAACATGCCAGCACCATACAAGAGTGATTACAATGTAAAAGACTTGTACTCAGCACTCCCAACTGGTACCCCAGGCTCGTTTGGAACCATTCAGCGTGATGCGATTGTTGTTCCTCCAATGCGCACCAAGCGTGTTCGTGACTTGTTCCCAAGTCGCACCACAACTGCTGCAATCATTGAATACTTCCGCATGACAGGCTTCACCAACAACGCGGCACCAGTTGCCGAGCGTTCAGGTTCAGCCTTCGGAGCAAAGCCACAGTCGTCTTTCACCTTCGTTGGTGAGCAGGCTCCTGTTCGCACCTTGGCTCACTGGGAAGCCGCACACCGCAATGTTCTTGCTGATGAGCCACAACTACGCTCAATCATTGACAACGAGTTGATGTACGGTCTCCGTTTGCAGGAAGATGCACAGATTCTCAATGGCGCAGGAACGGGCGAAAACCTCACGGGTATCTTGAATACACCGGGCGTTCAGACCTACAACTGGTCAAGCGGTTTCTACTCAGCAACAGCAGGACTTACCGATACAAAGGCAGATGCACTTCGTCGTGCGGCTACTCTTTCCTTCTTGGCTTACTACGAGCCATCGGGCATCGTCCTTAACCCTAACGACTGGGAAGACATCGAACTTTCCAAGGATGGCAACGGCGCTTACGTCGTAGCAATCTCCGTCGCAATGGGTGGCGAGCAGAAGTTGTGGCGAATCCCTGTTGTTGATACTCCAGCAATTGCTGAAGGAACAGCACTCATCGGAGCATTCGGTACAGGAGCACAAATCTACGACCGTGAGTCACCAAGCATCCGCATCAGCGAACAGCATGCAGACTTCTTCGTGCGTAACGCAATTGTGATTCTTGCTGAGCAACGATTGGCTCTCGCTGTGAAGCGTCCAGAGTCGTTCGTCAAAGTGACATTCAACAACGCTCCAACATCAAACTAATCACCAAGTAATTCACAAAGCCCCCGCTCTGACCGCAAGGTTGGGGTGGGGGTTTTGTGTTTTGTGGGATAATAAGGACATATGAAATTCACTGAACTAATTCTCAACCAACAAGTGTCCGTGCGTGTCAAGGCTGAGGAGAAGTGTCCTCCCGCAACATCTGATATCAAGTTGAATATCAAGAACCGTCAAAAGGCAATAGATGATGCTGGTTATGGTCCGCTTAATCCTTCTGAGAAGAATGATGATTTCTGGAATAAAAAAACAGAGAGATGGGATGTAACTGTTGCTGAGGCAAAGAAGCAACTGTGTGGTAACTGTGCAGTCTTTATTAAAACACCACGCATGCTCAACTGCATTGAAGCAGGTCTAGGAAACGAAGAGGGCAATAGTGCTTGGGAAGCAATCAAGGCTGGGGATTTAGGTTATTGCGAAGCGTTTGATTTCAAATGTGCAAGCGCTCGAACATGTGACGCATGGGTTGGTGGCGGTCCAGTACTTGAAGAGAAGTCAGCAAAACCTCTAAAAGACCCAAAGGGTGGATTAACAGCCGCAGGTCGTGAGTTCTTTAATAGAACTGAAGGCTCTAACTTGAAGCCGGGCGTCAAGGGTCGCGCCGACACCCCAGAGAAGATGCGCAGAAAAGGTTCTTTTCTTACACGGTTCTTCACCAACCCTTCTGGTCCCATGAAGGATGAAAAAGGTGAACCGACAAGGCTCGCTTTATCAGCAGTTGCATGGGGTGAACCAGTTCCACAGAACGCTGAAGATGCTAAAGAACTTGCCGCTAAGGGTAGGCGAATGCTTGAACGCTACAAAAACTCCAAGGATAAGAACTAATGGAACGCTTTTGGTATGGCGCTACCGTCAATAAAGTCATTGATGGAGACACAATTGAACTAATGGTTGACTTGGGTTTCAATATCCATAGCAAAATGCGTGTCCGTCTTTATGGTGTGAATACGCCAGAGTCACGCACGAAGGACTTGGCAGAAAAAGAACTTGGTTTGAAGGCTAAAAAGTTCACCGAAGATTGGCTTACCAATCATAAGTGGGTTTTTGTTAACACTATTCCAGACAAGAACGATAAGTATGGTCGTATCCTCGCAAGGATTTTTAGTTCCGACAAGATTGACGACCCGTCTACAGCCTGTCTAAATACGGACATGATTCAATCGGGTAATGCTCGTGAGTACTATGGCGTTGGTGACAAAACTTGGGCGGAATTTAAGGTTAAGTAAAGCGCTTAAACGTTTTTGTAGTATTCGCCTTGATACCAATTGAGCGAACTTCTACTTTCTTCAAGTTTTCTCTTCAGTTCGGCTATCTCTTCCTGTAAACGTTTAATCTCCGCATCGTGTAGCGAGTTAAATTCTTGTTCCGCTAGAGAAGTTCTCTCAAGCATTGGGTCTAACGCTTCCAATTTTTACCGATACGGGTGGACAGGTCTCCAACGGTTTTGATTGTGTCGCCAAGCGAGCCTTTAACCTGAAGGTTGGAAACATTAATAACCTTCGTTTCGGTCTCTAACTTTTTGATTTGGTCAGCAAGTATTTTTACTTCTGCTTCAAGGCGGCTGATTTTTTTGTTGGTTTCTTCAACAAAGTCCTCAAACATCTCGGAAAAATCATTTTGTTCAGAGCCCATTTTATCTGCTTCCTTTTTCGTTATTCTCTAGGCTTTGTAAAGCCTCTTGGCATATATTAGCCCAACGGTCAGGGTGCTGTTCCTTAATCCATTGAACCGCTATTTGAGAACGCTTATTTGCAACAATCTGATGGAGGCGAGCATGGGATTTACCCGTGGATGTTTTTCTATACCCACGCATATATTCCGCAGCCGCTTGCTTGCATTCGGTGCATCTGCACTTCATGTTCGTGTATGTGGCGTATAAGCCATGAGTTACCTCTGGTTCCATGCCGCCCACCCGTAGATGTTGTGAAGATGTGTTTTTGCGACATCATCTCGTGTTGTGTTTGCGCCTGAGTATCCGCCTGCTAGTGCGAATATTGCCCTGCTTGAACCGATGAACTCTGAAACAATTGCTTCTCGTTCTGCGATGACATCTTCGTCGATTTCGTAGGAACCGATTGGGTCAATTCCCGCGTTGTAGATAAAGAGTGTTTTATCCGTCACTAATGGTCGTGCGACCTCAAGTGCCTCTTTGATGCAATCAAGATAGTTTTCATCTCGTCCTCGTACTTTGAGGTAAGACCAATCTCGGTCGCTTTCGTAACAATCAAAATGATTCGTAGACACATCAATATGATGAATCGGTTTGTCTGTTTTTTTCAACAAACCATTAAAATGCTCAAGAAAATTCATTGTTCCGCCTCCGCAATGTGCGTCAAAGTCTAAAACGATTGGTTCTAGACCTTTTTCGTATGCGTAGATAGATGCTAGTGCAATTCCGTTGATGGTGCAGAAACCTGAACCTGAGGTCATTGATGCGTGGTGAAGACCTGAAGACAAACTTCCGCACCTTCCACC
>Ga0181358_1000974_pt1 | contig 13109 bp, 10 predicted proteins | sample Fa13VDMM110SD_FD_130096 | JGI IMG/M metagenome (GOLD analysis project Ga0181358, IMG submission 130096) | Freshwater viral communities from Lake Michigan, USA - Fa13.VD.MM110.S.D | ecosystem: Environmental > Aquatic > Freshwater > Lake | place: USA: Michigan | collected 2013-09-24
TATATGTAAATCAATAAAACTACATTACAACAATGGCTGAAAGAATAGTATCACCAGGAGTATTTACAAACGAGAAAGATCTTTCGTTTTTACCCGCAGGAATTGCAGCAATAGGAGCTGCAATCATAGGTCCAACATTACAAGGACCGGCATTTGTACCAACAGTAATCACAAGCTTTGATGACTTCATTGCAAAGTTTGGTGGTCTAAGTGAAGAAACTTATGTACCATACACAGTAAAGAGCTACTTAAACAGCGCTAGTACGGTGACTGTTGTCCGCGTTTTACAAGAAGGTGGATATAGTGCAAAATCAGTGCATATCATTGCATCTGGATCATTTGGACAGAGATTAGTAGGGGTTATTATGCCAACAACTACAGCAGGTGGTTCTACTGGTTATGGCTTTGAAGCTTCTACATTAACAACTGGTTCAATTACTGGATCATTTGGTCAAATCTTATCAGGAAGCAATATTACTGCACAAACAATCACAGCATCTGCTTTCCCAGCAAGTGCAAATTCTTTTGCAAATGTGCTAGGTACTTCTGTAAAAGGAGCTAAAAAAGGATACTTATATCAATGGTTCCCAGAGTTTATCACTGCTAACACAGGTAGTGGTACAAAAGTTATTTTTGAGACTGGCTCAGTAGCAGCATTTGTAAACCTTTCTGGTTCAACTTTTGGTGTATATGAGCATGCTAAAACTCCATGGATACAATCTCAAATTATCGGTAACGAAAAACTTAATCTATTTAAAGTTCACACTTTATCTGATGGTACTGATACAAACACAACATTTAAAATTTCAGTTGTAAACAACATATTACCAGGAACAGATGCAGGTTCAGACTATGGTTCATTTACAATCTTAGTTCGTGACTACAATGACACAGATCAACGTCCAAACATACTTGAGTCATATAACGGATTGAACCTAGATCCAGACTCATCTAACTATATTGCTCGAAGAATTGGTGACAAAAGCTATAACGTAGATACGTTAGGAGTTGTATCAATTGCTGGAGATTATGACAATATTTCTAAGTATATTAGAATAGAGGTTGATCCTGCAGTAGCAGCTAAATCAATCACTGCAAATGTTAAACCGTTTGGATACGATGCAATACTACAACCAATTCAAACTACAAACGCTTTACCAACAGCATCTGTGGTAAGACAATATACTGAAATTAACAGCTCTTATAATAAGAAAGCTTACTACGGATTCAACTTTGGTTCAACGGATAACGTAAACTATTTAGCTCCATTAGCTTCTGGTTCAGCAGCAGGAAACAACACAGCATTCAATTTAGATGAGTGTTTTGTTCACCCAAGCGCATCTAAAGCAAATACTAACACAACATTTGCAGCCACATTAAGCATCTCTGGTTCAACTTTCACTGGATTGGATGTTAGTACATTCTTGAAATTTAATACTCCTTTACAAGGTGGATTTGACGGAATGGATCCAGCAATCACTAAAAAAGTAGGTTCAGCTATCGTACCAGGAAACTTGTTTGGTATGGATTGTACAAATGCATCTTCAAAAGGAACATTAGGATATATCAAAGCATTAAACGTAATTAGCAACTCTGATGAGTTTGATATAAACATGATTGTAACGCCAGGTGCAACAATCGCAGATCACTCAGCTATCATCAATAAAGCAATTGAAGTAGCAGAAGATAGAGGTGATACATTCGTAGTAGCAGATCCAGTAATTTATGGTAGATCTGCAGCAGCAGCAGTTGCAGCAGTATCAGACTCAGGAATTGATTCCAACTATGTAGCTACTTACTGGCCATGGGTTAAAATCTTAGACACAGATAAAAACAAACCAGTTTGGGTTCCACCAAGCGTAGTAGTACCAAGAGTAGTTGCTTACAATGATTCAGTATCTTACGAATGGTTTGCTCCAGCAGGTCTTAATAGAGGTGGTGTAAGTGAAGCAGTAGACGTAGAGTTGAAATTAAATCAAGCTACTCGTAATGATTTGTATGAAAACAAAATCAATGCAATTGCAACTTTCCCTAACCAAGGAATTTGTATCTGGGGTCAAAAAACTTTACAAGCTAAACCATCAGCTCTTGATCGTATCAACGTAAGACGTTTAATGATTACCTTGAAAAAGTATATTGCATCTGCAAGTCGTTACTTAGTATTCGAAAATAATACTACAGCTACACGTCAAAGATTCTTAAACATCGTAACTCCATACTTAGAAACAGTAAAAGCTCGTCAAGGACTTTACGCATTCAGAGTGGTAATGGATGAGACTAACAATACACCTGACGTAATCGACAGAAACATAATGTATGGTCAAATCTACTTACAACCAGCGAAAGCAGCAGAGTTTATTATATTAGACTTTAATATTCTACCAACTGGAGCATCTTTTACTAACGCATAATATTTATAGAAAAGACACAACAATATGGCAAATTTAATTGAAAATAACGAAATATTCTACACCCCCTACGAACCTAAGGTACAGAATAGATTTATACTACAAGTTGATGGTATTCCATCATACCTATGCAAAAAAGTATCTCGTCCACAACTAGAGTGTGGCGAGGTAGTTCTTGATCACATCAACATTATCCGTAAAATGAAGGGTAAATGTAAGTGGGGTGACATTACAATCTCTATGTATGATGCAATTGTTCCTTCTGGAGCACAAGCAGTAATGGAGTGGGTACGTACAGCACACGAATCAGTAACTGGTCGTGATGGATATGCAGACTTCTACAAAAAGAATTTTGATATCTTTGTATTAGGTCCAGTAGGTGATAAAATTGAGAATTGGAAAATCTGGGGAGCTTACATCAAAACCGTACAATTCGGTGATATGGATTGGTCAACTGAAAGCCCAGTAGAGATCAATCTTACATTAGGAATCGATTATGCAGTACTTGAGTTTTGATTTATTAATCAAAATAAAATATCTTATAGAAAAGCCAGCAGAAATGTTGGCTTTCTTTTTTATTTTTCGTATACTTATATAAAATAAACAGTTACTTAAAAAAGTTTTAAACATGAGCAAAGTTGTAAACGATGATTACCCAACAACAAAGGGGCAACTATCAGACGAAGAAATCAAAGCTAAATTCCTAGCTGAATCAGTAAATACAGGAGCAATAGAATCCTTCACAAAATCAGATACACCTACCGAGATTATTGAATTACCTTCTAGAGGATATTTCTATCCAGAAGGACATCCTTTATCTTCAGGTAAAATTGAAATGAAGTATATGACCGCTAAAGAAGAGGACATTCTATCATCTCAAAACTTAATTAAACAAGGTGTTGTATTAGATAAGTTATTACAATCATTGATTGTTACTAAAATCAATTATAATGACTTGCTTACGGTAGATAAGAATGCAATCTTTATTGCAGCTCGTATTCTAGCTTATGGTAAAGATTATGAGGTAGAGATTACTTGTCCTAGTTGTGGAGAGAAATCAACACAAGTAATTGATTTGCAGGAGTTTGAAGATAAGGATATTAATTGGGATAAATTTACTCCAGGACAAACTACACATAAGTTCACACTACCAATTAGTAAAAAAGAGCTTACTTTAAAATTCTTAACACATGGTGATGAGAAAAACATTGAAGAAGCTACTAAACAAGCTAAAAAATTAAGTAAACTGACTGGAGTAGATCCAGAATTAACTACAAGATTAAAGCATGTGATTGTTGCAGTTGATGGTCAAGAAGATAAGGGTCTAATTAGTAAAGCTGTAGATTCTATGTTGTCAAGAGATTCGTTAGAGTTGCGTAAGTATTTAAAAGAAGTTACTCCAGATATCGATACAACTTTTACATTCACTTGTCCATCTTGTGAATACGAACAAGAAAAGATGGCTATGCCTATCGGGGTAGGGTTTTTTTGGCCTGGGGTCTAACTATAGGCCCATTCTGCAAGACCAAATCTTCGATCTCATGTACTATGGGAAGATGGGATGGACTTATACTGAATTGTATCACTTGCCAGTTTACTTACGAAGATACTTCTATCTTAAACTAGCAGATGTTAAAAAGCAAGAACATGAAGCTGAAAAAGCTGCGTATGACAAAGCTAAATCAGGAAAACGATAGCTGTTTTAGTTGAAACAAGACTATTTATATTAAATTATTATACAAAATGAAACTATCAGAATTTAGAAAACTAATCCGTGAAGAGGTTAGAAAGGTAATTAATGAAGCACAAGAATCAACAGAATTTAAGGCTTTTTTAAAATCAATTGAAATGAAAGATCTTAAAAATGGACACTTGATATATGATTTAAGAGTGTTATTAGGCTCCGGTTTTAGAGGTCATGAAAAGCCTGATCAAGCAGGATCTGGCCAAGTTAGTTTTATGTTTGGTAGTAAGAATGCATTATTATCGGCCTACAACCTAATCAAAAAAAGATTTCCAAATTTTGCATATGAGGCAGTAAAACTAGTAGATAAAAACTACCCTAATGATAGAGATTATAGACTAGCTTTAACAGATAAAGGAGTGACCCCAACACCAGAATCAGGTTTTGAAAGTATTCCAATTAAATTACCGTAATCAGTTTCTGCAACAAAACAATAAAAGAGAGAGCCAGTTAAATTACTGGCTTTCCTTATTTAAAGATATTTATATACAAAACCCTTGTAAATGAAAAGATCGGATATACACAAAATTATACAAGAAGAAGTACAAGATTACCTTATAGAAGAGGGTATTATGAATTGGATGCTCGACAAAGCAGAAGAATTTGTTAAAAGTCATTTTAATCATGTAGCAGATTACCAATACGCCAGAATAATAAACTCACCAGAATTTAGATCGTTATCAAAGAATTTTAAAATGAGTGAGAAGGATTTTATGAAAAAGGCTACAGACTTAATTAAGAGAGATCCAAAAAAGTTTCAAGATATATTAGCATACGACGCACACAATTCAAAGTACAAGCAGTACTTTAAGTAATAGATTCCCATGGCAGACAACAAACCTAAAGTAGATACTAAGGAAATAAGCTCAGACCTTACTAAGGCTGTGACCAACGCTATAACTGAAGGGTTTAAGAATGCCACATCTTCATTTTCAGGGCTATCAAGAGATCTATCTACAGCTATTACCGATGGATTTAAAGGAGGTACTGAAAGATCTAAAAAGTTTTTTGAAGGAAAGACTCTTTTAGAGGCTATGAAAGAGGATTTGAAGGAAATGGCGGATTATCAAAAGCAAAGTGCTTTTCAAGCAAAAGTACAAGCTATAGCCCTGAGTTCCGGACGAGCGCCAAGAGAGATAGAATTAGATTTACTTAACCAAGCAGTACAAACAAAACAACAAGAAGTTACTGAGCAGTATAACTTAAACAAGGCTTTAGGAATGGCTGCTTACCAGCAAGCAAAGTTAAATGGTGATACAGAAGAAGCTTTAAGGATTAGAAAAGATCTTCTAGCAATGGCTCAAGAACAGGCAGCAGCAAAGAAGGAGGCAGAAGAAACTGATCTAGTAAACCAACAACTAAGAAAAAAGCTGGTAATACAGAAACAACTAGAAGAGCAAGATAAGAAGAAGGAGGCGGTTAATGATAAGATGAAGGAGGTTAAGAAGGGTCTTCTTGCTCAACTTGGCATAACAAAAAACATTTTCGACCAAGTCAAAACTCCAGAAATGGCTAAAGCTATTTTTGCTGAGCAAATGGCTGAAAAGGTTAGTGAGGCTTATCGTGCAATGAAGGAATTTAAGCAAGAAGGAATGACTGCAGGTCAAGCAATACAAGCTCAATTTAAAGGACTGAGTTTAATGTCAATGCTTGGGTTATCAGACACTAAAGGAGCTTTAAAGGGTTTTGCGCAAGAGTATGGTTCTATTGGTGGAATATCCAAAGATGTTGTAGATGAAGTGGGTCATATGGCTCACCATTTTGGTATTGCTGGAGAAGAAGCTGCTAAACTAAATGCAGGTTTATCACAAATGCCAGGAGAAACTTCTAAAACAGCTGCTAATGCTATGAAGCATGTAGGTCACATGGCGGAGCTTCAAGGTATTAATCCTGGAAAGATAATGAAGGATATGGCCACCAACACCGACGAAATGGCAAGATATGCAGGAAAAGGTGCTGAAGGGTTTGGTAAAGCTGTCATTGAAATACACAAGATGGGAGTTGAAATAGAGACAGCTTCTAAGATGGCAGATGGTTTGCTTAGTTTTGAAGATAGTATCAATAAGCAGATGGAAGCATCTGTGTTATTAGGAAGACAAATAAACTTAGATAAGGCCCGAGAGTATGCATTAAATAATGATCTTGAGGGAGTGACTAGGGAGATAGCGAGAAATATAGGTGGTGCAGGTGAATTTTCAAAAATGAATCGTCTACAACAAGATGCGTTATCTAAGTCAGTTGGAATGACCACAGCAGAGTTAGCTAAGATGATGGATGCTCAACAAGAATCAAATAAATACTTTGGTGAAGGTGCAGGTATAGGTGCTAACTTGATGGGAACTCTGTTAGAAGTAGGTGGAGGTGCAGTAAAACTAGTAAAGGATTATGGTATGCTTGCTCTAACATTAGTGCAAACAATAACCCAATACGGTATTATGAGAGCAATGAAGCTATCAAATGCATCTGCAACTGCAGTAGAGACAGGAGCAGTTAGTGGTAATATAATAGTAACCAAGTTAGCAGCTGCTGGTGAGTACGCTTTAAATGTAGTTAAAGGAATAGGAATAACAATAAAACAAAGTGCTATTGGAATGTATATAGCAGAAAGAGCTGCTATTGTAGGTAATTATATTGCGACAACAGCTAGCACAATTGCAACTGGAGCTTGGAATGCAATTAAATTTATTAGTAATGCATTAGGATTAACAGCAGTAGGAACGTGGATAGCAGAAACAGCTGCAAAACTAGCTAACGTAGGTGCAACAACAGCTGCTGCAGCAGCAACTGGTACACTAGCTGCAGTTCAAGAAACGGCAGCAGTAGCAAGTGTAGGAGCGTCAGGTGGTATTGTAGCTTTTGGGACAGCATTAGGAGCTTTTGGTGTTGCAGCTGCACCAGCCATACCAGTAATATTATCGTTAGGAGCGGCATTATTAATGGCAACACCTGCAATTTATGTTATAGGTGAAGTGATAAAATCTTTAGCAACGGTAATAGGTAATGTATTAATGAAAGCAATTGAAAAGCTACCAGAAATAATAGGAGCAGTAGCTGATGGGTTTGTAAGAATGTTTGCAGCAGTATCTCAAGATATAGGATCACTATTATTACTTGGACCTGCAATGGTAATGATCGGTGCAGGATTAGGTGTAATGGCAATTGCAGGATTTGCAGCATTACCAATTATTGGTGCATTGATAGGATTAGCAGTAGTAGCACCAGCATTATCAGGTTTAGGAAATGCACTTGGTGGAATGTTTGGAGGTGGTGGTGGAGAAGAAAGTGATCAAATGGATACACTTATCGGTAAGGTTGATCAACTCATTGCAGTTGCATCATCAGGTGGTGAAATTAAAATGGATGGTAAAAAAGTTGGCGAAGTTATACGTTTAGGATTAAATTCAGCAGGTGTAAGATAATATGGCAAAACTATTTAAAACAATTAGCTTAGAGGAACGTTGGAAGGGTAGTCCCTACAGCCAAGGTCCTACTCTGCCTCAAGCAACAAAAGACATACAGACTGCTAGTTTGAAGATAACTCCAGAAGCATCAAAGATGAACAGCGAGTTATTAAAACAAAGCTTAGGAACAAAGGTAGCTAAAGTGCTTCCAACAATTATTCCATTTACAACACAACCTATATCTAAACTAGCTATACCATTTACAAACACAAACTTTAGATCGGCAATTAGTTTAGCAGATAGACTAGAACAACCTACATTAGGAAGTACAGCACATCTACCTCAATACTTCTTAGCAGATCAATACACTGATTACATTAAGATTAAACCAACAACAATATTTGAACATACTAGCACAATTACAATACAACCACCTTCAGCAGCAATCAATCAAGGTAGCATAACAATAAGCTCTCCAAATGCAACACCAACTCAAGGAGGCCTTAATCCAGTTATACCAACTTACAATAGCTTACTACTACAGGGTGTTGTCTTTAGTAATGGATTATTTAGTTCGCTTACTAATATCACACTAACACCACAAAGTATTTTCCAAGGACCTGGAACAAATCCAATAGCGTCTATATCGCAGTATAGTGTGGCAATATTGCAAGGTCTAGTGTTGGGTCAAGCTAACAACCTAACAAGTTTAATAACTCCAGCAATACCGGCAATAATTCCGATTATTGTACCAACTAGCATTACAATAACAAACCCTATAGCAACACCTGCACAAGGTGGTGTAAATCCAACTCCAATTATTTTTCAACCAGATAGAACAGCACCAATATTACGGGTATTAAGATATGCTGCAGACAGAGCATTGGCGTTTTTTACACCAAGAATAAAACATGGAAGTGGGGATATTAAAGGTACACAATTCGCAAATAGCTTTACACCAAATCAAGGAACAACACCATCTCCTAAAAACGGAATGATTGATGGTAAGTATTATGATTATAAGTCTAGCCAAATTTCACCATTACTTAGTGGGATATTGGGTATAGAGGGTGATAGAGTGCGTGATGTGTTAATGACTTGGATTGATTGGCAGTATGACTATGTTAAAGCAGCTTATAGCAACAATAATCTAAAGTCACCACAATATTTAAGCATTCAATTTGTCAATGGTAGGCCAAATCCAAATGTACCTATCGCCAAAGCTTTGGGTGCATCAACATCAATTGAGGAGTTAGGAGCTTTTATACCAACACAAATACAATTCCCAAAACCAATAAATGGTGAAGGAAGTATTAGTGATTACAAAACACTATCTTACGATCAAATTAAAACAAGAGCAAACGACCCATCACAACAGCGTCCAGACTTTAGAAAAACTTTAGGAATTACGGTTAAAGATAGTAAAAGTGTTAATGTTCGTGGTGTTACAAGAGGTGATCAAGAGTATGCAAATGATCTAATCTCATTGAGAGTAACCTCTATGCGAGATAATAGTACAATAAATTTTAGAGCTTTCATAACTAGTTTTAGCGATAATTTTAATATGTCTTGGAGTGATATTAACTATGTTGGTAGACAAGACACAATTAAAGCATTCAAAGGAGTTACTAGAGGAGCTAGTGTATCCTTTAAAGTAGCTGCCTTATACGAGTCTGATATGGCTATTAACTACGGAAAACTTAATAGATTGGTAAAGGTGGCTGCAGTAGGTTCATCAGGTGATGGTGGAAAATACATCGTAGGACCTTTGTGCAAAATTACAATGGGTAAATGGTTTACTAACACTCCATGTATTTTCAACTCTATTAAGTTTGATATTCAAACGGCAGAGTATTCTTGGGACATTGATAAACAAATGCCTCATTTGGTGGATGTTTCATTAGATTTTGCTATATTAGGAGATGTCACTGGTAAACCAATGGACTCAGCTAACAATGATTACTTTACATATAGAGGATAATGATTAATAGATACGAAGAAATACAAATTAAAAATAGTGAGACTGGTAAAAGGGTTACTAGATCAGTAATATATCCACCAATACCAAGAAGTCTTAATGATATATATTTATTAACTACTCCAGGAGACAGACTAGACTTACTAGCCAAAAACTACTATGGTGATGTTGGTTACTGGTGGATTCTTGCAGAAGCAAACGCAATTGGAAAAGGTGATCTTGTACTTCCAGTTGGGATTCAGTTAAGAGTACCTAAAGACGTATCAAAAATACTAGCAGATTATAAAACACTAAATACATAAAGTTATGAGTAGTATATTTGGAAAAAAACCAGTACCTGCTAGTGTCACAACAGAAATATTAGCACGCGCTAGTAAAAAAGGTTTGGAGTGGAGTGCTAAAAGGTTTCCATGGATTGAGCTTACTAGTTTATGTGATAAATGTTCTGATGACTACACCGTGTTAAGTAGCTTAAAAAAAGTTACAAGTTACTATGAAAGTGCTAATTTTAGACCAAAGCCAGTAGTAACCGAAGTGAGGGTCATTAAGCAAGGTGAGCTAGGCACAACAAGAAAAGCAGTAATTAGTCTTACTGCATACACTGATCAGCAATTGAGAGATTTACAAAACTGTTATTTTATTCCAGGTATGGGTTGTAGAGTTGAATGGGGTTGGTCATTAGATGCAACTAGTTTAAAACCACCTCCAGCAACGTTAGGAAATAGAAGTTTAACTGATGCTGTAGCAATTTGTGCAATAAATACAAAAGCAGCTACAAATACACACTATAGCGGTATACAAGGTATAGTAGCAAATTTTAGCTACAATCTGACTAGAGATAATGCATGGGAATGCTCGATTGAAGTTATTGCTGCATCAGAGGGATTAGGAGGAAGTAAGGTTAATGAGTACTCTTGCGACTGTGGAAGAGAATATACAAACGAAGAAAACGAAGATACAAAAAAAGTAGTAGATAAAAAATCAGGTCTGTATACTTTTTTTAAAGATATATACGACAACTACTTTATAGCTTTTGTAAAATACTTTCCAGGTATTGCAGCTGCCTCACAAGGTGGTACTTTGTTTATAGGACAATTCAATCTTAATGCACCACAGAAGAGTGAGACTGGTAAAGAAGAAACGAGTTTTTGGGAAGATATAACACCAAACTGGCTAAATACGCCAGATGCAACAGATGCTTTTATTTCGTGGGGAACACTAGAAGCCGCAATTAATTCCATGAGTCTACCTAGTGAAGGTGGTCAGTATACAATGGGAAGTTTATCTAGCGGTAATATGGAATTAACATACCATCCTAGCTTGGAATCTACAGATCCAAGAGTCTGCATTGTCCCTGGAACAACCTATGCAAACATAATAGCAAAACCATTAGGGAGTAATGCACCTAGTGCAATTGATGGAAATCGTGTAATACTATCAAAAATATTACTAAACTGCAATATGCTTATGGCAGAGTTAGCAGCAGTAGAAAGTGGTAATGGAACAATAAAAACATATCTTACAAATGTGTTAAGAAAAGTAAATGATGCTTGTGGATCTTTGTGGGAGTTTGAGGTAGTATCAGGAACTGAAGATTGTCTTAATCCAAGTAAGTATCCAAAGTTGCAAATTGTTGATACAAAGGTTTATGAAGCAGCTACTGCATTTGAATTACCAGCATTGGCGATAGGAGATAATAAATCAGTGTTACGCGATATGAAGTTGGAGATGAAGATGACTGATTCAATGAAAACTCAAGCATTGTATTCGAACGGAGTACAACAATCATCAACAACGGATAGTGGTGGAAATTGTGGACAAGCTGGATTTAAGGGTTTCGGTTTAGCTGTAGCAGGTACGTTTAATAGTTTATCAATTAAAAAAGCCAGCAAACCTCCAGTATGTCTTTGCGAAGGAGCGGCTCCAAACGAGAAAAAACCAAGCATTAGTGAGTTGTTCGAAAACTTAGGAGATGGTGTAAGCGATACTACAGCAAGTGCATGTCGTTCAGCAATCATGGAAGCTTATGGCAAGAGTGTTAAAGCTGGTGATGATAAGCATTGCAAAGGAATGATAATGCCATTTGATTTTAATTTTACGTTAGATGGGATAGGAGGTTTTGCTTTTGGTCAAATTGTTAGTAGTGATAGAATACCAGAACGTCTTCGCGAAGCCCTTGATTGGCAAGTAACTTCTGTAGAACATAGCATAACACCAAATGATTGGACAACAACAGTAAGTAGTGTTTGTAGATACAAGTAAGATAATTAATGAGACAAAATGCAATAAATAGTGAGTTTGGTTCTAGTAGAGGAAATAATCTTTACCTTTATACAAAGGGAGGTATTTTTTCTTTAGATGGAAAAGAGTATGTTGGTGAATTTCATTATGTCGGTACGCAACCAAAAACAGGTCCAGTACCAACACCAGAAGCAAAGGTATTACACAGATTGTATAATAATACAGATCATTACACATATGATAGGTTGTTAGGATTCAATGTTCCTGTTTTAGATCGTATAGATCCAAAACCTTTTTTATATAGACCAGATGAACAAGCTTATATTGTAGGATTTGATTCAAGGTTTTTTGTGGAAAAATTTGAAGATCTTAGTAGTTATGCAATTGAGATTGATCAAGATCAGTTTAACAGAGTTAATGTAAAAGGAGGTATTGATGGTGGATTGTATCAATCTGTTAAAATTAAATGGCAGTTGATTGGTTCAAGAGAGGATATCATAAGGCATAACGAGTTGGAATTATACAATGCATCAAAGCTTATACCAACAATAAACTATTCAGTTAAAAACTTTTTAGAGTTTGCTAGGATTAATTTAGTTTGATTATTCAAATTAATTCTGTATATTATCTAATATGGTTTTGGATAGTATTGGGCAAATTGAAGATTTTAAAAAAGAAACAGCTGATGACAAGTCGGTATTTCTATATCCAATACTGAGAGATGATCGATTGCATAAACACAAGAACCCAATAGTTGGTTTTATCGTTATTCAGATTTCTACCAGAAAAATATACACAATAAGTAATGGACATCCAGAAGGATTGTTTAACTACGATAGCTTAGATTATTTGGAGGGTTATGAGGTTTACTGCTACGATACTGCAGCTTTGAGGTATTCTGGTTATGATACATCAAAATACATTGATGTAATGATGCAATATTATCTATACACAAACACCGGATATGAATCAACACAAGCACCAATTGCATCACACTATGCAAGACAATATCAACAATGCCACAAAGTAAACGAATTAATATCCTTATACAAGCATCAAGAGATTGCATTAACTATTATGGAAGAATCATGGGTGAAGAATATTCAATCGGGTTTAAGTTTCTATCAACAAGATTTAGTTGATGCATTTCACAATATCGAAAAGAATGGTTTAAGTATTAATGTTGAAAAATTTAATACAAGATTTGGAGGGACTTTTAGCAAGGATGGTGATCGTAGCTACACTCAATACAACTACTACACAACCACAGGAAGACCAAGTAATAGATTTGGTGGAATCAACTTTGCAGCTTTAAACAAAGATGATGAGACTCGTGA
>Ga0181358_1000975_pt1 | contig 13106 bp, 14 predicted proteins | sample Fa13VDMM110SD_FD_130096 | JGI IMG/M metagenome (GOLD analysis project Ga0181358, IMG submission 130096) | Freshwater viral communities from Lake Michigan, USA - Fa13.VD.MM110.S.D | ecosystem: Environmental > Aquatic > Freshwater > Lake | place: USA: Michigan | collected 2013-09-24
AAGAGGGCGCGGAAACGCGCTAGTTTATGGGTTTTGGGTTTGCTTGACAGATCACTTGACAGCACGTTAAACCAGCAAAAAAGGCAACATCATGGACCTTTTTAAAGGCTTTGACCCTGACGCTGTAGCTGCTGCAGCCGCGCAATTTACAGCAGACAAAAAAGAAACCCGCCGCGCGATCGCTCAAAAAAGCGCCAACCGCCACCACATGCGTCGGGCAACAGCTGAAGCCACGCTGGCTGAAGTGTTACCCGCCCGCTTTGCGCCGGGCGAAAGTTGGCACGTGATGTCACGCGGCGACATTGACAGCCTGAGCTATGTTCGGCACATCTTGGCCGGCACAAGCCACCTGGACCACGTTTTGATGTCAACCTGGTGCATCGCCAAAAAAGACCTGACCGAGATATCCGACTGGCTCGATGCCGGAAAGCTGGAGCAGTTTGACCTATACGCAGGCGAGATTTTCCCAGGCAGCTATGGCGACGAATACGAACAAATGATGAAAATGTGCGCCGCCTACGGCTGCCGCCTGGTGGTAGCCAAGAACCACAGCAAAGTGACACTGGCCAGCAACGCCGCAGAAAACTACTACCTGGCAGTCGAATCATCAGCAAACGTCAATACCAATCCCCGCATCGAGCAAAGCACGCTGCACGCAAGCCGCGAGCTGCATGATTTTTACCTTGACTTTTTCAACGGCGTGAAATCAATTGACAAACATTCAAAAACTAAATGAGTCCGGCCTAGCCCGCACGCTGGGCGTGTCACGCCAAGCCGTGCACGACCTGGTCAGCCGAGGCATATTGACCAAAGACAAAGACGGTCAAATCGACGTTGAAATGGCCAAAATCGCATTGCTTAACCGGGTGCGACCATCTTCAAAAACTGGCACCGCACTTCAAAGGCCAATAGCCGAGATAGCTGACGCAAAAACAATCGACGAAAACACAGAGATCACCAGCTTTCATGTGGCCAAAACTTTGCGCGAAGCCTGCGAAGCGCAACTGGCGCGACTCAAGTTAAGCGAAGCACGCGGGGAATTGATCCGCGTCGATGCCGTCAAGGCGGCGGTGGCCAATGTGTTTTCAGCCACGCGCGACGCGCTGCTACAGCTCCCCGCCCGCCTGGGCCCGCAGCTGGCCGCTGAGTCTGACCCGGCCGCAGCGCAAAACATGCTGCATGCCGAGATTCACCAGGCGCTGCAACTGCTGGCCGAGGCGACTGAGCGCGTCGCCATCACCGAGGCTGCAGCACCATGAGCGCCCGCGACCTGCCTGATGACACCGCCCGCGCCATCGAGCTGGTCGACGCGCTCAAGGCGCAGTTCCTCGCGCCACCCCCACGCATTGACACGGCCGTGTGGGCGCAGACCTATCGCCACATCGCCAAAGGCCCTGAGCGCGGGCCGTGGCGCAATGAGCGCACGCCGTACCTGGTCGAGCCGATGCAATGCGCCTCAGCCCACCAGCCGTTTGAGCGGGTGGTTTTGTGGTTTGCCACGCAGATGGGCAAATCTGAGGTGCTTTACAACTCGGTCATGCAGCGTATCCACACCGATCCGCAAGACATGATGATGGTGCAGCCCACCCTGCAAGATGCCCAAGACCACAGCGCGCAGCGCTTTTTGCCGACCATCATGCAGACGCCCGCCATGCTGGGCAAGGTGGCGGTGCGCAAAAGCCGTGACGAGTCGACGAGCTGGCGCAGCCGATCCATCCAGGGCGGCTTCACCGTATTTTTTGCCGGTGCCAACAGCGCGGCCAGCCTGGCGTCTAAGCCGCTCGGCTTTGCGGTGGCTGATGAGGTTGACAAGTGGCCTGCCGACGTTGACAACGAAGGCCCGCCGCTCGGCCTGCTTGAAGAGCGCATGAGCAACTTCAGCAGCCGCAAGCTGATCATCGCCAGCACTTGCAGCATCAAGAACCTAAGCACCATCGAGCGCGAATACCTGGCCAGCGACCAGCGCAAATACCACGTGCCCTGCCCACACTGTGGCGAGGCACAGGTGCTCCTGTGGGGTGCCAAGACCGACTGGGGCATCAAATGGCTGAAAGACGCGGGCGGCGCGGCGAGGCCTGAGACGGCGGTTTACATTTGCCGCCACTGTGGCGCGGCGATAGAAGAGCACGCCAAAAAGGACATGCTGGCGCAAGGCTTGTGGGTGCCTGAAGCGCCCGGCGCCAGCCTGGGCAAGCGGGCTGGGTTTTGGATCAACAAGCTCTACAGCCCGCTGGGTTGGAAGGGCTGGCCCGCCCTGGTTGAAGAGTGGGAAGCCGCGCAGGTTGAGCGCGTCAAGGGCAACAGCAGCCCGCTTAAAAAATTCTTGAACAGCTCGCTGGCCGAGACCTGGGAAGAGACAGGCAGCGGCGCAGACAGCCGCGCCCTGGCTGCCAGGGCCGAGCCTTACGAGCTGGGCGTGGTACCGCGTGGCGGCCTGATGCTGACCATGGGCGTAGACACCCAGCCAGACCGGCTTGAGGCGCGGGTGTGGGCCTATGGCCGGGGTGAAGAAAGCTGGCTGGTCGCTCGCCACATCATTTACGGCGACCCCAACTTGGACGAAAACACCGAGGCCAGCCCTTGGACGCGCCTGACCGAGATCCGCCGCACGCCCATCATGCACAGCAGCGGCGCGCAAATGCTGATTGAAGCGACGGCCATTGACAGCGGTGGCCACAACACGGCGGCTGTTTACAACTATTGCCGCGCCCATGCCCACGGCAACGTGCTGGCCGTCAAGGGTGCCAGCACCTACGGCAAGCCCATCATCGGCAAGCCCAGCCTGATCGACACCACCTGGCGCGGCAAGACCGCAGCGCGCAGCCTAAAGCTGTGGGTGGTGGGCACCGACACCGCCAAGCACCTGCTCTATGGCCGCATGCGGGTGACGCAGGTTGGCCCCGGCTATGTGCACGTGCCGGATTCATTGAGGGGCACCGACGAATTCGAGCAAATGACCGCCGCCCGCCTGATGCCTGTCACGGTGCATGGCAAGGCCAGCATGCGCTGGGTCACGCCTGCCGGCAAGCGAGAAGAGGGCGGCGACGCTATGGTGTACGCCCTGGTGGCCGCCTGCTACCTCGGCATGCAGAACTACCGCGAGCCCAGCTGGGCACGGCGCGATCTGAAGTATTGCCCGCGTGAGCCTGACCTTTTCACCCCCACCAGCCCAACAGACACCAGCGCCAGCAGCTCCCAAAACAATGGCGAGAAATTGCCGACACCCCAAAAACCACCCCTGAGCAATGCCATGAAACGCGATTGGTAACACATGACCCCAGCAAAACAACCCACCGACTTTGACCGCCTGCTAAGCGCTGAGCCTGACCTGGTTGACCGCTTGTTTGACTACATCCTGTCAGACCCGGCGCTGGCCCTGGCCATCAAGCAGCTGCCTTCAGGCGCTGCCGACCCGATTGGCAGGATCAAAACCGCCGTGCGTGCGGAGTTTGCCGGGGAAGAGTGCTACATCGCAGGCCGGCGGGTGCAGTCTGCCGATGTGCTGGCGCTGTTCAATGGCCGCAACGCCACGGAGGTGGCGCGCCGCCTCAACATCAGCCGCGCCACCGTGTACCGGCACATCAAACAACCAGGCAAACCTGCGGGGCTTGGCAAAAAGCCGTCTCAATTTTCCGGGAAATGAGACACCGACAGCGCTAATTTAGAGACTTCACAGCCCGACTAAACCAGCGCCATGGCATTTACCCAAACCGACCTTGACAACATCAATGCCGCCGTCGCGACTGGCGAGATGTCCGTCGAGGTCAACGGGCGTAAGGTGCAGTACCGGAGCATGGATGACCTGATCAAGGCGCGCAGCATCATCACCAGCGAGCTTGCCGCCGCAGTGGCCACCAGCGGCACCCGGCACGGCAGCTACCGGGTCAAGTTTGCAACACTGCGGGGCGACTGATGGCCGCCAACTTGCTTGACCGCCTGATCGGCCTCGTGAATCCAGACGCTGGCCTGCGCCGCTTGCGCGCCCGCGACATGCTGACCCGCGCCTACGAAGGGGCCAGCCAAAAAGACGGCTGGCGGCCACGCCGCGCAGGCGCCAGCGCTAACACAGACCACCGCGCCGACGCCAGCAGCTTGCGCGCTCGCGCCCGGTCGCTGGTGCAAAACAGCCCATACATCGCGCGGGGCCTTGAGTCATTGGTCGCCAACACCATCGGCACCGGCATCACCCCCCGCAGCCTGGCCGCCAATGCGGCCGACATTGACAAGCTGTGGACCGACTGGACCCGTGTGGCCGATGCAGACGGCAGGCTTGACCTGTACGGCCTGCAGGCTGCCGCCTACCGCGCCATGGAGCAAGACGGCGAGGTGCTGATACGCCTACGCACCCGCCGCGCTGAAGACAACCTGCCAGTGCCTCTGCAGCTGCAGCTGCTTGAGGTGGACTGGCTGGACAGCAGCAAGACCGGTACCAACGGCAACAACACCATCACCAGCGGCATTGAATACGACGCCCTGGGCCGCGTCGTGGCCTATTGGCTGTATGACCAGCACCCCGGCGAGATCATCAGCTTCAACCGTGGCCGGGCCAGCAGCTACCCGGTGCCTGCTTCCAGCATGATCCACCTGTACAACCCACAGCGGCCAGGGCAGGGGCGCGGCTTCACCCGCCTGGCCCCGGTCATTGCCCGGGTGCGCGACCTGCAGCTGTACGAAGACGCCGAGCTGCAGCGCAAAAACCTCGAAACCCGCCTGAGCGTGCTGGCCAGCGGCGACGTGACCAACATGAGCATGACCGAGAGCGAGTCACAGGCCACCGTGCGCAACACTGGCGAGCTGGGCACGCTGGCCAGTGGCGGCATCACCCAAGTGCCAGCGGGCGTTAACCTGACAGTGGTCGAGCCCAAGGTTGCCCCGGGTTATGTTGAATACGTCAAGTTTAGTTTGCACCTGGTGGCAGCTGGCATGGGCGTGACCTACGAAATGCTGACCGGCGATGTGCGCGAGGTCAACTTCTCAAGCGCCAGGGTTGCCCTGCTTGAGTTCAGGCGCGGTGCAGAGCAAACGCAGTGGCTCACATTGATCCCCAAGCTGCTGGAGCCTATCTGGCGCGCGTTTATAGACGCCGCCACGCTGGCCGGCAAAATCCCCCGCGCCGATTACAGCTGCGACTTTTCAACTCCGAAGTGGGACTACGTCAACCCCGAGCAAGATGTCAAAGCCGACCTGGCTGAAATTTCTGGCGGCTTGAGCACGATAAGCGAAAAGCTGCGCCGCCGTGGCTACAAGCCCGAGTTGATTTTTGCGGAATTAAAAAGGGACTTTGACCGCCTGCGCAGCGACGGCACGCTTGACCTGCTGCTGCAACTGCAAACCGGCCAAGCGCCACAAAACCCGTCGGGCTCGCCGAGCCCATCAAAAAAGGAGTAAGAAATGCCAGACATCAAACAGGTTGATCAGAGCGGCGTCATGAAGACGTTTACATCCACAGGCAAGGGCACTTATGCCGAAGTCACAGCAACCTCCGGGCTGGTATCCCAAGCCATCCCCGACAACGAGATACCCGCCCAGCTTGCCGCGCAGTGGGGCGACTTTGCAGGCATCGATTGGGCAGGCGGCGATTTCGTCGCGGCTGTGTCCGGCCTCAACGGGCAGGCAATCATTGCCTTGTCCGGCAGCCCACTCACTATTGGTGAATCATTTGCCACAAACACCAACGAAGGCGTGCCACAACCCGCAGCATTGGAGTTTGCTGGTTCTTTTGTCCGCACAGGCATCAGCTTTGCGACAGCTTCATTGTTTGCCAATGGCCCCAATGGCCCAGACTCTATTCTCGATCGAATCAACATCGTCTCCTGCTACCAGTCAAGTTCAGTGCAGGGCGCTGCGTATAACGCAACAGCTGGTACAGTCATGCACCTCCAGCTCGCGAGTGCGCTGCCTGCTGCAGGTAGCGGCCGCTCTGTGTTCATCGGCGATTGGATCAACATCGCTGGTCTTGTTGACAACCGCCTGAACTACCCCAGCGCTTGCCTGAACTACATCAGCCCAGACCGCACTGTGATTGCTGTTGGCTTTTCTGATGAAGTCGCCTTGCCTTCACTGGCGGTTCCTGTCATCACGCCCACACTGGGGACTGCGCAGGTTCATTTTTACAGCAACATGTCCGGCGCTCGCAATGGCTTTGGCCTGCGCTTTACGGGCACCACTGCAACCAGCGCGGCCATAGTTTCAATTTTTGCTGGCGACGACAACCAAGTCAGCGGCGCCCTGCTTGGCGACCAGCGTGTAACGATTCTCTCGACCGCGCCAACCTACGTCGCCGGAGCAAACTGGGGGCAGTACGAAATCCGCGCAACCAACCGATTCATGCTTGAGGCTGGACTTGGAGCAGCGGTTGTGATGGATAAGCCCGAGCAAGCGTTTAACCAGTGGACGGTGCGAGACGTTCCTCGCACAAGCGTCAAACCCGCAAGTGAAAGCCTGCTGTTCCCGCGATTCCGATTGTTCAAGCCGGTCAATATGTCGCGGCCAATCTGCAAGATCGTAACTGCTGTAAAAACAGGCACGACAACCGCGACTGTGACTACCGATGTGCCGCACGGCTTGGTGACTAACAACTGGGTGACTCTCAAAGGCGCTCGTGACGTTACGAACTTTGCGTCCTTGACTGTGCCAGTTCAAGTCACTGTCACTGGTGCAAACAGCTTTACAGTGGTCTGGGGTGCCGCAGTTACCGCAACCACTTATGGCGGCTCGGTCATTATCACAAACGGTGGACGCGACCAACCCGGCATCATTGGCCAAACTGTTCAATCTGTAGTTTCTCGCGTGGCCAACGGCGGCAACTGGCTTGATGTTATTGGCAACACAACATGGGCAGGCGCGAGCCCTGGCGACTATGTTGACCTGCACGGCGTGCGTGCAGATTTGACTGGTGCAAACTTGGGGCTTGATGGCGCATGGGAAATTGCAAACATTGCAAACACAACGCTGACGTTGCGCCCAGTCACCGACATACGGGGCGTGCGCGTCAGTCCAGCGCTGGGCACTTTGGTGTCCACCAACTGCGGCGGCACGGTTATTCTGCGCCCAACTTTGCGAAACCACGACCTGAGTGTGCGGTCTTGGAGTGAATTAAACATCATGATTGACGGGGCAGGGACGACACGCTCAGATAAGGCTTTACCAATGGTCGCGGTCGGCGGCACGTTTACCGCCACCCAAGGCGCGGTAGCTTCGATAGGGACCGGTGGTTCTGGTGCATGGCCAGTGCGCAGTGCCGCTGTTCGCACCATTGACGTTGCATCAGCCGCAATCACGACAACACAAACAAGTGCAGCGATTGATGTGTCTGGAACAACAGGGGCGCAGCAGTTCACAACCGACGTGACCGTCGTTTCTGGTACCTTGCCGCGCATGTACCCGCGCATTCAAGAGTCGCTCGATGGAGGTGTGAACTGGTTCACCACCTATGACCTTGCGCCAATCGACAACAGCACAGACAAAAGCCAAATGAGCCCCCCAATGCCGATCATCGGCACGCATGTCCGCTATGTGCGCAAGGTCACTGGTACAAGCCCGAGTTTTACCAACAGTGTCATTCGCACCAATCGTCCGGGCGAGCATATACTAAACCGCCGCCAGTTGGTGGACAGTGTGGTGTCTCTGACGGCAACCACAGCGAGTACCGATCTGTTGTATGTGGACGGCTGCTATTCAGGCCAGCTTGTTTTGACGCTTGGCGCAGCAACTACACCTCCGACGGTCAAGGTTCAGCTTTGCGACGGCAACCCGGCCACGGCAACCAACTGGTACGACGTGCCCAGCGCAACGGTTGCTGGGACGGCAAACACCACCGTGGCCAGCGCAGTTTTTGCCTTGTCCTCCGGTAAGTTTGCCCGCCTTGTCCCGACGGTCGCGGGCACTGGAATAACCGCCGACAGCTACACGCTCTTGTTCAAAGCGTGGATCTAACTAACAACCTAATTCGTCTCAATTTTCCGGGAAATGAGACAACCGCCGCCACACCATAGCCGGCATGACAACAGCAAACACCACCCAGCGCCCCGGCCCCACCACCGCAGACATGCCGTTGGTCGCCCTGCAAATGGCTGTGCGCAACGTTACCCGCGCCGCAGACCCTGAGGGCACCGGCACCGCACCAGCCGCACGCTTTGAGCTGGTGTTTACCACGGGCGCGCCCGTCAAGCGCTACGACTGGGCCAATGACCGCTACTACCTTGAGCAGCTTGAGGTCTCGCCCGAGGCCGTCAACCTTGACCGCCTCCAGCGCGGCGCACCGCTGCTGAACAGCCACAGCTCTTGGACGCTTGAAGACCAGATTGGCGTGTGCGACCAGCCTGAAATCAGCAACGGCGTCGGCACTGTTCAGTCACAACTCAGCCGCCGCGAAAGCGTGCGCGGCATCGTGCAAGACCTTGAAGACCGCGTCATTCGCAACGTGTCGGTCGGTTACATCCGCGAAGCCATCGAAATGATCGCCCCCACGCAAGACGCCGCCATGTGGACCTACCGTGTCACCCGCTGGACACCCATGGAAGTCAGCCTTGTGGCCATCCCTGCCGACCTGGACAGCCAGGTGCGCAGCGAAGGCGGCAAGCTGGTCGACGCACGCGGCCAAGAGGTGCGTGCCTACCCCTGCAGCATCACCACCCGCGCCGCGCCAGCAGCAGCGCCAGCAACCATCACCCCATCCGCAGCACCCGCTGTACATCAACGGGCAGCCGCCCATCCCAACCAGGAGCAATCTATGGACCCCGAAGTCAACGCAGGCGGCGCCCCCGCAACGCCAGCAACCACCACTGTAGCCAACTCGGCTACGCAGACGTCTGCGCCGCAGGTCGACACCCGCGCTGCCGACATTGTTGAGTTGTGCACACGCCACGGCGTACCGAACCTAGCTGCTGGCATGATCCGCAGCAATCAGACCATTGAACAAGCCCGCGCCGCCGTGCTGGCCGAGCTGGCTGTGCGCGACGCCCATGCAGGCGGTCAGCGCAATGTGACCAACGTGGTCACCGTGCAAGACAGCATGCAAGTGCGCATGGCCGGCATTGAGCAGGCCATCCTGCACCGCATTGCCCCTGCCACCAAAATCGACGACAACGGCCGCCAGTATCGCGGCATGAGCCTGCTTGAAATTGGCCGCGACTTTTTGGAGGCGCATGGCGTCAACACACGAGGGCAGGACCGCATGGAGCTGGCTGGCCAAATGCTGCACTTTCGTAGCGGAGGCATGCACGGTACCAGCGACTTTTCAAGCCTCTTCGCAAACGTAGCCAACAAGCGCCTTCGCAACGCTTACGACGAAAACCCCGGCACCTACGCCATGTGGGCACGCCGCGCACCCAACGCGCCTGATTTCAAAAGCCTGTCGGTGGTGCAACTGTCGGGTGCGCCAGACCTGCTGCAAACCAACGAGCATGGCGAGTTCAAATACGGCAAGATGACCGACGGTGCCGAGTCCTATGCGGTGCTCACCTATGGCCGCATTGTCAGCCTCACGCGCCAAGCCATCATCAACGATGACCTGCGCGCCTTTGAGCGTCTGGTCACCGCCTTCGGCTTCTCGGCTCGCCGCCTTGAAAACCGCACCGTGTACAGCCAGCTCACGGCCAACGCCGCGCTGGCTGACACCGGCCTGTTGTTCAATAGCACAGCCGTCACCACCGCTGGCGGCCACGCCAACCTGCAGACAGGTGCAGGCAGCGCGCTGCAGCTCGCCAGCCTGACCGCTGGCCGCACCGCCATGCGCTTGCAAAAAGGCATGGCTGGCGAAGAGCTGGCACTGGCACCAAGCTATCTAATCGTGCCCGCCGCGCTTGAGCAGACGGCCTACCAGCTCACCAGCAACCAGTACACGCCAGCCACGCAAAGCGCTGTCAACGAGTTCCGAACCGGTGGCCGCACGGCGCTGGAGGCCATTGTTGAGCCGCTGCTCGACGCCAACAGCGCCACCGCCTGGTACCTGGCTGCTGCCAGCTCGCAGGTTGACACGGTCGAGTACTGCTACCTCGACGGCGCTGAAGGCCCGGTCATCGAAAGCCAAATAGGCTTTGAGACCGACGGCATCAGCTACAAGTGCCGCCTTGACTTTGCCGCCAAAGCCATCGACTTCCGCGGCTTGGCCAAGTCCAACGGCGCTTAAACCAAAGCAAACCGAGTCGGGGCCAAGGCGCCGGCTTACCACCCACCATTTTATTTTCTGGAGTTTTTAAATGAAAACATATTTTCAAGCCGGTGTGATCCTCACCCTCACGCCATCGGCCGCTGTTGCGTCTGGTGTTGGCTTTTTGTTTGGCTCGGCTTTGTTTGGCATTGCCACTGGCGACGTGGCAGCCAATACATCTGGCGAGTTTCGCACCGAAGGCGTGTACGAGATCGGCAAAACCAGCGCCCTGGCAATTGCTGTGGGCGACCGCTTGTTTTGGGACGCCACCAACAAAGTGGTCAACAAGACGACCACAGCTCAGCAGTGCATTGGCGTGGCTGTGGCAGCCGCTGCCAACCCATCGCCGACCGTGCTCATCAAGCTCGGCCAGACCGTGCCTGTAGCGACCTGATAGCAGCGTTGACCTAACCCGCCCAGCCCAGCCATGACCGCACCATTCGCAGCCCTTGAGACACGACTGAACACAGCCGTCTTCAAGCAGCTGTCGAATGTTGACGCAACCCTCGCTGGCTTGACAGTGCGCGGCATCTTCGACGCAGCTTATGAGCTGCAAGACATGGCCAGCGGCATCATGAGCAGCGCCCCGGTGCTGACGCTGGCCAGCGCTGATGTTCCGACCAATGTGGTCGGGGCATCGGTGGTGGTCGGTGCGGTCACCTACAAAGTGATTGAGGCCATGCCCGACGGCACCGGCATCACCATGCTACGCCTGCGCACTTAAAGCCCAGAGCCATGGCACACGCACAACAGCAAATCCTCGATGCTCTGAAGGCCTTATTGGCCGCAGGCGGCACGGTGGCTGCTACCCGCGTGTTTCTTGACCGTGTAGACCCGCTGCAGGCCACAGAGCTGCCCGCTATTTGCATTGAAGAGGCCGACGCCGGTGAAACCGCCGAGGTGATTTTTCTGGACGGCAACCAGCAGCGCGAGCTGGCCGTCACGATTGATTGCGTGCTGACCGACAGCTTAGACGCTGCCCCGGCCAGCCGCGCCTTTGGCCTTCAGGTTGAAAAGATCATCGCCGCCAGCAGCACCGTGGCCGCACTTTGCCGCCTGGGCTACAGCATCACCAGCAGCAGGCTGGTCAGCCGCGGCGACACCGACCGCCGCCTGGCCAGCCGCCAGCAGTCCTGGCGCTTTGCCTATGCCGTCAGCCCCACAGCACCCGACGTGATTTTGTAAACATTTTTAAAGGAATCCATCATGGCAGTTTCAGTCCCCAACGGCGCGCTAGTCGCCATTGCGTCCGGCTACGGCGGCAACCTGACCGTCAGCGCCATCACCAACGCCAGCCCGGCATCGGCCACCAGCACCGCGCACGGCCTGGCGCTGGGCGACTTTGTCGAGGTCACCAGCGGCTGGTCTCGCCTGACCGGCAAGGTGGTGCGCGTCGGCGCGGTGACTGCCAACAACTTTGAGCTCGAAGGCATTGACGCCACCAGCACCAGCGTGTACCCCGCAGCCGGCGGCATCGGCAGCGTGCGCAAGATCACCGGCTTCACCCAGCTCGCGCAGATCCTCAGCTCCACCAGCTCAGGCGGCGAACAGCAGTTTGTCAATTACCAGTTCTTGGAAAGCGACGCTGAAAAGCGCATCCCTACTTTCAAGAGCGCCTTCGGCATTTCCTTCAGCGTGGCCGACGACGCCACCCAGGCAGGCTACGTGCTGGCATCCACGGCCAATGACGACCGCTTGCCGCGCGCGATCCGCATCACGCTGCCCAGCGGCTCCAAGCTGATCTACAACGGCTACATCAGCCTGAACAAGACGCCGTCCCTCAGCGTCAACCAGATCATGGCCGTCGAGGTCACCATCTCGCTGCTCAATGAGCCTGTGCGTTACGCGACCTGAGCCGCGCCATGACCAAGCTCACGCTGCAGCCCGCGCCCAGGTTCCCGTTCAAAGTGGCCATCCCCGTGCCGGGTCAAGACTCGGCACTGGTCGAGTTCACATTCAAGCACCGCACTAAAACAGCGCTGCAGGACTTTGTGGACAATCGCCCCGGCACCGATGAGCTTGACACCTTCCTGGCCATGGTCGAGGGCTGGGATCTGGACGCTGAGTTTAACCGCGCCAACGCGGCTGAGCTGCTTGAAAACTACATCGGCGCAGCCGCGTGCGTGTATCTCGCGTACCTGCAAGAGTCGGTCAAGGTCAAGCAGGGAAATTGAGGGCGGTCGCCAAGGCACTCTACACACCGGGCCCCACCGAGGAAGAGGCGCAAGCCTATGGCCTCACCGTAGAAGAAGCCAGCGGCCCGCCAGTTGAGGTATGGCCCGATAACTTAGAGGCAGTCAACGTGTTCATTGCAATGTCAACTCAGTGGCGCATCGGCATGGCAGGCCCCACCGGGCTGGACTACACCGCCCTGGCCCATACCATGCGCCTGTGCGGCGTCAAGGCAGCAGACCGCGCCAGCGTGTTTGCAGAGGTGCGCACGCTGGAAGACGCCGCCCTTGAAACCCTGCGCGCGGCCAAAAAATAATGGCTGACACCACCGCCAGCATCACCATTGGCGCCAAGGACGCCACCGGCCCGGCCTTCAGCGCTGTGGAGCGAAGCATTCAAAAGCTGCAGCTGGCAGCCGCCACCAACGGCAAGTCAGCAACCGAGGCCAAGCTGCTTGAGCTAAGCCTGAAAGGCGCCACAGAGCAACAATTAAAGCTAGCCGAGTCCTCGTTAAAACTCAACGAGGCCTACAACAAAGGCGCGGTCATTGGCCAGGTGCTCAAGATGGGCCTGATAGCCGCCGCCGCTGCCACCGCCACCAGCGCGGTCATTTCCTTTAGCACTGCCCTGCGCGACATCGACGCCTTCAACGACCTGTCAGACGCCACCGGCGCCAGCGTTGAAAACATCAGCGCCCTGGACCGCGTCGCCCGCGAAACCGGCGACAGCTTTGACACCGTCGCTGCCACGCTGACCAAGTTTAACGCCGCGCTTAACAAAGCCG
>Ga0181358_1000976_pt1 | contig 13100 bp, 22 predicted proteins | sample Fa13VDMM110SD_FD_130096 | JGI IMG/M metagenome (GOLD analysis project Ga0181358, IMG submission 130096) | Freshwater viral communities from Lake Michigan, USA - Fa13.VD.MM110.S.D | ecosystem: Environmental > Aquatic > Freshwater > Lake | place: USA: Michigan | collected 2013-09-24
ATCATACTTATAAATAGTATCTTTTTTGTATTAAGTATTTAGATCTTATTTGGTTTTATATTGGATTACCTGCTGCTTCTTCGTACATCTTAGACAATACATATTCACTATTTTCTGTTTCAAACTTAACATAAAATGAATCTGCACCTTCTGCAATAATCTTTGTAATGGGGGTTGTCTGCCATGTAAAAAATTGATTGAATGGAGACATTAACAATGAACGACCTATTGCAAATGTGTCATGTTTTTCTTTGAAAGTCCCATTTTCATTAAACTCAATCCAAAGTATATCTACTGAGTGAAAAGTTATTCCATCTCCACCTCTAGTAAGTTTCCAATTAGGCTTACCTTGGGTTATTAATTTAGCTAGGTTTTCAAGTTCATTCATGCGTAGATTGCCACTATCATCTACTGTTACTGCAATCTTATCTCGTTTTATCTTGCTCATATTGTTTTGTCTTTATCTGTTCCAGGTGCTTTATCAAACTTCAATCCCCACATTAAGCCAGCCCAACCCATCTCACGCTCAGCTCTCTTAGCGTACATTCTTAGGTTTTTCATGAGGTATTTTTTACCCCACAACTTCCACTCATCGTATTGCTGTTCAGTTATTGTCCATTGCGAATACCAAGCATCTTTACGATCTTTTATGTCCTCATAAGTGACTTGATGACCAGCAATCTCAAACATCTTATTAATCAGATCAGGAAGCAACTGCTCTTCCCTCTGTGCTCGAGTTATTCTTTTCTTCTTTTCCATGTTAACTTAGTATTTGATTGTATTACATTCCTCTTCCTATCATATCTATCATTTCATCTCTCTCCTCTTGAGTCATTGGTATTGGTAACTGATACTCTTCTTTGTTTTCTAATCTACATTTTTCTACTTCTTCCCATAATGACTGATCATCATAACAAACAGGTTTTCCGTGATTAGTGGCTTGGTCAAGTGCACCATTAGGATCTCTTTCCCATAGATACCAATCTATCCAATCGGCTCCTTCTTGTCCATAGTAAACTTTAAGTAAAGTGTCTATTACTTTAGTATAGTCATCCGAGAAATTAATAAGGTCTATGCCTAAATCATATAGCCCATCAATTCTTTTAGAATTATCCCTAAGCTTATCAAGGATGTGTGTAAATACTTCTTGTTTTATTGTTCTTGTTGTTTTATAAATTGTATTTCGTTTGTTGCTTGATCCCACTCAAATGTGAATGGTTCGTAATCGTATGTGTATCGTTCACCTAATATTGAAGCATTAAAGTGATGCGTATCGCCATCAAAGTAATATCCATGTCCTGAGTGAATATGTCCACAAACATGAATCTTTGGTTTGATCTGATGAATTCTCTCAGCTAACAATCTACATCCTAGATGATCATGTTCACCCATCACCATATCTCCAGTACCCCATGCAGGACCGTGTGTTACTAAAATATCTGTATCTGGTGGGATTATTGCCCATTTTAATTCTAGCTTTGCACCATCACGTGGTAGATTGAAAGCCCAATTACGAAACTCTGGTTGCCATGGACTGCCATATATCTTACATGATTGTTTTAAGTCCTCTGTTGTATATATCATTGAACTATCTTGCAAGTACGTTATCCATTTGTGCGAGTTTACTATTTGCATAGCAGCTTCAGGTAGATTCTCAAACATTCTATCATGATTACCAGCAATAAACACCTGAGCGTTGTACTGTGATAAGCTATCGTACCATCCACAGAAATCAACTAATTCACTTGGAACATACCCTGAATTCATTACATCACCTGCATGAATGATTAAATCACCACCTGGAAGATCTTGATCAATCCTCTTGTGTTTTGAGTGTGTATCGCTTATTAATGTTATACGCATACTTACTTACTTTATTAACTATTAAAACTTTGTAGTCAGGACAGGATTTGAACCTGTACGCACTGCTCAGTAAGAGCAGACTGCTACGCAGAGCGCGACTCTGCTGTATGCGTCTACCATTCCGCCACCTGACTATGTAAAAGAGCCGGAGGTGTTAGCTTGTTCTGTCTATACGGACTGCGAAGCTTGTGGTTACCGGCTCTTTGTAGTCCCACCGGGAATCGAACCCGACTTTCCAGGATGAAAACCTGACGACCTAACCGATAGTCGATGGGACCTAGAATCAATACTACTGTCTTGGATATTGTTTCTTGTATGGAGCTTGAGACTTTTTAGGATCCTTAGCTGCATCCACTCTACGTCCTTTTAATACAGAAGACACCCATGTTAGTAGTGTTTCCTTTAATTGCTTTGCACTGTTTTTGCTCATCTTGTATGTTTTAGTTATACAGTAAATATACAAAAAAAGCTTCAGTTATGCAAATTTTCTTAGAATATACTTCAGTAATTTGTATCTTAATCTATATAGCATATCAATCAATTATTTTTTCAACATATGTGCAAGTTTCGCCTTCAAGGAAACCCTTCTCGAGAAGTAGTGGTAAAGATCCTGGCTTACACCAAGCGTACACACTGAAACCTTTGTACTTGCTCTTTACATACTCCCACCTTGTATCCCATAGCTTTCTGAAGATACCTTTAAGTCTATGCTCTTCATGTACCCAAGCATCTAAGAATTTAATCTTACTGCTCTCTTCTCGCTCCATGTAGATGTGACCTACAATCTCTCCATTCAACATAGCAATCCATGTCTCTAGTTGTTGTGCATTACTTTTGAGGTGTATTATTTTTATGTCTTCTATCATAGTTTTAGCTTAATAAGGATGCTACAATCTTCTTAACTTCTGTAGGATCAAAGTTATGCTCACCTGAGATATCACTTACTTTACCTACTCTAACCTTAGGTGCTCCTTCTAATGCAACATCTGAAGTGATGTCTTGTGTATTTGAGCTTATAGAATTGTAGTCGATGTACTTACCTTTCCACAATACGCAAGCATGTGCTAGATCAGAAACACTATCTCCTATAAGAATAATCTGTGATCCTTGCAGTACTTGACTTAGAGCAGCTGCAAAGGTGTAGCAACCTCCTTGCATGTACCAATCTGTGTGATTAGTCTCATCTTGAAATCTCTCCAACTTATCAGTTAGTAATTCTATACTTGGTATAGACTGAGACTCTTTTATTAGTTTTTTTAATCGTATCATAGTTTTTCATACTTCTTTCTCAAGTAAGCAGCATATGCAGCTTGCTTTCTACCATTAACAAAGAACCATCCTAGATTCAATTCAAACCACTTATTTAGTTTATACCACATACATTATTTATTTAATTGACTTAACAGCTCTAGCATTAATATGTCCTTCCTTTAAGGTTATTGCTATAAGTTTGTGTGTAAACACTTGCATCCAAGCATACTCGGAACTATACTCTATAGAACTCCAATAATTAGTGTTAATAAAATTACCTATAAGGTCTTTATTATCATACATTTTATCTAATTCGTCTTTAGTTGGCAATCGCCAGCCCTTACCTAATTCTCTACACTCTCTTTTAGCATTATACCATGTTACCTCTGTTGGTAGATCGAATTGTGCAATTTCTATACTATCAAGCTTATACGTTGTACCTGTGATTTGTGATACAGATGTAAGTGAGCTTAAAAGCAAGAGAGTGTTTAGTACTATAGTCGATCTCATAGTAAATCTTTTATCGTATCATTGTAACAAATCCTTGAATCACATGCTTTCCATCGTTATTTTTGTCACCAAAGCGTATTTGGTAAACATAGACACCGTCAGGACAGTATGAAGCTCCATAAGTGCCATCCCAATGTCCATTTGGGTCATTGCTCTCAAAGATCAACTCGCCCCATCGATTGTAAATTTTGGCATTGAAACTTGCCGGATTAAATCCACTAGTAAATACCCAGTTAAATATATTGTTATGCTCATCACCATCAGGTGTAAAGGAATTTGGAATGTAATAAAGCATTTGTGGACAAAGCGTTACTGTTACATTAGTTGATTGTGGAAGTGAGACACATCCGTTATCCCAATGAACCACCGATATGTTAAAAATACCAGGAGTATTCCAAGTTAAGTTTAGATTTTGAACTTGATACGTCTCATTCAGGAAAGACCATTCGTTATATCCGGTAGCATTGGTTGCCACAGTATATGTGCCAAGAACAGAGTCTCCTTCACAGATTTCAAAGAAATCGTTATACGGCAAGATGGAAGAGACGGTTGGCCTTGGATAAACCTGTACATTGATAGTATCCATAAATAAGCAGCCTGACTGTGTGTATATGTAGCTGACATTATCAATTCCAACAAATCCATTATCCGGACAGTATTGATTAAACCAAACATTATTTCCTGCAAAGAGTCCACCAGCTGGGATTGCAGTTAAATTAACGCAGTCGTCGTATTCGCAATACGGTCCTATTGAATCAATTGTTGGAAAGATGTTCAAATCAACAACACTAAAATATGTAGGTAGAGATTGACATCCAAGCTGACTTACACCAATGACGGATATAGCATTACTATATGGTCCGCTTGGTACTCCACTAACGTCTAGGTTAATTTGATTTGTTCCCTGACCCGATGTGATGCTTCCTACTATCGAAGTCCATGTGTATCCTAGATTAGGGAACACGCTTGTTATTCCATAGGAATTAGTTGTAGAGTTATAACAAACCGTATCAGATCCAGCTATTGAATTTATCGTAATCATTGGTGGATCAATTAGAATTGTAGATCCTTGAGCCGTACATCCATTCGCATCGGTAACAATACAATTTATAGCACCTGAACACAAGTTGGTAGCTGTTTGATTGGTTTGTCCATTGCTCCACAAATAAGTGTAAGGACCGACTCCACTTGTGGGATTGGCTATTGCTTGACCATTGCAATCACCAAAACAAACTGGGTTGGTGGCTACTACTAGAGGAGGAGTAAGTGGTGGTGGATTGTTTAAGGTAACTGTAGAGCTATAGGTACAACCGGCTGCATCAATTAAATTGTATGGATAAGCACCTGCGCATAGATTAATCTGACTGAAATTGGTTCCTGGTTGGCTCCAAGAAATGGTTATGACTCCTGTTCCTCCATTAGGTGTAATAATTATCGAGCCATCACAGCCATTATTACATTGTGGATCATTAGCAACCACATTGGGTGGAGGTAGGTTCGGTGGTCCTGGTGCAACAAATACGGTATCAGGTCCTAAGTTTCCAACTCCTATATTACAAGTAGACCAACCAGCATTACAAACCGGATAGACTAAATGGCATGTGTAGTTTGCTCCACCGGGTGGTGGTGTTACAGTGATCGTCGGTCCAGTTCCTATCGCCACGGGATTACCTACCTGATACCAAGTAAGAACCGCTAGAACTGGTGCCCCGCTTGGTGTCCATCTATGTGAGTTATTTTGAGTTGTCCATACGGTAGAGTTTCTTCCTGGAACAACTATTCCTACAGTTCCTGGTTGGTTATGAATCCCTTGAACCGCTGTTCCTAAAGCCCAATTAGGGCAATTTGGTTTGCTCTGTATGTGGTTTTCAATTACGTTTGTTGATTCATAGATGACAATATGAAAAGTCCCTTGCAAGTTAGTACACAAGTACATAGGTACTCCAATCCAACTGACAGTTAATTTTCTACAAGGCGCAACACCACTAGTTTGGTATCTTATTTGCCCACCAATTCCAGGATGCCAATCTTGCCATGGACTCATAATACAATTCTTTGGAACATTTAATCCCATATTAGGAATTGCAACTGATGCAAAGGTTGCTGGCTGACCACCTGAAAAACCAATCCATCCATTAGATCCAATGTAGAACTGTGTGTATGTATTGCCAAAAAAGCAAAAAGTAAACCCTATGTTCTGTGGCTGAGATACAACATCATCGCCTAAAAAGACTTGTGTTCCAGTATTAGTCTGAGCTACATATGGAATACTAGCTACTGAATAATTTGTTGTTTGATTAGGATTAGCACCGCCTGGTCCACATCCAGAAAGATCTGCTGTTAATGTAGTAGTATTAACACCACACGGTAATATTTGATCTGGTCCCAATGCTGGGCAATACTGAGCATACATTTGTGTGCAAAGTAAAAGGAATGATATAATAGTTAATTTCATATTAATTTTCTGTTTGTATTAGTGTTTTAAGTCTTGCTACCACTCAGTATTGTCCTGCTCATTGAGTACTTTACGTGCTCCTTCGCATAGTAGGATGCCCATCAACTGTGATGTAATCTCTTGTACTTCGTATTGCAATATGAAATTTCTTGAGACGCTTCGCCATGAATGTCCTTCTGTTACTCGTAGCTTCTTGATGTACAATGCTTGCTCTTGCGTTAAGCTTAGCCAGTAATTGTTATGATGTTCTCCCATGTCATCTACCTTTGCTAATAAGTATTGTGACATTTGGTTATCGGAGTATGTCCCCCAGTTGCTATTGAATGTAGCGTTGTTCTTGAGCGTATACTCAAACTCTATCTCTGTAAGTGGGCGTAGGCAGCTGAGATGTGGATCATCAAGCAATGCATCGAAATCAGGCTCAGCTAGCTGATTGCAGTAGTTCATGTAGTTCCTATATAGGTCATCTAGTGTTACTATCATGAGTTCATTTTTCAATAACATCTTTGAGTCTTCTGATCTCTGCTATTACATCATCACCCAATTCAATCTTGGACATCATTGATAGGTCTACTACCTGAGAGTACAGCAAGTCAATTAAGCTTAGCTGAGCTGCCATTTTTGTAGAAATTATTTGTGGAAAGTTCTGTAATTCTTCTTCTGTCATAACTTTGGTTTTATTTTATTTAACTATAGACTTGTGAGTATACTAATGCTTGTACTGCTAGGATAGCTTGGCACACCATTATTGATTGTTGTTCTGTCATACCGATTAGTTATAATTTTATTAATACTTTAACATAGGGTATTAATATTGATTTTGCAACAGTTATTAGATGTAGTTAGTCGTTCTTTCCTACAAACACTTTGATCTTAGGTTTGTATCCTTTTGGTAATCTATTGACATACTCCTTGAATTCGCTATAGTCAATATCCCATCTTAGATGCAACTCTAGCTTGCTAAGGTTATACATCACTTGCGATGTTGTATGCATATCGTACTTGTTATCTCTTCTATAGGGGTTCATAAAAGGATCTTTAGTGTACTGTGCTGATAGTGCGTCTAGGACCTCATCAGCTGACTTTACTTGCTCTATCTTTTGCTTAGCAATACTCATCCTAGATAAGGATGACTCACGCTTATCGCCTGAAGTGTAACCGGTATCTGGATATTCTATTCCATGATTTGTTCGTACAATAGTTTCGTCTGGTTGTATTTTATCAATGACTGGTAGGTGCTTTGATGTCATCTCGAGGATAAACGCATACTTGTTGTTAGCTATTATTGTTTGACCTTTTACTCCAACATCCTTCTTGTCCTCTCCTACAAAGTAAATAACCGATCTGATTGTATCTGCTAATTTCTTTTTAGATAGCGCTGTTCTAATTTTAAGCCCATCGTGAGACACCTTAGGAGCTTTACCTTTGTCTAGGTTTTTCTTGGCTAACTTACCTTCTTTCTCATCAAAAGAAACAGTTAATGATGAATTAACAATACCAACTCCAAACTCATTAATTCCTTCAGACCAGTCAGTTAATTTATCATGTAGATATGCCACTTCAACACCTTGTATTAATTCATGAATAATTTCAATTTCAGCCGAGTAACCTCTATCTCTGTTTTTTGCTAAGATGGTGTCACCATTAACGGTTGACTTTGCTATCACACACTCCTTTAGAGGTTTTGCTGGAGAATTAAGTACGTCTTTAAGCTTGATCATTTAGTTTTCTTTAGCATTGTTTTATTGGAGTTCCACCAATCCATCCATACCTGCTTAACCTTACTCCAATCTGTATTATACAAAGCAAACGTGTCGCGATAATCAGCATAATACTCTTCGAGAGCTTGATCAAGTGTGATTCCTTTAGTTCTAGCACGCATAATCAATCCCTTAACGTAGGCTGGGACTTCTCTGTTACTGGTAAGATATAGGTAGTGTGTTGGTGCTTGTGGTCCGTCTTCAGGATAAGCCAATGGCTCGTCATATCGATTAGATATTATGTACATATCTTCAAAAGTTTGCTGGCCTACATGCTCGATCTCATGCTCTAGTGTTTCTTTAATTTCAGCAACAAACGCATTCATTGCATTTGGAAACATTTTAGGGTTATACTCCACTATAGCTTCTAGTATGTCTGTAGATCCTTTTTTTGTAGGACCAAACGATCCAGCAATTGAAAATGCGTACTCTTGCTTTGGACGTTTAATAAACTTAAAGTCTAGGTAAACCTCTGCCCTCTCATCACCTCTGGTAAAATCAAAGCTATCTCGATATCGTCCTTGTCCAGTTTTGAACGCATTGATAACATCGCGAGATAGATTTAACACATACTCCTCACGGGTACGCTCCTGTCCGGTTAGCTCTTGTATTATTTGTATAAGCTTAATCATATACTAATATATATGTCGGTTAGTTCTCAGTATTCCAAGGACCGTTGAAATGTCTATTTGCTATTAACAATCTAACCATTCTAAGTTCCTTGACTCTGTATAATTTTAAACCGTATAGCTTAGCTACCGATTGTAGTAAGGGCATTGCCTCACTTAATGTTAATTCACTCACTATTTAACTGAGTTAGTCTTAATGTCTGTAGACTCTATTAAGGTATATGTAAATGCATTTTTGTGTATTTTAGCAGCCTTTTTACAAATAGACATAAACTGAGTAAAGTCCTTCACTCGCTTGAATACCTGACAACCTTCTGACCAATTCTCTACCCATGTGGAGTCTGTGCCAGCTTTATGTATGTTAATTCCAAACATACCAACATCCTGTTTTACTTCATCAAACAATAAGTCTTTGTTCCCATCTCGCCATACAATAACTTCCTTATGTCTCTGGCATAATGCTTCGTACTTCCCCTGATGCAAAGAAACTGCATAAGCGCCTCTGTATTGGCCTGGTACTAGTCTAGCAACTCCCTTGTTATTATGAAACTGCTGAACACCCTTCTTACCAGGATCACAAGTAGCATTCCAACAATAAAACTGCTCTACGTTATTGCTGTCCTTAAACGAAATAGTTAAGTAATCATCAAATACATTAGTTACTTTTTTATAAACTTGAGGAGTATTGTTTCTTACTCCAACTATATTGACATCGTATGTCTTATTTGATTGATCCTCAAACCAGACATAGTTTTTTGACTTGACTGCATTTTTAATTTGATCTTTAGTGTAGCTCATATAAATTTGGTTTTAATTATTTACTAACTGTATATTGTTCTAGCTTACTAATGTCTGTTTTTGGATATTTTTCGAAATCAATACAAGCCATTGCTGAACCTAACAATTGATTATCGGCTTCTAAGAAAGCAATGTACTCATCGTATCTCCTAAGAGAGTCTTTAGTTAGTACTAACTCCGCTTTCATCGAGTCGAGTTGTATAATCAATTGCCTAGAATAGGCATCACAAGATTTTCGTGATTTGCAGCTGGATAGACCAAGTGCGATAATGCAGAACGTAATTCCGATTGCTTTCATTGTCATAATTTATGTTTTTATTTAGTTACTATTGATAATTTGTTATACCCACCCTCTAGTTGATTGTGACATCGTTATCATCTACGCTATTAATCATTAAATCTAATGCATCTTGTATCTCTAGATCGTTATTTAATATATCAGATACATATGTGTTTGGTAGAAGCCTACTTGTTGTAAGATTAACAAGCACTTTAACTTCTTCGATGTCAGTAAACCGAATGGCAGGATGTGTATCAAAAACCTCAACATACCATTCACCATCTACATCAACCTCGTCACTAGCGTTACTGACTAGATCGAAGCCTTGAGCGATATCAAATACATAATAATGGTAGACGTCATCTTCTTCTTTTCTAAACCCCAACTCAGCTAATTCATTTTCTTTCATATCTTTTATTTTAATTTATAAACTACTTTGATTTACTGTCACATCAGTGTGCTTTGGTGTACCAAAACTACATTTTGCATCAAATGACTTTTTCCACTCTAACCAAACATGCATCTCAGAGTCGAAGGAAGTCTTGTTGATCGGTAGGTCTGCTATGAATATAGGACTGTTATGTACAATAATCTCTCCAGTTGGCATTATAGTGTGTTTAATGTGTAGCCTTTTTGATTTTGCATATGTTTTTTTACACAAAAATCCCCAGCTGCGTAGTATACTTAGTATTTTGAATTTAGATCTCTTACTCATAAGGAATTGTTAATTGATTAGGGTTAGTAATATTGACACTGTTAGCTTTGCATAACTTATAATAATCTAAAGGATGTATATGCAATTCTGCTATTGAATTATAATCGTCTGATAATGTAGATCTATTAGTACTCCACACTATGCTGTAATCTCCATTCAAGTAGTTTGTGATATCCTCTTGGTTTATGTAAATTACAATCTTTGTATCGTACGGTACTTTATGTTCAAAATACCAATCGTCTTTATGTTTCATTTAATCTGTAGTTTGGTTAGTAATTTGTGTAAGTGTTCCAGTGCTAATGTATATTGGCGTATGCTCGTCAACAAATACATTCCATACACTGTGTTCTAAATAATTAATTGCGTCTTCTTCTGATAGATCCATATCGCGCATAGCTATTTCAACCATCTTCAATCGATCATATACAAAAATATCATTAATTGGCTCATAGCCAATAACAGCTTCATCAAATCCGTCAGCAGTTAATGCTTGTAAATTTTCCATTCTCATTTCCATAATACTTGCACACATAATAATACTACTGCAATACCTATACTAACTAATGTTTTTGCATTCATAGCTTCATTGTTCAATAGCCATACTAGTATTGAAAATATGATAATACCAATACCAAAGCTTAGAAAACGACTAGGCCACATCTGACCAGAAAACCCTTGTACTTGATACTTAGTGGCGTATAGATAAAAAAAAGAGATTGGTACTGAAGGAAGTACGATCATAAGCCATGGATGATCCTTACACCACTTCCATACAAACTGACCGTTTAATTGAAACCATGCTAGTGCTTGAGCAATTACCATTAACAACGCTCCTACTAATAATGCAGATTTACTTGTCATAACTATTTTTCTTTATTAAAAAAAGATATCAATAATTGAACTACAATACCAACCACTACAGTGGTGAATATTATAAATTGAAAGATTGATTCTGTATCGTTTGTAACCATGTCTAAATATAGTAAAAATTTACTTAATATCCCACTCTGCTAGATCATTAATAACTTGATTTGCATTAATATATTGAACATCAATTCCTCCTTTAGCTTTCCATTGATCAATATTACGTTTGTAATCATCTATTAGTATAGCGTCAGGTGCTGCGTATTTTTGTTTATCGTAAGACTTTTCAAATATAGAAGGAGTACCAGGCATGTTCTTTTGTATCCAAGCCTTTTTACCAGCTATACAATCAGCAGAGTCTGCAGGAGATGATAGTATAGTCACACCATGCTTGCTTATAATATCCCACATCTGTTTTGATCCTGGCATCCATTCCATTGTTGCCCAAAACTCAAACGAGGTGTTATTTAACATAGCATCAAACTCAGTCCTATCAAGCTTCTTGGAATCCTTAGCATCTACTTTATAAAACTTTTTCCACTGCTTTAAAAAGTCACACAATACACCATCCATATCGCAGTATATCTTATATGGACCATTGGCAGCTTCATTGACGTTTTTGGCAGCAAGACTCTTTTTTATCCACTCCTTGCCAATTGGATTGATAATCGGTTTCTTAATAAAAGAATCTACCAGTTTAGCTATTTGTGGATCAATAGTTAATGCTTGCCCACGCTCTACTGCTTTATCGTTCACAACCTCAGCAAAGTTATTTTTAAAATATCTTTTATACTCAGACAAGGACTGTTGTGCATTATTCCAACTATTAGTAACAATTTCTTGTGGTAGTTTTCTAGCTCTATCATTATTTCGTGCTAAAGCAGTCTCGAGAGGTGTGTTAACAAATACCATATGTACATCGTATCCAAAAATAGACTCTAAGTCTTTAGCTTGTTCTATAATTTTAGCAGGATCGTCTCCAGTTCCATCGATAAGTACTCCTAGTCTACCATTTAGATAATTAAGATAATTGGCTGTTGATAGCTCTTTTGATTTTACACGAAGCGATTGAGGTCCTACAGTTATACTTTTAAACGTATCCGAGTCTAGCGAAGCTAAATCTGCTGACATTCCTTTTGCTTTAAGTAAGTATTCAAAAAACTTATCGCTGTTTACTGGCTTTAATCCTGCATAAGAGAATGAGTTGAAAGCAACTCCAAACAACTGATTACTTACAGTAGTTTTTCCAGATCCCGGACCTCCTGCTAAGAATACTGCTTTTAGTATTCCTGGGTCATAGACCCCTTCTTGCATTAATTCGTGTAGTTTTATCATATATATAAATATACAAAAAAAACTACAAAGAACCTACACATTTGTTTACTTTATAGTTCTTGTTATTGTACCATCCTCATAAATTTCAATAATTATGCCGGTTGCATTCTCATTAACCTCTTGCCCTGCTAAATTAAGTCTCTTAGCAATGATGTTTATCCTATCTCTATTATTAATTGCTATTGGTCCAAATACATCATCTACTCCATCAATATCGTATTGATGTAATCTGTAGTAATTGATAACTTGAGATACATCTACATCTTCTAAGCTATAGTTTAGTTTCTGTGTTGAGTTACCAGCAGATTGTACTTGTCCGATATCACTCCATTTGAAGCCATCTACGCTCTTTTCGATAACAAAGTGGCTAGTATTATACTCAGATGCTGTTGACCAATATAATATATTTGAGTTAGTTTGTTTCTTACCTTCAAACGATAACAATTCAATAGGTAACGCAGACATTCTAGTTACAGAAACATCCCTACATACACTTACTGCTCCACATAGCGAGTTTGTGTTAACGTGTATGTATAAAGTATTGTTGTTTGTTGGTGTAAAGGATAATGGCACTAACCCAACAGCAACTACAGCTCCAGTAGATGTCCCACTTCTCACAGTTACCCAATCAGTTGCGACC
>Ga0181358_1000978_pt1 | contig 13087 bp, 13 predicted proteins | sample Fa13VDMM110SD_FD_130096 | JGI IMG/M metagenome (GOLD analysis project Ga0181358, IMG submission 130096) | Freshwater viral communities from Lake Michigan, USA - Fa13.VD.MM110.S.D | ecosystem: Environmental > Aquatic > Freshwater > Lake | place: USA: Michigan | collected 2013-09-24
ATCTTTACCTTTACCAACTATAATATACATATTAATTCTAAATGGTTTACTGTAATCGTTCGGCGAATCCCAATCAACTTCTACATTAATTTTAACATCGGAAAATGATGGGTTTGTAAGCGGCTTATCCTTAATTGACTTTTCTGCTCCGTCTTTAATTTCAATTAATCTTTTTTTGACATCAACAAGAAGGGGAAAATAATCAGGATTGGGGCTGCCATCCATCCTATCAGCCAAAGATAAACCTTCGTTTAGAATAAAGCTCTCGAATAATTTTATATGTTTCATATTTTTTATTTTTTTAGTTAAACAAACTATATATCAAAAAAAAACCAGAATCTTTTGAATTCTGGTTTTTTCTGATATATTATCTTTTATTTTAATTTTTTTCTTAAAATAACTCCTGCCTGATAGGAAGGAACAGGAACACCTGGATACATCTTAGGGTAAGTTCTCATGAACAATGTTTCTGGAATGTGTCTGTGCATATAAAGACCATAGTACTCCATATCTGGGTTATTTTTAAGTACCTCTTCTGTAATCATAGTAGAAAGCAAATAAGGCTTTTTACCTTGAATCATATCTTTAATTAGGGTAACAAAGAATCCACCTGGTTTTAGGAATTCAATACCTTGTGTGTACATTCCATTAACGAGATCCCAATATTCACTGCCTTTAGTAAGACCGATGTTGTTTGGATGCTCGTAATCAAAAGTCTTATCGTTAATAGATCCATCTGCGTTCTTAGCCATTCCTCTTTGTGGAGCATCTGAAGATTTTCCGCTTAGCTTAGGGTATGGTGTTCCGTTTACGATTAGAGAAAGTTGTTCCCTTTCGATACCCGAACTTTCTAGATTTTGAATTGTGTTTCTAGCATCTCCCTGAACTAGCTTAGCCATAACATCATCCCTTTCAACTTGAGCTGCCATATTGTTATAAGCAATCTGTGGATACTCTAGCTCAACCCCAATTGAATTTCTACCGTTATTATACGCTTCCACTAAAGTCGTTCCTGTACCACATGTAGGATCAAATACCCAATCCCCTGGTTCTGTTAGATTCTGGATTGCCCATCTGTAGCCTTGCCAATGTCCTGGGCATAGGTGTTTATCTTCTTGTTTAGGGTAGTATTTATATCTTGCTGATTGTGAATAGTATTTATCTATCGTCGTATCATAGATTTCTCCTAAGAAATTTTGGGTGAAATCAGTAGTATGATAATCAGAAGGTAATTCTTTTCTTACCAAAAGTTTCTCTGTTGGACTTATGTCGTTTCTATAGACACTTTTATTCTTAGGTTCTTTTTTTACCTGTTCTACAGGAGCCGGAACCTCTTTAGGCTTAGATCTGTCCTCGAAGGGAACTTGTTTCATTTCAATCATTTTTTAAATTTTATAATTATTACGACTTTTATAGCTATTATTTTCTTAAATATTTCGGATATATAAATATAAATACAAAAATAATTTTTTGAAAAATCTTAGAAATTTTGGGGATTGGTCTATTAATGAATCTAATTCTAACTTTTACGAATGGGTAAAACCCCCAACTAATATAACCCCTGCTCAGAAAAAAGCAATGGAGTCTAAATTTATCTACTATTCATTTTCAGCGGGAAATTCCTCAGACAGTAATTTTCCATATACGCAAATAGACTGGAATTTTCTAAAAACAAAACTAACCCAGAATTCTATAGGATTCAAATATGGAAATAGCTCTCCTATAGTTCCTTTACAGTGGATTTATTGGGGCGAAAAAATCATATACTCAGACCAAAGACCCCTTCTTTCTAGAAATCCCCGCAAAGAAGAGGTTTTAGCTTATTATCCCTTAGCTTATAATGCTGCACCTTTAGATAAATTTTGGGTGGTAGCAGTATGGCAGAATACAGATGGAAAATTATATTTAAGAGAAATGACTCTTAAGGATTTTTTAACCAAAACCACTAGATCAATCATATCGGATTATATGGGGGGCTCCCAAAAAATTAATATAGTTGATTCATTCATTAATTCTTTAAGATCTTCCTATAAAATTGAAGAATGGCCAAGAGGTAGTAATAAAGGTCCTACTGTAAATCCTATACTTAAAAATGTTAATGTTAATCCTGGGGATCCGTGGTGTGCTGCTTTTACCTATGATGTTCTCAGCAAAACATCTTTTGACCCCTCAACAAAGGCTAAAATCCCAGATAAAGCTTCAGTCAAAATGCATTGGGATTCTACCAAAGGTCAAAAATTACATATATCTACCGCTTTATCAAATCCTGCTATGATAAGACCAGGTTCAGTTTTCTTTTATTTGGCCGATGTGAATAAAGGAAGAGGACACACCGGAATAGTTCTGTCTGTATCAGGAAATACGTGGACCGGGATGGAGGGAAATACGAATCCCTTAAATGGGGCCAGAGAAGGATACGGATCTTTTTTATCAAGTAGGAATATAAAAGATGGCAAGATGAAGGGGGATCCTGATGCTAAATCCAATACCATGTTAGGTTTTGTTGATTATTTTGCTGAATATAGAAATAAAGAATTTGATTCCTATATGGAAAAAAAATGTAGAGATCTAATATCTGAGTTAATGCCAAAAACCACAAAAGAAATAGCATACCTTAAAGCTAATCCAAAAGTTTTAGATACTTATACTGCTAATTATAACAATAGACACAAGGCTTAAATGGAATTTTTATCAGATATATAAGATATTAATTTTAATATGGTAAATTTAGAAAATTTTTCGGGGTGGAATTTAAACGAGGGATCTTTATTTTCGGATTTTAAATGGGCGGCTGCACCTAAAGGGTTAACGTGGATTCAAAAATCAGGAATAGAAGGAAAAATATCATCCCCTGGGACGGATTTTTCGGAAAAAGTAAATTTTTCATATACCAGTAGATACTGGGAAGCTTTGAAAAAAAGACTAGCAGAAAATAAGATAACGACTAAATACGGAAATTCATCAGGCATACCTAATCAATGGATATACTGGGGCGAGAAAATCATATACTCAGACCAAAGACCCCTTGTTTCTAGAAATGTAGCAAAACAAAAAGTTGTAGCTTATTATCCCTTAGCTTATAATGGTGCTACCCTAGATAAATTTTGGGTGGTAGCAGTATGGAAGAATACAGATGGAAAAAAATACCTTAAAGAAATGACTCTTAAGGATTTTTTAACCAAAAGCACTAAAGACATTATAGATAAAGATTTCTTAGCATCTTCTTCGATAAAAACAGACGTTTCCCAACAAAATAAGATTAATAAAAAAGATTATTGGACTCTTATTACCATAATAGCTTGTGAGAATTACACAGACCAAAAGCAGGGGATGGCAGACGTAGCACAGTCTATATACAATAGATATCATGTTAGTGGAAAACCTTACGGGAAAACTATATCCGAGATTATATTAGCTAAAGGACAATATGAACCTGTTTCCAAAGGAACTAAAAAAGGAGCAGATTGGAGAAATATAACCGATAAAAATAAAGCTATATCTGTTTATTCTAAGACTAAAGGGGTTGATGTAAAAAATGCTACCAAAGCTATCGAAGCAGCAATATCTGCCCAATCAGGAAAAGACCACATAGATAAAGCAAAAACCCATGTGAAAACAAGAACCGAATTTTTAGCATCTTCCCCCACTTCTTCCTCTGCAGCAAGTCCGGTAGAAAGAATAGTAAAAGATAAAAATAATTCTTTTTTCTGGAACTATGCAGGAAAAAAGAATTACTATGCTAAAAATGACTTTACCGCGAAGCCAATGCCTCCGGAAGTTAAGACCGCTTAAAGATATATAAGTAAAATAAAAGAATAATGCCAAGGATATACGACTACGGATCATTTTCGAATAACAAATCTAAATTTTCAGATACCCAGAATAAATTTGGGTGCGAAATGTCTTTTGTTGATATAGACATAACAGGAAAACCTAAAGAGTTCAGGGACATAATGGATGTTAAAGTATTCATAGAATATTCAACTGAGTTGCTATCTAATAAAAGAGGACTTGAGGGAGTTAACTTTTCTGTGGATTCTATAGAACTAGTTATGAAAGTGGAAACATCTACGGGAAAAGAAGATGAAATAGATTTTGATTTAATTCCTGGAAAAACTATAGACTATGGTCAAGTGAAATATACGGTAAATGATTTCCCTATCCCGTCCTATCCAGAGAGAATAGAAATAAATATGAATGGATTTACTGATCCTACCAGATTTGATGTAATGGTTTACTTCGGAACTAATTATTCATGATGATACAGATCCGGGAATACGAAAATTTTAGCCCTTTACACGAATCTAAAAAATATGAGAATTTAAGATTTGTTAAAAAAACTTGGGGAGGAGAATATACCTTAGATGTTAATGATTATCAAAAAACAGGGGGTAAACCTTTAAAGGGATTTATCCTAATAGGAAAAGATAGCGGTAAAGCCATTGCTCTCACGTACTTAAATTCAGATGGAACCGAATCTAAATACCTATGGGTTCCTTACTTTGCTGGGTACATAAATAAAAATATGAGGGGGGATATAAGTTCTATCAAAATAAGCCCATATAAAAATTGGCTATCCCAGCCAGAAAATGAAAAGAAGCTTGAAGAATTTCTAGATGGATTTGAAGAATCATTAGAAAAGGAAAAAACCGAGAATGAAAAAACGGTAAGTCTACAAGCTCAGAAAGATTTAGATCTTATATTGGATATGTATAATATAAATTCAGGGATAAAAAAATTCGAAAAAGCGGACAAAGATAACGAATGGAGAGCTATTTTAGAAAATGGATTTATAGTTATAATAAAAAAGAGATCTTCTGAAGATCTAGTAGGAGAATTTAGAATATACCCTAAGGAATTATCAGAAGTTCCTTATATAGAAATAAAGACTGAAAAAAATCACGAGGGATTTAATTTTAGAAGACCCGGTGAATATGCAATCCAAAGAAGAATAGGGATGACCGATCTTAAAAAAGATCCAGTTTCATTGTACCTATTTAAAAATATAACAGGTCTTCAGGAATATAAAGATGAAAAATCCCTATTAGATTATTTCGAATCTATTCTTAGATCCGAAGACACGTCATACCAGATGTCGGATGATTCCAGATCTTATCAGAGAGGAGAATCACAAAGGAAAGAAATAGATCTGGTTTCTAAATTATTAGAAGACTTTTTAACTTCTAAAAAAATAGAGGAAATCTATACCAAAAATAGAAATAAATAGAAACTTTTTACTTTTATTTTTCTATTATCTTAGATGGAAATAGATAAATCATTTGTCCTTAATAAAGGAGAAACCCTAGTATTAAAGAAAAAAGGCGGAATTAATCAATTGGAATTTACTAGAAGAAATGAGAATCATCTTAGCGATATCATAGAATTAGAATATACGAATTCCGGGAATAAGAAAAAAGACCCTTCTGTTTGGATAATAGAAAAAGATTTTATCACAAGAATTTTATACGAAATAAATTCTTGTGGGTTCGAATTTCATCAGATTAGGAAAATAGAAAAAATAAACAAAAAAGAATCCAAATGATTCACAATGAGAAAATTAATTTCTTTATTTAAAACGAAAAAAAAATCCCAAGCAATGGAAATTATGGAGAAAAATTTAGAAGATTTAAAATTGAAATATCAGGGAATGATGTTTGAATGGATTAAAGGTGATCTAATTGGATCCACCAATACATTTAAGGAGCTTAAAGAAACAGGGGAAAACTTCTTTATAGAATTTATCGAGGGAGGAAGAATAAACGAGGATCTTGTAGATGAATACACTCTTTTTTACCCTTGCCCTCCCCAGATACAAAATCTACCCTCTGTAGAAAAATCTTCTAGTGTTACTTCCATAGTTTATGGGGAATCCCAGAAATCAGGAATTGATCCAGATTCACCCATTTATAGTCTTTTGAAGAAACAAAAGAAAAATATGGTAGAGGTTTCAATTAAAATAGAATTAAATCTTCCATCCAAAGAACTTTATGGAGTTTTATCTTCCTCTTTCGAAGATGCAGAGAATGAAATTATAGAATTTGTGATAGATGGAATAGATATAGAGGACATTAAAAAATCTCTATCTGAATCTATAAAGAGAAATTATTATTCACCTAGTTCTTCTGTAGAAAAAAATTCGGCGAAAAAGATAAATAAGGAAAAAGATATTAATGAATAAAGAAGAAAAATTACTTTATAGCTCTAAGAGATTTGATGTTATAGATGCAGGAGAGAACACAGGAATAAGAACTAAATGGGATTCTGTTTTAATACTTCCTTTTACTTCTGACGATAGAGGACTCCCCCTAATGCTAGGGGTGTTAAATGAAAGAAACCTTTTTAGGAGTGGAGGATATGCATTATCCGTAATATCCGGAAGCCCGGAAGACGAGGATCCCAACACTTTATCGACTGCACAAAGAGAGTTATTGGAAGAAACTGGATTTGACGTAAAAGAGGAAGAAAGATGGTATTTTATAGGAACCCTAACAGGAAGTAAATTCGTGGATTCAATTCACCCTTGCTTTGCTGTTGATATAACCGGTATTGAACCGGGAGAACCCCAAACTGATGGATCTGAGCAAGAGAGACTTTCTAAATTTACTCTAGTTCCTGCAAACGATATTATATCTATAGAAGATCCTTTTATATCCGCTTTATTTCTTAGAATTTTTAAATATGTGGTAGGAATGGACATATACAATAGAGAAGATTCTATATTTTCTAAGAAAAAAGAAATAAACACAGAAATTTAAAAGAATGAATAGGTCTCAGAGAAGAAAAATGCTTAAAGATGCAGGTTTATTAGGAAAACAAGCAGAAAAAAATGGAATAAAAATAGATAAGACAGAATTAAATTCCCTTATAAAATCGGGGGAAGCTAAAAGAAGATCTGATCTACAAATAATAAAAAATAAAAGTATATCCGAAGGTAGGGGAGAAAAAAATACTTCTGAAGAATATATACAATTCGTTACCTACCCTACGGATTCCTATAGTGGACTATCTGAATTTTTGAGTAATCCTAATTGGGGAAATACAAAGAACGATTAATGGAAGCTATTATGTCAGAAATCAAGAGTCTTGTTTTTTATATCTCTAAATATAGTCCTAAAGAATCTAAAAAAAAAATAGAGGATCTTTTGGATCTTTATATAGTAGATATCTCTAAAATAATAAAAGATCTAGGTTATGATACTAAGGATTTAAGTGTACAATCTGAATTCATCCTTAATTATTCAATTCATAAAAAAATTAATCATGGAATATATAATAGTAAATGTGAAGGTATTCTTATTTGCTATAGAGGTAATTCCCCAGATTTCATGGACAATTTAGTTTCATTTGTCGAAGAATTACAAGAACCAATAGAATACTCCTTCAATTTTATAAATTAAAGTTAAGGGTTTATGTATTATTACGTGGGAGAAAATGATCCATCTAACGGAACCACTGCAGGTGAAATTGTTGTAGGATCTCCTATTGTTTCACAGCTTTTTAATGAAAGAGGCACAGCTATAGTTGCGAGGTACAGTAATATAGGCGCAGACAACCCAGCAAAAAGCCAGCATCCTTTACCTAGATCCCTTTTCTACGATGCTGCAAAAATGGATCCCGATGTTAAACAAGCGGAAAAGAATGGACTTTTTATGTTTTATTCTTTTGGCGGGGGAGGCGGTAATGCTTATCTAGACCAATATTATTTATCGGAAAGATCTGAGTATAACAGAATTATATCTCCACCTGAGTCCAAAAATCCCACTGCGGCCCAACTTGTAGCTGATACTGCAGCATATAGTCCCTTGCTATTAGCTAGCGGGGATAATCTATCTGCGGGAAGTCCTATAAAAGGAGGACCACATGCTCCCTATTACTGGAAAGATTTTATATACTGTAAATATTATGGAACTATACCTAATAATAGATTAATAACATTAAGAAGATTTACTTCTCCTGTTTTAGATAATTTTTCCATCCCTATGGGTTTACGAACCCCTGAAAATTTAAAGAAAGGAGTAGGAATGCCAGTTGCCCAAGCAGTTACCTGGTTCGGAGGAAAAAGTGGAAACACATTAAGCAATTTAATAGGATTTACAACTGGGATACAATGGGGGGATCAACAAATCGAAGAAGATAGGGTCCAAAAAGCTTTTGGCGATGGTCTTTTAAATTCTGCAGCTTATGATACCCTGACAAACCTAGTAGCAACATATAATGGATCGGATTCAAATGCTGATAAAGCAATTTTAGATAAAGCCAATATACCCGGATTAGAAGCCATAGCAAATTCCCTTAGCCCCGAGGGCGACGAATTAACAAGAAATCGATTTTTCCGAAGATTTTTCGATGCAGCTAAAGATGACACGACGGGAAGAATGGGAATACTTTCTGAGAGAATTTGGGTTCCTGTCGATGTAATAAAAAGCACCAAAAAGCGGGAACTTGGACTTGCCTTCACATGGTCAGATATGGTTATTAAATTTTCTTATGATTTAACGTCAGTCGGTGAGGTTAACACTAAAGCTGCTTTATTTGATATATTAGGAAATCTTTTATCTATAGGAACAAACTATGGTAATTTCTTATCCCCCTATATAAGAAATGAAGCCGCATATTCTGCCTTAAGCTTTCCTGGGGGAGACGAGGGAGCTAAGCAATATTGGACCGATCCACAAGCATTTGTTTTAAGTAATTTTTCTAAGATGTTTTCAGGGGAAAAACCCTCGGCTAAAGTTATAGGTAATACTACAATAGACGAGGGAAGCTTAAATACCTTCAAGGAAGACCTTGATAAATTACAGAAGGCTATTATAGAAGGCACCGTGAACGATCCAGATAACTTAGGATTATTTCAGAGGGTATTTAAAGGTATAAAATCGGATATGGCACTTGATGCTGCAACCGCGTGGATAGCACCACTATCTTTATATACGGGTGCACCGATAGGAGAATGGCATTTAGTCATGGGAAACCCTTATAATCCTATTGCGATGATAGGAAATTTAATTTGTAAAGACGTCACTATTACTTTTGGCGATTTATTAGGCCCTGATGATTTTCCTTCCACATTAGAAGCAAGTTTTACCTTATCCCACGGAAGGGATAGAGAAAGAGGCGAAATAGAAAGTATATTTAATCAAGGAGATGGAAGATTGTACCAAAGTGTTAAAAGTACTTCTGCAAATGCTCAAACTTATAACACAGTGGTAGGACTTGACGGAACTGTTAGTACCAACGAGAATCTTAATAATTTTTTCTCCACTGATGATGGAGGGGTTGCAGGATCTGGAGGTACAGTCACGTTGGGGGATTAAAGAATTATGATTTTTTATCATTAGTTTAAAAATTAAAAAATATGTTAGAGATAGACACTTTATCGGTAAATAAAAGGATATTTAATCCTAATGAATCAGATCAATCTAAATCTATTGGAATATGGGATTTAACCCAAGCTTCAGTAAATTATAATATTCAATTTATGAATTCTAGAAAGGTATTTAGGGTCACTTCTGATACGGTTATGAGACCGGATCTTATTTCCCTGTATCAAATAGGGGATTCCCAGTATTGTGGATCTATGATGAAAGTAAATGGAATCTCTAATCCTTTTTCCATTGACGAAGGTAGATTATTATTTATACTTAGCCCTGAAATGATAAGAAAAACATACGATAAGAAAAAGGATCAAATTTCTGGACAATCCACATCTCAACAGAATACCCCGCTGGATAATCTTAAAAAGGCCCAAGAAGATAAAGTGTTTAAGGTTAGCCCGGGCAGGAAAAATTTCCTAGATAAAACTATAAAGAATAAACCCCCGTTAATTCTTCCTCCTAATGTTTCTCAACCAGGGGATCGTAAATTTGCGAGAAAAGGAAACGTGTTTACTTTTGCCCCGGATGCAGGTAAGGGAGGATTTAATAAGCCTTTAAATAAATAAAGTGAGGGAAACCAAAATAAATCAGATCTCCTCGAATAACATAAAATTAGATCAACAATTTTTAGTTGTAGAAGGAAATGATCAAGGGGATCCGAATACAAATGCAGGACAAAGAACAGGAGTATCTACACCTTATCTAACAATAAATGCCTATCCTGTGGGAGAATATTTAACCTCTTTTAATTTAGATCTTAACGGATTTTTACCAGTATTAAATTTTTCTTTTTATTCTGGTAATTCTACTTTTATATCAGTAAACTATCCTAAGGATGGTGACATAGTTTCGCTTTATATTTCTTCCCCTGAAGGATATTATAAACCTATAAGAATGGATTTTAATATTCTTTCTGTTAAAAGTAGTGTTTCTAGTAGGTATTCGAAGGATGGATCTGCTTCTGACCCGGAGGGAAATCAGTTAAGATTTTCTATTAGCTCCGAATGTAGAATACCATCTCTTTACACCCCGGTGATAAAATCATTTAGGGATAAAAGCTCTTATCAGACTCTTCTTGAGGTCTCCCAAGATTTAGATTTAGGATTTTCGACAAACGAAACCACAACAGAAGATAATATGACCTGGATATGCCCAAATTATTCATATTATGATTTTATACAGGAGGTTTGTTTAAGATCATATAAAGATGACGAATCTAGTTTTTTTGATTGCTGGATAGATCCTTATTATAATTTAAATTTTATAAATTTGGGTAGCCAATTTTCTTACGAGGGAATTATAAAGGAGGAAGTTGTGTATGTGTCAGGGTATTCGTCTAGTGATAATTTTAAACCTGATGTTAGCTTATCTGGAAGTTATACTCCAGAAATTAAAAAAACATACCTTATTTTAAAAAATCTCTTAGATAAAGATGTTTTTCCGTTTGGTATAAATGGGTATACATTGATTTCTAATGCTGGTACGAATGTAAATAAAACCGGCTATACAGTTAATATAGGATTTTATGATGAGAATCTAGAAGAAGAATTCCCTGAAAATAAGTACCTTAATTACGATATAGAATCTTTAACTAGCAAAGAAATTTTTAGCGGTCAGATACTACAAAAAGGAAGAGGCCGTGATGATGAGTATAAAAAAGAGAAAAGAAGAGAATGGTTAGGCATATTAAATAGAAAAGATGATACCGGAGGGGTTCACGTAAATTATTTACACTCCAAATATCAAAACCTAATAAATTACAACGATTGCACTAAATTTTCTCTTAAAATAGAACTCGATGGGTATTTCGCCGGATTTTACAAGGGACAATTAGTTCCCGTTAATATAGAGGTGGGAAAAATGAATTTAAGATCAGAGAATACCGGAAATACCCCACCGGGAACTCGTAACACATCCTCTGGAACCAAAACCGATAATTTTCTTTCTGGTAATTATGTGGTCATGGGAATAGAGATATCCTTTTCCAATGGAAAATTTAAACAAATACTTTATTTATCTAAAAGAAATTGGGTTGTCAATCGGGCGGGAAATCTTCCTAAAGCTTATCCTTTTGTTTTAGAATAAATCTAATAACAGATAAATAGAATAAAAAGATATGAGCTTTGGATTTGCAGGTGCTACTGATAGAGACAGGTATAGGTTTTTAAGTGGATTTAAACTTAACGACCAAGGAAAAAACGAGGATCCTACTTATTTAGGATTTTCTATGGATTTTGAATTTGGACTTCTAGGAATAGATCAGGAATATGGAACCCCGGTAAGTCCCCTTTTTAAAGACGGTAGCTATCTTAACGATACAAATTTAAATATATTTGGTCAATTACAATACATAGGAAGAAGTAAAACCCCTAAGGATGTACTTTTCTATTCGGCTCAAACGTATTTAGAGAATAGAGAGGTTTCGACAACCTATGATGGTTTTCCTAGGACTGGGGGTAAAAGATCCCAGATGATTAAACAGTTTAAGATACTTCTTAGGGATATAACTAAAAATCAGCCCTGGTTTTTTCAATCGATAACGGGATTGGATGCTTTATATAAAGTTGCAAGAGGTGGATTCCAGGATCTAGATTCAGATTCAGATTTTAATCCTTCAAGAGCAGCTACTATAGAGATAACAACATTAGAATCATTAAATCTAAGAATTACTGCTTTAGCCGATCTTTATAATCATGCGACTTTTGATTTCATAAATATGAGAGAAACTGTTCCTAGGAATCTTAGAAGATTTAGAATGTATATTTATGTTACGGACCTAAGAAATTTCTTTAAGACCAATAGAATTATAAATTCTTCTACCACATTAACAACTATAGCAAATACTGCTAATCTTATAGGATCAGGAATAAACCCAGGTAATAGCTTATCCGGAACCAGCTTAGATAGTACTGGGAATTTCCCCGACGATACCGGAGCTCAGGGAGGAGCTTTTGGTAATGTTCTTGGTGATATAGCAAGATCGGAGGGTCTTACGAATCAGCAAGACCAATCAGGGGTAAAACCTATAATCTTAATCGAGTGTAGTAATTGTGAATTCGATTTTACAGAAAGTTCTCCTATTTCTACTGAAATTAATGCAGGTACGGATGCAGCATCACCGCTAGGACAAAGTTTTAAGATACATGTGGGGAGAGTTAAAATAAGAAGTCAATACCCTAATATAAGGATGGATAAGAACCCTTTAATAATTTCCGATGATGTATTTACGAATAAAAGTTCGGTTCAAAAATACGAGGGAGACCCTTCAGGGAGAACCGTTTTAGGGGTAGAAATACCCAATGGCCCAGCAGCAGATCTTTTAGAACAGGCAGCAAATATAGGAACTAATTTTATAGGAAATACTGTAAATGATCTTTATGATAGAGGTACCCAGTTGTTAACCGATCCTCTTAGCGGAGCTGATCAATTAATATTAGGGAATGCATATTCATTTGATCCATCCCAAATCATGGGGGTTTTATCTGGAGATTCTTCTAATTTAAGTCTAAATAATATTAGAGATTTTTCTAATCAGCTTTCTGGGGTTGACCTCGGATCTTCCTTAAAAAATGGTCTACCGAATCCACAGACGATGGGTCTTGGGGGACCTTCTGAAAATAAATACTCCCCTGGGGATTTAATAAATTCGGATGTATACCCTAATGTTCCTGGCCCTGATTTAGGGGTTACCCCGCCAGGATCCCCAACGAGAG
>Ga0181358_1000980_pt1 | contig 13078 bp, 4 predicted proteins | sample Fa13VDMM110SD_FD_130096 | JGI IMG/M metagenome (GOLD analysis project Ga0181358, IMG submission 130096) | Freshwater viral communities from Lake Michigan, USA - Fa13.VD.MM110.S.D | ecosystem: Environmental > Aquatic > Freshwater > Lake | place: USA: Michigan | collected 2013-09-24
GGCCCAAAACACAGAGCAATCGACTTTCTCACAACTTCTTGGCCGATCATTGGTTATGGCAATTCCCGGCGCTCTTTCTGGTGTCGGTCAAGGAATTGCGGCATCAGATCCTCGCCAGCCATACAAGGGTTTTGGTGTCGGCCTCTCCACCGGAATTCAGCCGATGGCAAAGTTTGCCGGATCGGCGATTGAACGAGATATGGCGAACGAGCAATATGATGCTGACACCGAACGGGTTCTGAAGCGTCAGAAATCAATTCGTCAGCAGGCACGAGAACAGCAGGCTGAAGATATTCGCGCAAGCAGGCAGATGGAATCTGAGTTTGCCGCCGAAGACGCTGCCCGTTTCAAGAAGATGGGCAAGCAGTTTGACGGCATTGAACTTGGAATGCGCGGACTTGACGAGCAGTCGAAGATGTTCGCGGCTAAGTTGGCTGCTGCACAGATTCTCCCGACTTCGCCCATGAAGATGTCCGCAGTTCAGGGCGCCCGTCAGATTCTTGGAGGCAAGTGATGATCGACAAATACCGCCCGCAGATCACTCCATTTGACCCGGAAGAGGGCCGAATGCTTGGTCAGCAGCCAATCGACACCTCCGACATGCCGTCTGAAGTGACACGCATGGTTGAAGAGGCAGACAAGAATCCGGAGATGTATGTCGGTAATTCTGCAATTGCTGGGCAACGCTCCTTTCGCAGGGCTGTTGCTGGCATTGAGGATGGGGATTATCAGGGTCTAGAGCATCTGGACTTTGGCGCTGTTGATGGCACCCCAGCCGTATCATTTACGGACGAAGATGGACAGCGTCAGGTGTTTCGCCTGACCATGCCCCAGTGGACTGCGGCGCTTGAGACTCGCTCTCGCGCCCGCAAGGAACTGGAACAGCAATACAAGATTGATGCCTATAAGAAGGCCATTCGTCCACAGTACGATATGGTTCTGAAGAATGTTCCCGGCGCCAACGATCCGGTCGCAAGGGCTGGTTGGCAGGAACTGTTTGAACTTGATCCTGAGACGGCTTACTCGCTTGCTGGAGGCGCCCTGAGGAAAGACGCCAAGATGGGCGTCCTGTACGGTCGGGAGCAGCCTGAGGACTTTGTGAAGGCTCAAAAGGCCATGCTTGAGCAGCAGTACAAGCAGAAGATGAACCAGTTCAGGATTCTGGACAGCGGTACGGTGGACATCGCCACTAAGGGCGGAATCGCATCTGCTCAGGCAATGGTTCGCCCTCCAGAGGCTAGCCATCTGCCGCTGGAAATGACCGCATCGGATTGGCTTGTGGCGAACAACTCCAATGTTCTCCCGATGGTCAATCTGATTCAGCAGGCATCGATGCCGCTTGGACTTCCCGGCATGTCGAAGCCTCTGACGCCTCCGGCCCCGGACTCCAACGGCAACTACCGAGAGCAGACCGTCCGAAATTGGCTTAGTGAATTCAACGGATCTGTGATTCAGCCACTTGGCTGGATGCCATACGACTACGAGAACCCGAACCATCAGGCTCAGGTCATTGAAATGCTGAATGTGTACAACAGTCTTCGCACTGGCGCTATTCCTCGTGAACCAGTCTCAAAGACCGTTCAGCCTCGACCTCAGGCTCCTCGATCTGGTGCAGAAGCATCCGCAATGGGTCAACCCGAGCAGGCTGAGAGTGCTGATGCGGGATCGCAACAGGCCGAACAGTTCTTCCAGCGATACGGTGATTATGCTTATGAGAGTCCCGGCGTATATGGAGAGAAGCCATCCGACCAGTCTGCTGCGGCAAAGACTTCGGTGCAGGCTCTTCTTGACAGGCACGAGGACAACATGAAGAGGCAGGCTCGTGGAGAGAAGCCAAACATGTATCCTCCGCCGGAAGAGTTGGCCCAGTTCTACAAGTTCGTCACCGGAGGTTGATAGATGGATCAGTCCGCCTTTCAGAATGCCATCAATGAGCAGCGTCGCAAGAAGGCCAATAGCCCATTCCAATCTGCTCTTGAAGACATTCGGCTGAGTCGCAGGGAAGTCCAACTTCCCGGCGGTGTCGAGGGGACGAATGAACAGGCCGCCATGCAACTTGGTCAGGCAACTGGCGCACTGGCCGTAGAGGCCATGTCGTTCACTCCCGGCCCGGTCATGCGGGCTATTGGGACATCCGGCACCCTGACCCCAGCCCAACTGGGAGAAGCAGCGCAGAAGAGTGCGCAGGAAGTTGCGGATAAGAACGCTGGCGGATTGGTTTCTCAGTTCATGTATGGCGTTGCCAGTTCTGCCGCAAGCGATGTTGCCAACCTCGCTCGTGGCGTCACCGCATACACCGCGCCTTACACGATGGCGGAGTCATTCTCCCGTGGCGCACAGCAGACTGCCGCACCGCGAATCGATAGTGTTACTGCAAACATTGCAAGCGCAGTGACGCAGGGCGCCATGAGCGTTGGAACTCTGGCTGCATCGACTGCACTTACTGGATCTCCAGTTCCTGCTGGTGTGGCATTCTTTGCCAAGGGCGCTGGCGCCACATTTGCAGAGTACGAGCAGAAGTTCCTTGCTGGCGAACTTGAGGGTGGAGAGAACCTGTCGCAGGTAGATCGGTATGTTGCTGGCACCGTGGGCGGCGCCATTGAATCGGTCACCGAATACATCGGCGGCAGACTGATTACCGGAACCGCTGGCCGTCTCGTGAAGAAGATTGCCAATGCCCCAATCAAGAATCCAATTCTTGCTTGGAGTCGCGCAACGGCTGGCGGCGCTCTTATTGAGGGCGCTGAAGAAGGTGTTTTTGCTACTCCACTTCAGGAACAAGTTAGAACGCAATTGACTCGCGAGAAGACTCCGACGCTGAAGGAAACTGCGCTGAATGCTGCCGTTGACTTTGCATACGGCATGGCTGGCGGCGTTGGCGGAACTGTCGTTGCAACACCGTTTGCTGTTGCAGAGCGCAACAAGGCAGTCAAGAAACTTGATGAGCAGTTGTTGAAGAGTGAGACTGAATACGCAGATCCCATGTTCTGGGATAAGTTGACATCAGGACGCATTCGTTCTCTCGTCCCAATGTCTCCAGATGAGCGAATGGCTGAAGCAGATTTTCAGAGGGAGGCTGCTCTGGTTGCTCGCGGAAACTTTGGAACGGCTGTCACCGAACAGCAGAAACTCATTGCCGAACGAAAGTCACAGGCAGATGCGTTGAAGAAGGCGCAGAGGAAGAAGGACGCAGCAGCGATCAAGACTGCCGAAGATTCAATTGCGGATCTGACCACCAAGATCGACAACTCTGCACAGTCGCTGGCTATTCTGGCGGCAGACGCTCAGGCAGCGGACACCGCATATCTTGCGGTCGTTGCCTTCATTGCAAGGAACTCTCAGCAGGTCACCCTGTCTTCTGATGATGTTCTTCGGCAGAACAGCGCCACATCCGCTCAGGCAACTACGGATGCGGATAACAAGGCAGCAGAAGAACTGAAGCGTCTTGGTTACGATGTCCAGTTCTATGACGGAGGTCAGGCGGAGCAGGTTGGTTTCTACGATCCCGCTTCTCCAAACACGATCTTCCTTCGATCCGGCCAGACCAATGTCGCTGAGGCTGTGGGTATCGGATACGAAGAGGCGGTGCATGGAATTCAATTCTCTGACGCAGGTCTTTGGAAGGCCATTCGTCAGATGCACAGCCCATCTGCTGCGGTAGAGGCTGCCGTCAACTACTTCAATCAGCAGGCAAACCCAGAGGACATTGCCGCTCGCGGAGCCATTGATGCGATGGCTAACCCGCAGCGCGGGCCAGTGAATTCTTCTAGAGCAATCTCCAATCGATATGGCAGCGCCCTTGTCACCGCAGAGGGTGTGGCAAACGACATTCGAGATGGTGTCGAGACGCTGTTCCGCACTGGTCAGGCTCCCGGACTTCTTGGTCAAGTAATTACCCGCATGGGTCTGCGTGGCCGTCAGGCTGCTACCGCGCTTCGCGTTCGTAACCTGATGCTTGAGAAGGCAGCGTCGCGCCAGAAGACTGGCGTGTCAGAATTTGGACAGCGCATTCAGGAAGCCAAGCAGGGCATTCAGGCTCGCACCGCACTCGAACAGGAAGCCGCGACTCGCGCTGCCGCAGCCGCCGCCCCAGCCGCTCCCGCTGCGCCAACGACCACATCCGCCCCGGCAACCGGGGCAGTGCCAGCGCGATCTACACGCACCAGTGATATTGGTCACAAGCGCGAAAAGGAAACTGGTCGATATGTTGGTGCGCCAGACTGGGTTGGCGGCGATCCTGCAAAGTTGCGCGTTCTTCGCAACAGGCTGCGACAGTTGGCGAACGAGGGTGCAGTTGGCAAGGAATGGTACGAGCGATCGAGCCGTGCAATTCTCGATGCGGTTGCCGGAGACATCGTTGAAGCCGAAAAGGTCGTGGCACTGATTGCCATTTACTCTCCGAACGCAACTGTTGCTGCCAACATTACGATGGCTCTCACGGCTTACTACCAGTTCAAGGCTGGTCAGGAAATCAAGGCTGGCCTTGGAGCGTCTAACAAGAAGGCGTTCGATCTTCTGTCCAAGAACGAGCGTTGGTCTGGAATCAAGACCAATTCGTTCTATCAGAATCTGATGGTTGAAATCGATCCTTCGTATCTCGATACGAATGTGGCGACGATGGACATGTGGATGGCTCTTGCGTTCGACTATGGCGACAAGGCTTTGGATCAGGGGCCAAAGTACAAGTTCTCAGAGCGAGAGATTCAGCGGCTTGCAGAAGAGTTGGGGTGGAAGCCGCATCAGGTTCAGGCTGCAATCTGGACTGCCATGAAGGGTCGCGTAGATCCAATCCGCGCAGATTTGAAGCAGGAAGAATTGAAGCGCGGCATTGGAGAAATGATCGAAGAAACCGATCCGGATACCGGAAAGGTCAGCAGCAAGTATCGCGTGAAGGCTGGAAAGGAACGCGAGCATTTCAAGTTGGCATATGAGATGGCACTTGCTCGCCCATCAGATCCAGCCGCGCTTGCTGAAAGCAAGTACGACTTCAGCGATGCCATCAACGAGCGGATGGTTCAGTTGTCTTGGGAAGCAACTCCAAGCACCGCAACCAACGCACCGCTTCCGGGTATTCATAGCGCACCCATTGCGCAGAAGATTGAGTATCTCAATGCCGTGTCCGCTGTTCTGACTCAGAATGGGCGCGATGTCATTGCTGACATGGTCGGACTTCCGCAGGGCAAGAGCATTGTCGGAATCAGCGCATGGCAGGGATCAATCGGCGCTGGTGCGCAGGACTTCATTCCCGTGCCGATGGAAGGCGCAGGAGCAAAGCGAAAGATCAAGAAGGTCGCAGATGACATGCTGCGACTCGCGTCGGCAATCAAGGGATATGTCCTGACTCAGGACGCGATCGTCTATCACACCCCAGTGTTCGATGCGTCTGTCAAATCTCAGAATGGCATTCAACTACTGACCCAGCGTGGATTGACCGATGCCGAAGTTCGCTCGCTGTACAACGCTTTGAACGCAAAGTTCAAGACTTGGGATCTTGCGCCGGGATATTTGCCGAAGGGCGCACGCATTCTCAACTTTGTTGAGGGGCTTGATAACAAGGCATTCCACGACGGTTTCAGGGAAATTCTTGAAGCACTTCCAGACGATTTCGGCGGCGGCATTGTAGAGTTCGGAAAGTACCGATCGGTTGGAGATGCGGTATCAAGCAATTGGAAGGACAACCCAAATGGCGAAATTTACAGAGAGATCATTACCTCCGGATCACCCGATCTTCTCCGAAGGGCCGACGATCTTCGTGCTAGCGTCGAAGCCGTCAACCGAAGATTCGCAGACAAGTATGGATGGGGAGAACGCCGTCTTGCCGCCCGATCAAGAGGAGAAGTTGGCGTCGGAGTGGAACGCACGGAAACTCGAACGCTATCGCCGCTTGCAGGAGCGCCTCGCGTCAACGGGTTCACTGGCCCCGACCAGTCAATCGTTGAAATCGCGCAGCGATATGCAGAAGAACGCGGAATCGCCTTCCGTCGCCAAGCCGAATACGCCGAAGTCGATGTAAATCGAGCGGAACGAATTGCGGCGGCATACGAAGCCATGCCGCACAATCCGTCAGATCCGCGTGTTGCAAAGGCATACAAGGAACTGATTGATCAGACGCGGGCGCAATATGATGCGCTTGTTGCTGGTGGATATCAGTTCTACTTCTTCGATCCAGCGAATGATCCATATGCTGACCAGCCGGGTGGGTTTGGAAACCCATACAACGCGGTCAGGGATCTGCGTAACAACAAGAAGATGGCCGTGTATCCGACCGAAAGTGGGTTCGGAAGCGGTGCTACTGACATCGATGTGTCGAACAGCCCATTGCTGGCTGACACTGGATTGCAGTGGCCGTATGGAAATCCCAATGGAACACTGAAGCGTGTTACCGCCAACGACCTGTTCCGTGCGGTTCACGACGCATTCGGTCACAGTCTTGAAGGCGCAGGTTTCCGCGCTCGCGGAGAAGAGAACGCATGGCAGGCGCATGTGCGATTGTTCACTGGCGATGCTGTTGGAGCGATGACGAGCGAGACTCGCGGACAGAATTCATGGCTGAACTACGGGCCATTCGGTACATCTAACCAGACGGCAAAGATTGAAGATACGACCTTCGCAGATCAGAAGGTTGGTCTTATGCCGGACTGGACATGGAGCGAAGGTGTAGTTGCTGACGAGCCAGTGAACACAGCCCTGTCGGCTCGCCAGCGCCGCGTTGACGAAGCGTCGGCAGACGAGTTTGAGACGCGCACGGTTCCTGCGGAGTTCTACTCTGCGCTTGACCGCGCTATTGATGCGATGCCTCAGAAGTCTCTGAAGCCAGAAGGATGGATGCAACTTATCACTGGTCTGATCAACAAGGGCACCGTCAAAAAGGACGAGTACTTCTGGTCTGGCTTGCAGCAGATGCTTGAGTTGCAGAAGGCCGAGTCGCCAGAGACACCAATCTCGAAGGATGATTTCGACGGCATGACTGCAATGGGCGTTGTTGTGTCGAAGAGAACGCTTATTGAGCCAACAGAGATAGCGTTGAAAAAGTATTTGCCTCCGGGATATGTGGTAACAGAAAGCCCGGAAGGTGGAGAGTACGCAGTTGATGGGCCTCTTTATGGAATTTCGGTTGAAGTAACTCTTGGTGACGCTGTAGAACTCGCATGGCAGCATTACAACGCTTTGAGAGTTGCCGGAAAGCAACAGCCTGAAGTTCCTCCAGAGATTCCGCAACCGACTCGTTATGGCCCAAGTATTTACAAAACACAGACTCTTCCAAATGCCGAGAACTACCGAGAGCATTTGCTAGTTGTTCAGCGTGATATTGAGTCCTCGATTCCTGCGGAAGTCAGGTACGAGCCAATGATAGATGGATTTGAAACCAAGTATCCATACGCGATCGTCGTTGATGGAGAAGTGGTAAATCGAGCAACGACTGAGTTCATTGCAAACTCACAAATGGTTGATGAGGTTCGTACACGAGCAAGGAAGAAGAGATTCTCAAGGTCACACCATGAAGGTGTTGGCGGAGAAGTTCTACTTCACTATCGGACAACTGATCGAACCGTTGGCGGCAAGAGATATCTATTCGTTGAAGAACTCCAGTCTGACTGGGCGCAGAAGGGAAGAAAGACTGGATTCAAGGAAAGCGTCACTCAGACTAAAGAGCAGGTTAGTAAGGCTGTTGATGACGCACAAGATGTAGTGAGAAAAGCCAAGGATGCTTTGACAAATCTCATTGTTGAAAACACCATTGGTCGTGATAATTATGTAGAGGTATCTGTAGCGGATTACATTGATGTTCTAACTTGGGGAGATTCTGTTGATTCTCCAGAAGTGATACTAACGAAATTGCGACGGAAATTCCCGGATGTAAACATTGATGCGGTTATTCCTCAAATTCGTGCTTTGATAGATGCGAATCGGGGCTGGAAACAGGCAGGAGATGTTCGCAGAACTAAGGAATCAGGTCTTCCGTCTGGCCCATTCGTTACCGCAACGGATCCGTGGGTAACTCTTGGACTGAAGCAGATACTGATGCAGGCCGTAAACGAGGGTTATGACGGCATTGCTTTCATCAATGGAGTTCAGGAAGCAAAGCGCAATGAACAGATCATCCCAATCAAAATGGTGGCATATAAGCCTCTTGGAGATGGTTTGTACTCATTTAGTACGGGTGGTGTTTATGGAACTTCATTTCCAGACGCTTCCATCAACGACATTCGCAAAGAACTTGGATCTACCGTTGCTGACATGATCGAGCGTGGTGAAGGCGATCCTGTTGAAAATGGAACGATTCTCCTTGATGTTAGGGGCAAGAACATTGGTGCAGAGTCGATGCAAAGGTTCTATGAAGGCATCGTGCCGCTCAACCTCAAGAAGTTGCTGAAGAAGTTGGGTGGGCCAGAACTGACAAAGATCAAGTTGGAGAACATCCCTGATCCGCAGGATCAGATTGCGCTGGACATCACCGACGCGCTTGAAGCAAATGTCCGCAAGGGTCTGGCTCTGTTTGCGCGTAAGCGTGAGCAGCGTCAGGAGTCTCTGGCGTTCCAGATGGGACGCCGCGGTGGTCAGGTTGGCGGCATGATGAAGGGCCGCAAGCAGGGCATCGAAGTGGGCAAGGAAGAGCAGCGACGAAAGGAAGTCGTTCGTCGCGCTGCCATGCGTGCCAAGTTTGCGGAGCGTGTTGCTGGGTTTGAACAGCGCATCGAGAATGCTGCGCAGACCAACGCTGATCTGCGCACTCGACTCAAGGAAGTCGAGACTGCTGCCGTTGAGAAGCGGGCAGATCTTATGGATCGCGCTAGGTCGCGTGTCCTGAAGGCGTGGTTCGCCGGACAGCAGAAGGGCGGAACAGAAGGGTATGCGCAGGCAAAGAAGGACATGGTTGCCATGCGCAAGGAGGCTCTTGAGATCATCAAGTTGCTACCTCAGGGTATGCGCGGCGCATATGGAAACGCTCTGGCAACCATGAAGACTGTCGCAGGCATTGACCGTATTGCTCGCCGCGTTGTTCAGGATCTGGCTACCGCAGATGCTGTTGACATGGTGAACGCCATCAACCGAATGGATCGCCGCGCCAGTAAGGTTGGTTTGCGAAACGACACCCGCGACTCGATCGTGTCAATGCTCGATACGGCTCGCGGACTTCTGGCGTCTGGTCGTAACCGCTTGCTCCCATTCACTAACACCACAGACATCGCGTCTCGAAGCATGGCTGCTGGACAATTGCTTGAACAGGCAGTTGCAATGTTCGATCAGGAACGGGCCGACTACCGCATGGAACGCGATGCCCGTGCTGCGGAATTCGAGCAGGATGCAAGTGACCTGTCTACGACTCTCGCTTCCAAGAAGGGATTGCCTTCAGAGCGACTTGCATCGCAGGCTCCGCGCCGTGGCGCGTTCGCTCAGTTGCTGTCGAACAACGGCAACATGGACATGTACACCATCATGGAGCGTCTGGAAGGTGCGGCCAGTGGTGTACTTGGCAAGTTGTGGAATGGCTTGCTGGCTGGCAAGGATGCCATGATCAAGGATCGTCGCGACCTTGATTCGCGTATTGAGCAGGCATTGCGTCGTGCTGGCTACGACGGCTACGACGGCTATGCGGCCCGCGCCGCCGGACTGTATGGAGACGCCACGGCTGAGACGGTCGAGGTCAAGATTGGCGGAGAGATGCGTCGCATCACCGTTGACCAGATGATGCATCTGGCTGCGCTGGATGATGACACCACCTCGATGCTCATGGACGAAACTGATCCAGAGCGCCGATCCAGCCCAATCGTGTTTGCCACATACCGATACGAGCAGCCTCTGTACTTCACAAAGCAGGAACACGAGGCGCTGATGGCAAGCCTGACTCCTCGCCAGACTGCTTTGATCGCCGAACTCAAGGCAATTCTTGAGAGTTCAGTCCAGCCTCGCGTGTTCGAGATTCACTTCCAGCAGCAGGGCAAGCAGCCTCCTCGTGTCGAGGGATACTTCCCGCGATCTCGCTTGAGCGATGAAGTCGGTGGCGAAGTTGTGGATCCAAACATGCAGCCGGGTCAGGTTATGACCACGATGCTGAACAATGCCGGGTTCCTTCAGAAGCGCGTTCGATCGTCTGCTCCGCTCGTTATTGGCGGCATGATGCGCACATTCGACGGACACATCGATGAGGCTCTGAGGCTGATTCACCTTTCGATCCCGCTTCGCCATGCGATGACGGTGCTTCGACGGCGTGGTGTTCGGGCGAACATTGAGCGCATCATGGGCCGTGGCAGTAATGACGCCGTTCGTATGCTCGTTCTCAATGGCGTCGGACTGAGCGGCAAGCCTCGCGGCGATCTTGTTGAGACTGTCAACAGCAACATGAGCGGCGCATTGATCACGATCAATCCGAAGACATGGCTGCGACAGTTGGGTGGAGCATTCCGATTGCTGACTGAGTTCGAGGTTGGCTCATGGGCGCAGGGTCTTGCCCAGTCTCTTGCGCTCACGCCATCTCAGCGCAGCCAGCAGATCCAACAGATCGAATCCGTCAATGGGTATTTCTATGAGCGCCACAGGCGTTCTCAGGTTGGTCTGTTTGCCAATGTGCTGGGAGATCCTCGCACTGGCCGCGAGCAGTTCTCCAACGGAATGCGTGCCGTTGGACGGGCGCTGGCTACTGCCGGAGAGGATGCCGCTGGTGGCCGATGGTTGCAGGCTGCGAACGATGTGCGTCAGGGGCTGGCTGGTGTTGGTCGAATCATGCGTGCGGTTGATTTCGCTCTTCGAGGAATCGACCGACAGATCATGCTTGTGGCATACAACTCAGCACTTGTTCAGTTGCGCCAGACGAATCCGGCAATTCGGAATATCGAACAGGCCGCTGCGACGATGGCAGAGAATGCGTTCCGCAAGACGCAGAATGTCAGCGACCCTCTTGATGACACGATGTATTCGGCGCAGCAGAAGTTCAGTCGTGGGCTTGGTCGATTCATGTTCCCGTTCAGCAGCGACCCGCTCAAGGCATACAACCAGTTGCGCCGCGCCTACGCCAGTGGCGACATTGAGCGAGGAGCGAAGGCCACTGCTGCTGTTGCCGCCAATGTCGTTGCTGGCGCTTCGGTCAATCCGCTGTGGGCTGCTGCTGGCCTTGCAATCGCATCGGCGTTCGGCTCTGGTGATGACGATGAGGTTGTTGCCGAAATGATCGCAGAGAAAGAGAAGTCTGCTGCCGCTAGGAAGATTGCATCTGAAGTCATGGCTGCTGCATTCGGCAATGCCGGATTGCTGGCGAGCGGCATCATCGAGGCGGCGGTCGGAGATCCTCGAATGGCTGAGGATGTTGGAGAGCCGCTTGCCGTTCGTGCGCTTGGAGATTTCTCGATGGCGATTGCATCCGGCCAGTACGGTCGCGCCGCATCGACTGGCGCACAGATGGCTGGAGTTCCGATCGTCTCTCCGATTGGAGCGGTCACATCCACGATCGCTGCCGTCAGCCCAAGCAACGAGAAATTGCTGACTGCCTATCGCAAACTCAAGAAGGACGGAACCCTGACACCCCAGCAGGTTCAGCGAATGCGGGTTCTTGAATACAGCGAGCGCCTACGCAAGTTGAAAGAGAAATCAACTCAGTGAGTTGATGTGTCACAAGTGTGTCCAGACGGTTCCGATACCGTCTCGCTATGAACTTCAAAGAAATGTCATGCCGCGATTGGACAATGCCCGATGTGTGGTGTATGGTACACATCATGGCACGCAAGACAAAGTTCATTTACATCGGTCTGCACGAGGCGCTGGCGCATCGAGTTCGCGAGGTCGCCAAGTCTAGCAATACCCGCATTTCCTCGCTTGTTCAGTCGATGCTGGATAAGCATTACCCAGAGTCCAGCGCCGCTGCTGACGAGGCCAACGAGCCGATCGTCATCACTGGTCAGGGCGACTATCAAACAATCATTCGACCCACTGACATCGCGTGATGTCGGTGAAATAACAAGGCCGCGTCAACATGGTCGATGCCGACGCGGCCCAGATTGGAGTCATTGTGCAATTGTCTGAAATCAAGTGGCCGTCAGTAGTTACTGACCTGTCATCTGAAGTGTACCACGCAGTGGACGCTTTATCGTCAACCCGTCTCCAGATTCTCAATACCAAGACGAATCTGCATCTGAGCCACAAACTATCTAACCCAGATGACAACGAGGACTTCGTGGTTGGACGCGCACTTCACGCAGCGGTGCTGCAACCTGAGGTCTACGCCGCTGAGTTCATCGCCATGCCGGATGGCTTGAAGCGCACGACGAAGGAAGGCAAGGCTGAGTACGAGCGCCTCATTTCAACTGGCAAGCAGGTGATGTCTGCATCGCAGGCCAAGCAGGTTGAGGGTATGCGTCAATCCATTCTGATGCATTCTGATGCAGCCATGTTCCTGCGGTCTATGGCTGGTGATGCTGAGGTGTCTGCGTTTGTTGAGGTTGATGGCATCAACCACAAGAACCTGAAGGCTAAGGCCCGATTCGATCGTGTCGTGGACATCGGCGGAGAGGTTGCGATTGTGGATCTGAAGACCACTCGCAGCGCCAGCCGTGAGGAGTTCGAGCGCAGCATCTGGGGCTACGGGTACGGCACGCAGTGTGCGCTGTATCTGCGTGCTGCACGGCAGTTCTGGAATGTCCAGCACTTCGTGTTCTGCGTGGTCGAGAAGGAGGCGCCGTTCGTCAGCGCGGTCTATCGCATGAGCGACACAGTGATCAAGGAGTTCAACTACAAGTTGGATTTGCTGATTGATCGCTACAAGGATTACATCGAGAACCCGACAAAGGGTTACACTGGCATCACTGAGATTGGAGTCCCAGCGTGGGCACTCCGCAAGTTGGAACTTGAAACGATTGGAGAAATCGAAAATGTCTGAGATTCAGAAAGTGCAGATGGCGAGCGCCATCGAGCAGGTCGTGATCGGCGGAGACTTGAGCCGACTCAGTTCGGATCAGCGCGTCTCGTACTTCCGCACCGTGTGTGATTCTCTGGGCCTGAACCCAGCGACGAAGCCGTTTGAATACATCACGCTGAACGGCAAACTGACGCTGTATGCAACGCGCGCAGCGAGTGAGCAACTTCGCAA
>Ga0181358_1000981_pt1 | contig 13077 bp, 21 predicted proteins | sample Fa13VDMM110SD_FD_130096 | JGI IMG/M metagenome (GOLD analysis project Ga0181358, IMG submission 130096) | Freshwater viral communities from Lake Michigan, USA - Fa13.VD.MM110.S.D | ecosystem: Environmental > Aquatic > Freshwater > Lake | place: USA: Michigan | collected 2013-09-24
CACTAGAACTAAATGTACTATGGGATAATTATACTGAAGCTAGTTATAATAAATTATTAGAGACTAAATTCGGTGAAGGTAACGTTGACCCTATTATTCCTTTCCTACTTCAAGAATATCACCGTGGTGGTATTACAATATCGCCTCGTGTTGCTGTTACTGCTTATACAGTGTATGAAGAATGTGGTCCAGACTCTCTTAGTTTTATAGCTGAATTTGCTAAAAAACCTACATTAATAGCCGATACGCTTAAAAAATACCAAAGTACTTTAAAATTCAGAAAATTATCTACCGAATTAGATATATTAGTTAAAGGTTTAACTACTAATAATCTAATAACAGCAGATGAGAAAGCTAAATTTACTATTGGTATCGACAGTCTAGCTTCTTCTATCAGAGAAATTAAGAAATTAACAGTGTCTGATGATCTTGCTACTACACATGCTACGCTAATTAAAAATGCGACTGATTTATATACCAATTTATCTAAAAAGTTAACCGTTTCATCTATAATGGACTAATATGAGTAGATATACAGGCGCTTCTTATTGGGGTGATGAAGACTATGATGACCCATACGTTTCTCCCTACAGTTACAGTAAAAAATCTAAGAGTAAATTTACCTCGTATTCTTGGCAACCAAGTATATGGAGTAATTACTCCTATGGTTACAAAGCAGTTGAAGATGACAACTCAAGTCTATTTGTAAAAGATCCAGTAACGTACTTAACACCTACGAAAGAGGATATTAAAATTAAGACAAACATCTGGAATGAGAAATCTCTTTTAACCATTAAGGAATTGGCTCGCGTATGCTATTTAAAAATGGTAGACGAAAAAGATTATATTAATGAAATGTACTCTGACTTTGAATCTTTATCAGAAAGTCAGCAAGTGGATTACACTGCTAAGAAAGAGTTGTACGACTCTATCTTCGACAAGTTTATTCCAGGTAATACTCCGCTTGAACAAGCAATTGCTATCTTTAGACAGATCAGTAGCAGTAGTGAGCAACAAAGAGCACGTCTCGGTGAACAAGACGAAGATGCTGACTTTGATACTACATTAAACTTTGACAGACAAGTTTACTGCGATCCTGATATTAATGAGCAACTTGAGTTTAACGAGTTAAGTAAAGAACGTAAAATGGATATTCTTAGTAAAATATCTATTGTTGGCAAACTTGGCGATCAGTTCAAAGTTGAAAAAGAAGTATCAGAGAAAATTGTTTCTAATTCAGATACTTACGCTAAAAAGATTATGCGTGACTATGCTCAGTTCAGTCAAATAGAATTATATCAAAAGATGTTTCCCAACTTCTCTACTAAGTTCTTAACCAAAGACTTAACAGTCAACGTACCTATAGACAGAAAAGAGCAAAAGCAAAAAATTATTATATTGCTTGATTACTCTGGTAGTATGGACGAAGACGAAAAGCAGATATGGGTTAATGCTATACTCATTGACCGTCTTAGATACGTTATGCGCGAAGAAGCTGAAGTATTCTTTAGTTACTTTGTTGACTCTACAAAACAGTTAAAGTTTCACCATCTTAAAGACAAAGAAGATGTGACTAAGTTCTGGACATGGTTTTCAAATAGACCTAACGGTGGTTGTACTGAAATAGGTACTATAACAGAGTATGTTTCAAAGTGTGTGCACGAAGGTCATCTTCATAACTTAAATGTTAATCTAATTGAAGAAAAACCTGAGATCCTCATTATAAACGATGGTCAAGATAGAGTTGGTATTGAGAAGTTCTCTTACAAAGTCAATGCCATATCTTTACTTGAATACAATCCAGAATTAAAAGACTTATGCGTTAAGACTGGTGGTAAACAAGTAAGAGTCGAATGCACTGGTAAAGTTACATCTTACTCTTCTGAAGGTGAAACTGTTGTAGACGAAGGTTTTAAACAAAAATCCTAAAATTATAAAGAAATTAAAGGGCCCGCTGTGAAAGGCGGGTTCTTTTATAATTTAACTATGAAAGAAAGATATATACTAATGAGGAATGACAATGTAGTCGATTGGCAATTTATTTACGACTATGTGGTATCAAAAGGTTTTAGCTTAGGCGTAAACGCTTTTAACACTGGCGCTCAGTATCTATTAATGGAAATACAAAGAATATTAGACCATTTAGATCACGAGTTTGAGTTACATATTCTACTAGATAAACAAGGTAAATTTATTAAAGTAATAACTTAACTATGAGTAGTATTTTAGAAGATATTAAAGAACGTGCCTATTATAAAATAATGGCAAACTATGAAGCTGCTATACACGAAGTAAGCGCTGTTGATCCATACTGGAGCATAGACAAAGAACGTGCTGAGATGTTTATTATAAACCAAGCAACGGAGGTTAATGTATACAGTTACATACTTACATTAATAGAAAAAGATAATAGATTATGAGCGATATAACTAAATGCAGAGACTTTCTTTGCCCATCAAAAGAAAGGTGTTGGAGATACACTGCGCCAGCGAACGATCAATGGCAATCTTACGGTAAGTTTAACAGAGAAGAAGACGCTGATAACTGTGATATGTTTTGGGATAGTAAAAAATGTCAATATTGTAGTTTAGAAAACGAAAACCATAAACTAAGTTGTCCAACTACAAAAACAACTATACTATTATGAGAAAAGAAATTAAGTTTGAAGATTTATTTAATAGCGAGAAGAAAAATAACATTAAAAACTTTATTATGGAAAAACAAATTCAAAAACTACCTGAGTGGTTTGATGGTGAAGTCTACAACGAAGGTGGTATGGTTACTAATCCGTACAGTGGAGAATCTATTGAATTAAACAATCTAGAGCTTAGTATGTATGATTTCGTTAAAGGAAGCGAGTTTATGTTAAACTCTGTACCAAGCGGTTATCTTTCTGATCTATTTTACAAAGGTTTAGATTGGTTTAAGGAAAATAACATCAAAGCGTACATAACACTATTAGATTAAATATGTTTAAAAACTTTTTAGGATTATTAAAGTATGTATTCTGGTTTACAGTCGTTATTGTTTTAAGTTTAATTTTAAAGATGTATGAATTAAAAAGATTGTAGAATGAGTAGAACGGTTAAACAAGCATATAGAAAGTCTAGAAGATTTGATAAAACTTGTAGAAATCATGGATCATGCTCTTACTGTCAAAGTAATAGAGTGCATAAACATGAAAAAAGAAATCAAGAATCACTACACGGACTTAGAACTTTATACTGTGGATAATATATAAAACAAAAAAAGACAAATATGACAGAAGAAGAAATGGAAAAATTATCCGATATGGTAGTAGATAAACTTGTTAGTAAACAAAAGCAATTAGATCAAGAGTTTATTAAAGATTTAGAAGCAAGTAATGTCCCCATTGAAGTACACGAGAGATTAGGTTTAAAAGAAAAACTAGAAATGGAAATGTATCAAGTAACGCAGATGCTAAAAGTCTTTGAGCAGCGAGAGCAATACGAAGAAGCAGCAATGTGCATTGAGAAACTTTCTTATCTTAGATCTGAAATAAATAAACTTGAATGAAAATAGCCGTACAAGTATGGGTAAAACAAAAGAATATTTAGAAGAAATTGAAAATGGAATAACTGAAGAAGAAAAATATTATGGTAATAATTATGTGGAAACTGTGACAATAGGGTCCATATATAAATAATAAGGGGCTAATGTCACATGATAGAAAAATAAAACATCTAACTGATAGACGCATAATATACCGTAGATTTCCAATTGTAGACAAACCAACTAACAAGTACGATTGGGGTGATTACTATGAAAACGGTACATTTGAGTGTTACGAGTTGTTTAGGAGTAAAGCTAAGATAACAACATACAAAAGCCTTAAATGGCACATGCTTGTTATATGGTATCTTAATCCTCAACTAAGTCAAGATGAATTAGAAAATCTATTTCTATTTATTTGTGACCGATCTAATAACTTTGTTACATTTAATATTTCTAATCAACTATTAAAAACTATTATATATGAAGTAAGTATGCATGATTTAGAAACTCCACCTAAAAATAAAACGCGAAAAATAATCTTTAAAGATTCATGCCAATTAACTACAGAGCAAAAACTGCAAATAGTAGGGCAAATTATAGGTCGCAAAAAAATATCAGAGTCGGAGATTTACGACGCTATGCTATACACTCATGATGATGGCGATAAAATCACTGTTGAGAAACTAGCGAATTATCTTGGTTGTTCAACTAGAACAATATACAGAAATATGGGTAACGAATTAAAAAAAGAAAAAGAACTTTTAAATCAAGAATTATGTGGTATATCTTAGACAGAAACAACAAACAACTATGAAAGAAGCAATTAAATTCGACGAGTGGATGAGAAACATGCACAATGTACACTACGCTAACAACGAGCAAATGACGAAAGCTTACCAAAAAGTTATAGACAATGAAAAAGTATAATGTAGAAAATTACATCAGATACAAAGAAGACGTTAAAAAAGTAATTCTTATAATAGAAAAGAATAAATACTCTTTAGACGAATACAGTAGAAACGAATTAATAGCAACATTTTTACCATTAGTAGAAAATATAGCTAGGAAATTCTCAACTGCTGATCAAGCTTCTGGTATCATGGATATTCTTGATATTATACAAGAAGGTTCCATTGGTTTAGTATCCGCTGTAGATAAAATAGAGTGGGATAAAATAAAGACATCTAACGATCAAGTACAGACGTTAAAATCCTTTCTGTCAAAACGTATAAAAGGAACCATTAGACGGTCAATAGACATGAATAGAGGCAGTATAAGGATCCCAGAATACAAATTAAATGAGATGCGTGCTAATCCAGAAGACAGAGAAGTAGTAGAAAGATTTTTTAATACTATATTCCAAAGTTTAGACGAAGAGTTTATGTCTGTAGACGATAATGGTGTAGACAGAGAAGTTACAATGCACATTGAAGATAAATCTACAGAGTATAATATAGATATAATGAACGCTTATTTATTTGGTTTGTTTGAAAAGTATTTAACTAAAACAGAATCTGAAGTATTAAGATTATCTTATGGTTTAAACTGTGATAGGCACTCTGCTAATGCTATTTCTGAGATATTAAGTTTTAAAGGTCCAAGTGCTTACGTTAGAGTATCTGAGTTAAAAAAGTTCGCAATCAGTAAGTTAATAGCGAATGTAGATCACTCGCAAGTACTTGACTTTCTGTAGGTTATTTGTAAAAAGTGTTTAAAACGTGTAATTATATAACTATAACTAAATTAAATTAAATATGGAAAAACAAAGTCTATTAGCCGAAAAATTATCTGCAATACAAGTGGAATTTAAAGCTAATAAAAGTAGGTACAATTCTTTTGGTAAGTATAACTTTAGATCTGCTGAGGATATACTTGAAGGTTTAAAACCTTTTAATTCAAAGTACCGAGTGTACTTTACCATAAGCGAAGACTATTTAATGTCTCACGACTTACCGGTAATTATAAGCAAAGCTGCTATACACGATGTTGACTCTGACGATGTTATTGAAGTAAAAGCTGTTGTTGGTGTAGATTTACAACAAAAAGGTATGCAAACTCCTCAGGCATTCGGTTCAGCAAGTTCGTATGGTAAAAAATACGCTTTAGGTAATCTATTGTTGATAGATGATACTGCTGATGCAGATGCTTCAAATACACATGGTAAAACAGTTGCAGCAAAAGTAAAACTAGACGTTACTGATGCGGCTTTTGAAAAAGCAAAGACGTTTATTGAGAATGGAGGTTCTGTTGATACTATTAAAAATAAGTACGATTTAAGTAAGCAAGCTGAAACAATCTTAACTAAACTATAATATGAAGAAAGACTTAAAGAAAAACTTAATACTTGAAAAATTAAAGAACGACGAGGATTATTATGGTGAATTTGGTCGTCAGTTTTTAAGTAACTCAAATATTCAAACTTTACTTACAAATCCTTTGGCTTTAAGAGAAGAACAACAACCAAATATTAATTTTTTAGTCGGTGGTTACTTTCATACAGCTATATTAGAACCAGATAAATTAAAAAAGTATAAAATCGTGCAATCTTCTACTAGGAATACGAATATATATAAAGAACTATCTGATGGAGAAATGTGCTTGTTACAACATGAAGTAGATCAACTAGAAGTCATGATAGACAAAGTTTTAGCAAATGAAATATGTAAAGGCTTAATAAGAGGTGACAACGTAGATTACGAGGTTCCTGGTGTATCTGAGATATGTGGCGAAATGTGGAAAGGTAAAGCAGATATATTAAACCATTCTGAAAAACTAATAATAGATTTAAAAACTACATCTAATATTCTTGATTTTAAATATTCTGCAAAGAAATATAACTACGATAGTCAAGCGTATATTTACAAGCATCTATTTGGATACGATCTAGTATTCATGGCTATAGATAAAAATTCCCATCAAATAGGTATTTATGACTGTTCTGAAGAGTTTCTACAACGAGGTAAAGAGAAAGTAGAAAAAGCAGTTGAAGCATATAATTTGTTTTACAACAATCCTGATTTTAAACCTGAAAACTATTTTATTAATTTAACACTTTAATTATTTATGGCGAGAGCAAAAAGAGTAAATGTGCCAAAAGTTCCTGATAAACCAGTAGAACTTTCTACATTAGAAAATTACAAAAGAACTAAACAGCAGTTTAGTGTATACGAAAGAATCAAACAATTTCTTAAACAATTAAATCTATTCTAATATGGCATCAATTATTAATGCAAGTATCAATTTAAGTGAAATACCTAAACACAAAGTTATAGACGGCAAGAAAGGTAAGTACCTTCCTATAACAATTGTTCTCAACGACGAAACAGATAATTTTGGAAACCAAGGTCCAATTACTGTAGGTCAAACTAAAGAAGAACGAGAGTCTAAGTCGCCTAAGGTTTATTTAGGTAATGTAAAAGTTAGTTGGACTAACGGTCAGAACGTAGACGTTGCTCCAAGAGACGGTCAACAACAACAACGAAGCGCACCTCAAAAACAGGTCGTCCAGGTTCCAGAAGATGATTTACCTTTTTAGTTAGTTTAAACCCCACAAGTTGGGGTTTTTCTATCTATAATTAGTAACAATTAAACCAAATAGATGCAAGTAAATACAACAGAGATTAATGGATTTTATATTGATACTTTTAATCAGTATAGTCTAGAAGAAGGTAAGACACAAGGTGTTTGCCCTCTGTGTTCTTCTGATAGGAAACCTAAGAATGAGAAAGCTAAATGTGCTTCTTATGACTGGGAAAGAGGTCTTGGTACTTGTCATAACTGTAACAAGTCATTTCAGTTACATACTTATCAACGTAAAGGTTCTAGTGAAAAGGTTTATATTAAACCACCGGTGAAAGAACAAGTTGAGGAAATTCAAATAAGCGAACAAGTTGTTAGTTGGTTTGCTACACGTGGTATTTCTAAAGAAACTCTTTATGAATTACAAATAACAGAAGGTCCAGAGTTTATGCCTCAAACGGGTAAACAAGAAAATGCTATACACTTCAATTACTTTATTGGCGATCAACTAGTAAACATTAAATACAGAGACGGTAGAAAAAACTTTAAACTTTATAAAGGCGCTGAGAAAGTATTTTATAACGTAAACAGTATAGTTGGTCATGACTATTGTATTATAGTTGAAGGTGAAATGGATGTTCTAGCTTTACATGAAGCAGGAATAACAAACGTAGTGTCAGTTCCTAATGGTGCTACATTAAACAATAATAATCTAGATTACTTAGATAATTGTATAGATTATTTTGAAGATAAAGAAAAAATAATATTAGCGGTAGACTCAGATGCTGCTGGACAAGCTTTACAAGCAGAACTAATAAGAAGATTAGGTTCAGAAGTTTGCTATTTAGCATCGTTTGAAGATTGTAAAGACGCAAATGAGTATTTATTAAAGTACGGTAAAGAAAAGTTATCTCAACGTATATCTCAGTCTAGACCTGTACCTTTAGAAAACGTAAAAACATTTAAAGACATAGAAGATGATGTTACAGATTTTGTTAGAAATGGATTTAAACCTGGTTTCCAAATTGGCTTGGATAACTTTGATAGTATATTCTCTACTTATACTGGTCAATTTATTACAGTTACTGGAATTCCGTCTTCAGGAAAGTCTGACTTCGTTGACCAAATGGTTATTGGTTACAACGCAAACTATGGTTGGAAGACTGCATTCGCTTCTCCTGAAAATCAACCAACTTATTTACATGCTCATAAGTTAATGCGTAAGACTTGGGGTGACATGCCTTCTCCTGAAGATATAAACGGTGAAAAATGGAATCAAGTAGCAGATCACGTAAATAACAGTTACTTCTTTATAGATATGGAACGTTATACGTTAGAGTCTGTGCTTAGAAAAGGTGCTGAACTAGTTAAACGAAAAGGTATTAAATGTTTAGTTATAGATCCGTTTAATAAAGTTAGAGCAACAGACGCTTCTGGTGATGTTAATGTTTATACATTAGAATATCTACAGAAGATTGAAGTGTTTGCTAAAAAGTATGACGTGTTAGTTATTGTAGTAGCACACCCTACTAAAATGTATAAAGACAAAGACGGTAAGATTGAAGAACCAACGATGTATAACATTAAGGGCGGCGGTGAATGGTACGATGCGTCTTATCATGGCTTGTTAGTGCATAGAGACTACGAGCAAAAGACAGTTAAATGTAAAGTGTTAAAAGTTAAGTTCCAAAACTTAGGTGAGAATGGAGCTGAAGCACACTTTAAATGGGAACCTCGTTCAGGTTGTTTTATACCAATAAAACCTATAGAACACGACAACTCTAAACTTCCTTGGGAATAAATGGCTAAAGCTAAAGAAACTAACGTAATGGGTAATTATATACCAAAAGCAGATGAATACAAAGCAATGATATGGTGCGTTAACAACGGAATAAAAATAGCACCTAAAGCAAGTATTAAATCTACCAAACTTTGGTATGTAACTATAGATATAAAAAGCAAAATAGTTACAAGTCCAGTTAGTTATGGTCCTATGGATATTTGGAAAAAGATATTTGAACTATATAAATTTTACTATGGAAAGAATAAAAACAACGTTTAAGACTGCAAGTGATGCTTTTAACTATTTTTATCCTAAAATTATTTTTGAAGGCGAAAAGTTTGACGACACAAGAGCTTTTTTTAATATTGGTTTCTACATTGAAGATCCTAAAGACACGAATATAACGGCTAAATATCGTAAATGGAATCCTACTTACGCTTTACGAGAATGGAATTGGTATCTATCTGGAGATCCTAGTGGTGAAGAAATATCAAAGTATGCTCCGATATGGAAAAACATGATGGACGAAAATGGTAATGTTAGGTCAAACTATGGTTGGCAATGGAAACGTAACGACCAATTAGAAAAAGTAATACAATTACTTAAAGATAAACCTAATACTAGAAAAGCTACAGTGTCTATATATGACGGCAAAGAAATAGATACTTATGGTAAAGACACACCATGTACTTATGCAGTTCAGTTTACAATAACGCAAGACAAACTTAATATGACTGTTTTAATGCGTTCTAATGATCTCTGGTACGGTTTCTGTAACGATCAATACTGTTTTTCAATGCTGCAGCAAATGGTTGCAGAGAGGTTATCTATTGACGTAGGTTATTATTATCATTTTGCTCACAACTTACACTTATATAACGATAGACTATGACATACTATTTATATCACATATTTGGTAAAAAGATCGGTGTTACGTGTGATCTTAAGGATAGATTAACACGGCAGCAAGGTTATGCTTGTGGAGAATATGAAGTTCTAGATTCTAGTGATGATATAGATTATATATCAGCAAAAGAGTTAGAACTTCAACTTGTCTTCGGTTATCCTGTAGACAGACAATCTTATAAAGAATTAATAACTTCAAAAACCAATAAACAAAAAACAAAAACTATGGTATTAAATGTAACTGAACAAACTACAACGTTTCCTTTTCCGGTAAACAAAATGAAAGGCAACCTAATGGACAACATGGGTATGAAGATAGAAACAAGTTTTGGCAAGTATGTGTTAACTAGTTCGTTAGCAAACTGGATAGTTGAAAATGCTAGAACTTCAATGTATAACCCATCTCGTTCTTATGTTTATAACAAAGCAATGAATGAATTTTGTATGTCTTTAGGTAAGCAAAGTCCAGCATTAGAGCATAAAAATCAACCAGAAGAAGTTGTTGTTGAAAATCCTAATGTATATGACTTAATTAGACAATGGGCAGATGAAAGAGGTATTTATAAATCTGGTGATACAAAAACTCAATTTGCTAAACTACAAGAAGAATCTGGTGAATTAGCTAGAGCTATTCTTAAAAATGATAGAACAGAATTTATTGATGCTATTGGAGATATGGTTGTTGTATTAACCAATCTAGCAGCGTTAGAAGGATTAAAAATTGAAGATTGTGTTACATCTGCTTACGACGTAATTAAATCAAGACATGGTCAAATGGTTAACGGTACGTTCGTAAAAGAATTAAACTCACACGTAAAAGCAACTTTATAATATGACAGAAAAGAAAATGGTTTTTAGAGACCCTGTGGTCGAACGAGTAGTAGACAAGTTTGTTTCAAGATCAGATGTTGGTTTTGCAAAATACGGAACTACGTTACATGAAGAACGAACTACAAAAATAAAAGGTCTTTTCAAATACCTAAACGATGTTCAAGAAGAGTTAATGGATGCTGTGCTATACATACAGTCGTGTAAGGAAGAAATACAAGACTTAACCGAAGAAGCACTTATTCAAGACTTTAGAGATGTAGACATAGAAGATATACCAGAACATCCTGGTCATCATTACGCATTTACTATAGATGAAAATTAGTAGAAAAAAAGGACCAGTAGTATCAAAGAAGGTGGTGCTTGATGGCATCACCTTTGCTTCTGGTTTAGAAAAGTATATGTATATTGCTTTAAAGAAAGCCGGTATAAAAGCAGAATATGAGGGCGAAACATTTGAATTAATACCGTCATTTCATTTCTACGAAGATTGTTACGAAAGACAATCTAATGGTAAAGGCGATTTTATAGATAGAGGTCACAAAAAAGTATTGAATATGTCATATACGCCTGATTTTATTGGAGAAGACTTTATAATAGAGTGCAAAGGTAGAGCAAACGAATCTTTTCCAATAAGATGGAAATTATTTAAACAAAAAATATCTTTATCAGGAATAGCTTTATATAAACCACAAAACCAAAAAGACTGTGATGAAACAGTATCATTAATCCTAAAAAATAGAAAACATGAATGAAGAAGAAGGTAGATCATGGGAATTAGCAATTGGACTATATCCAGGTATATTATTTGGATTTAGAACCTACGAAGAAGACGACTTCGATACACACGTACTTTATGTACCATTTATTAACGTAATTTTTACAATAGACAAATAATATATGAGTTTAAGCCTAGACAAACAAATTTTAAGTGACATTACAGTATACACCAAATACGCTAAATACCTGCCACAAAAAGAAAGAAGAGAAACATGGGACGAATTAGTAACAAGGAATATGGAGATGCATATATCAAAGTTTCCAGAATTAAAAGAAGCAATTGAGCAAGTATACAAAAATTTCGTTTTTACTAAAAAAGTTTTACCTTCAATGCGAAGCTTACAATTCGGTGGAAAAGCTATCGAACTTAATAATGCTCGCATTTATAATTGTGCTTTTTTACCCATTGATAGTATTCATAGCTTTTCTGAGACTATGTTTTTACTTCTTGGAGGAACAGGAGTAGGTTATTCGGTACAAAACCATCAAATTGAAAAGTTACCTGAGATTAGAAAACCAAATTACGATCGTAAGAAAAAGTACGTAGTACAAGATAGTATTATTGGTTGGGCAGATGCTGTTAAAGTGTTGTTTAAGTCTTACACAGGAGGTTTAACCTCTCATATTGATTTTGATTTTTCTGATATTAGACAAAAAGGAGCGTTGTTGGTAACTGCTGGTGGAAAAGCCCCAGGTCCAGAACCTCTAAGACTAGCGTTAGTTAAAATAGAAGCTATCCTTCGTGAAAAAGAAGATAGATCTAAGTTAACAGATGTTGAATGTCATGATATTCAGTGTCATATTGCTGATGCTGTTTTAGCTGGAGGTATTAGACGAGCAGCTATGATTTCATTATTTGATTTAGATAGCACAGCAATGCTTAATTGTAAAGCAGGAAATTGGTGGGAAGATAATCCACAACGAGGAAGAGCAAATAATTCAGTAGTTTTATTAAGGCATAAAATTGACAAAAAGACATTCGACAAAGTATGGGAGCGTATCGAAGCTTCTGGTTCTGGTGAACCGGGTATATATCTTACTAACGATAAGGACTGGGGAACTAATCCTTGCTGCGAAATTGCTTTACGACCTTATCAGTTTTGTAATTTAACTGAAATTAACATGGCAGACATTGAAAGTCAAGACGATTTTAATGCTAGAGCGTCTGCGGCATCGTTTCTAGGCACGTTACAGGCATCGTATTCAGATTTCCATTATCTACGTGACATTTGGAAAAAGAACACAGAGAAAGACGCGTTATTAGGAGTATCAATGACAGGCATTGCCTCAAAATCAAACTTAAAATTAAACTATGAAGAAGCAGCACAGGTTGTTAAGGAAACAAATAATACTATTGCAGCGACTATTAATATCAACAAAGCAGCCAGAACCACCGCGGTTAAGCCGGCCGGAACAACTAGCCTTGTGCTTGGCACTTCTAGCGGTATTCATGCTTGGCACAATGACTATTATATTCGCCGTATGCGTTTAGGCAAGAATGAAGCAATTTATTCTTATCTAGCGATTAATCACCCAGAGTTACTAGAAGATGAATACTTTAATCCTACAGCACAATCAGTTATTTCTGTACCTCAGAAAGCGCCTGAAGGAGCTATAACGCGCCATGAGTCTACGTTAGATTTACTTGAAAGAGTTAAACTAATATCTAAAGACTGGGTTAAAGTTGGTCATGACAAAGGTAACAACACGCATAATGTTTCTTGTACTGTTTCTGTTAGAGATGA
>Ga0181358_1000984_pt1 | contig 13046 bp, 15 predicted proteins | sample Fa13VDMM110SD_FD_130096 | JGI IMG/M metagenome (GOLD analysis project Ga0181358, IMG submission 130096) | Freshwater viral communities from Lake Michigan, USA - Fa13.VD.MM110.S.D | ecosystem: Environmental > Aquatic > Freshwater > Lake | place: USA: Michigan | collected 2013-09-24
CCTGATCTTAATACCACTCCAGGTTTAATTAAAACCACTAATGTACCAACACCCACACCATAGTCAATTCCTTTATGTAATTTTGGTGTTCCATTGCTATTAGTTCCTCTGACTTGATTAAATTGTGAGTTTCCAAGCAAGACCCCAATACTGTTCCGATACTTCTTTTTTTAATATGTTAAGTAGTTTTATTCCCATATACATAATATAAATATCATAAATATTAATTAATAACCATAGTATGAAAAATTATAAGAATAAACTAATCACTATTTTTTTTTAATATATATTTATAGTTATATGAAATATTTAATTTTAGTATTTTTTTTTATTGTAAATTTTTTTACGTTTGGACAATGTAACGGATCACAATCTTTTACATTAACTCCACCTCCCGTTGGGGGGACTTATTTGCCGGGTCAAGTAGTTACGATGTGTTATACTATGAATGGGTATACTCAGACAGGAACCAATTGGATTGAGGGGTTTGATTTAACATTAGGTCCAGGTTGGGCGTCTGTTAATCCACAAACCGCACCCGCAAACTGTGGAGGAAACTCAACAGGAGGTCAATGGGTATGGAAAACATCAGTAACTTCAACAACAACACCAATAGTAACTGTAGGTCCAGGGTATTTCTTTGATCTAGCTATTGATGGAAACCCAGGAAACGATTTTGGTGATGCTGGATCTTGTGTTTGGACATTTTGTGTGACACTAACCGTTGCAAACATATGTACACCACAAAACTTATTATTACAAGTAACCCCCGGTTCTGATGGAATGTGGGGTAGTTATATTAGCACATCTTGTGATGTTGCAACTCCTTTTACCGTATTTAACGGAACAATAAACACAGTCCCGATTGTTTTGGGACCAATAACACATAACTAATCTATTATGAAAAGAATTTTATTTATTTTAATGATGATGACTACAGGAATTTCATTATCACAATTATCAACAACAAACCCCGATACTGTTTGTTACCAATCAGCCTCACCTTCAACGTATACGATACCCTCTGTCGGATCGGGGACATACACTTGGACTGTTACTGCCCCCGGTATAATTACTGCAGGACAAGGCACGAACTCAATTTCTGTTAACTGGTCAACAGCATCCCCTGGTTTGATAACAAATGGTGTATCTGTTACATACTCATCACCTGCACCCGCAAACTGTCCAGCCCTACCGGTTAATTTAAATGTTTTAATTTACCAAGTAATACCGACAATAACGGCTTTAGGTCCATTTTGTGAGTCTGATCCTTGTGTTACGTTAGTTGGTTCACCTGGGGGTGGTACTTGGGGTGGTTTAGGTGTTTCAGGAAACCAATTCTGTCCCGATAACGTAGCAAACGGTACAAACGCAACATCAACTGTCACATATACTGTTGGGTCTGCTGGATGTACGTTTTCAACTTCTGTTGTTGTCCCTGTTTATGGTACTCCAACATTATCTCCGATCCAACATAACTAAATGAGATTAATTCTTTTCATATTATTTTTGTTTTTGTCCTTAGAATCTTCGGCACAACAGTCAATAGAACTTTGTGCTGGAGAATCTAAAACTGTTACTTATTTTTCTACATCAACAAGTGATGGGACAAATACTTGGTATGTTAATAATTCACCATACATTACAAACGAATTAACATATACGTTTAGTAATGCCGGAACATATAATGTAGTAGTTAGAAGAGAAAACGGACCTTGTTATGTTGAAGAAAGTTTACAAGTAGTCGTGACAGATTGTCCCGGTATCATTTATTGGGTGCCAAATTGTTTTACACCTGACGGAAATGAGTACAACCAACTTTTTGGTCCTGTAATGACAGAAGGGTATGACATTAACGGATTTGAATTCACTATTTTCAATAGGTGGGGTAATGTTGTATGGGAATCACACGATACTAACGGAAGGTGGGATGGTATGTATAACGGAAAAAAATGTACTGACGGAGTTTATATTTGGAAACTAGAATTTAATGTTTTTGATAACGACAGTAAAATATTAGAACACGGACATTTAACAATTATTAGATAACCTCATCCATTAATTTCTCATCTAAAAACATTTTAACAATATCATTAAACGGAGTTTTTATAAAGAACTCCGTTTCTGTATGTCTAAAAAACGAAAAACCTGAAAGTAATGATCTTAATTTTTCATAAGATTCTTTATCTTTTACTTTATATACTTTTAATCCCACCACCAGCACATTCTTTCTTTTAATATTTGATGTAAAAGGTCGTGAGCCTTTTTTTCATTATGTTTTGCAACATAATAACACAAATCTTCTTTATTTAAATCAGGTTTTTGTTTAGATACTATACGAACACTTGACGGATATTTTTTTAAATAGTCATCGTAATTTTCTGAAATAACATCTTGCTCCATTGTGTAAAGTTCTCTATCTCCTTCAATTGGTTCGAATCTAAATTTAGTTTCAGAATAATCAAGATGTTCAGTACCATAATAATCTTCTTTAACTCTTTCAATCAAATTAAGAACAATTGTCATATCACGATTATCACAATCAACTCGCATATGACGATTTGCGTAAATAATTTCCTTTCTTTGGAACTCGATTTTCTTTTGTAGAATATTATAGATATGCCAGTGATCCCAATCCTTATCCTTATATAAAGTTGGTATCCATCTTATGATATTTTTACACCCACCAAGAAAGTATCTTATTCTCCAATGTAGGTTTCTCCAAATACGTGCAGATAGTCCTTTTCTATTCCAAGCAGAATCTTCAGGTATTGTCAGTTTTTTGTAATTTTTCATTTTCTTTTTCTTTATACTGTAAATATAAGGAAAAAATCACTAAAAAGTTCACTAAAACACAAAAAAAAGTTTCAAGTAACCAATGCCAATCTGTTTGAGTCATGGATATGTGAGTACCAAACCACATAAACGAACCATACTTATCCATAAGGGTAATAATTAAATACTTTAAAAACTTCACCATATTAATACATTTATATTTATAATTATATTTATATAGATGAAAAAAAACTTCAAAGAAATGAATCCTGAACTTAAAACCGGTGATAGAGTCATTTTAATACATATGAATGACTATTCAGTACCAATAGGTACTAAAGGTTTAGTTATGGGCACCACACCATTACCTAAGTTTAGTAAAAATGATTCTGATTTTGGTTATTTAATGAAATGGTTTGATGAAAATGAAAAACAAATAAGTAGACTTAGTTTAATACCTAATGACGATGCTTGGATTTACGATAAAGAATATTATGAATCTAACCCTGAAAATATACAAGAAGAAATGTTTAAAAATGTTGATGATTTAGTGGAGTGGGGAGATTTTTTAAGTCTTTTTGGTAGATCCGAATTGAAGGTTATTTGTGAACTATTTGAACTTGAAAGAAGAAGTGGTTTTTCTAATATGTACACTGAGGGAGGGAGATTTTTATTAACGGGTCCCGAATATATAAAAGATTTTATAAAATTAAAATCTTACCAAAAAGAATTTAATGAGGAGGATGAAGAAATCCACGAATTGATTTTATCAAGAGCTCAAGAAGTGAGAGATATATTTATAAGAAACTCAATGAAGTATTTGGAAAATAAAGGACAAGAAGTTGAGATACCAAATGTACAAAAAACGATGAGGAGGTTAGCACAAACCGCAAAAAAATATTGGTTTAATAACACAGATAAATTTTTAAATAAAGAAATAAAATGAGAGGATTTTCAATGATGTCTGACGAAGAAAGACAACAAATCAAACAACAACATAGTAAAGTATACGATGGGTATGCTGTTGGTAACGTACCGTCTAATATAACACCGTTGACTGTTTATGATGCGGCACAAGATAAAGGTGGGGTAACTGTAACTGCAAATGGTGAAGTTAAAACATATAGAAATCATAACATAAATGAAATTGCTGCTAAAAATTTACATTACGATGAGATTGACGCGGCTTATGATTTTGATTCACCCGGACCACAACAAAGTATGGTACAACCAAATCTTGGAACAAACCCCTATGAGTTTGATTCTCGTGGACCTGTAGATTCTTATGGTGGTGGTTTATATGATACCACATCAACTAATTTTGGGTATGAACCTGAGATTGATGGGGATGAAGTGGAAGATGAGAATATTGAAGATGTGGTGAATAGTGTCACTAAATCGTTAGATATGTTTAAAAGATTTGAAAAATATAATTGATGGAAATAATTGAGATTTTATCACATTACGTTGACAAACACCAAAACATAATAAACGTTGAGTTTAGGGTTTTTGGTGATGACGACGATATGATTAGAGAAGATATTATCGAATACTCATACTTTGAGGAATTTGGTTTCGATAATAAAAAAGACCTTCATATTTTTGAGGAGGTTTTAGACGAAGAAGATGAATGGGAATCAGATGATTATGATTATATAGAAAACGAGGATTCTTTAATGTCGTTTTTAAATGAATATTACGTCGTTTACCCAAAAAAATTACCTAAAGCAGAATACAGATAATATGAAATTAGTTAATGAAATAAAAGAGATTAAACGATTAATCAAATTAATTGAAAGTGTCGATGACACCAATAGTAACGTTATGGTTATTGGTGATTTAATTGCTATGATGTTACAAGGCGACGATATTTTTAAAAATACAAATTTAATCGACCCAACCCTAACTGTTGACAGTTTATCCGATAGGGTGTCAGAAGAAGAAATAAATACCGGAATCGATGAAATATTTATCTCCGTTGGATCCAATGAATTATTTAATCCAAATCAAAATATTTCAGAACTTGTTTATAATTTAGAACAAGTGTACCCTAATGCAAGATTACACCTAATAAAAGGTTATGTAAATAAGAATAAATTTGGGTACGATACCGATAAAATTGAAGACATAAAAAATGATTCTATATTGTTTTTCAATTTATTTAAAAAGGATAACGTATTAATAGTTGGTGAAGAAATTACAGGTAAATTTGATATTATCGGTAATGATATTGTAAAATCAACATCTAACTACATTGAAAAAATAAGAAGATATATTAATAGATTTGTAATTGAATCTGATTTTGATTTAGATGATGTTGACATTGCACAAAGTGTTAGTTTTGTTGATATGGACATTGATGAACAAACGGACTTTGACACCATATATGAGTTTTTAGATGTTTTTGAAAAAATTGCAAAATCAAACAATACGTATACCACATCTTTAAGTTCAAAATACTTAGGTGAGGTTGAGTTAATACAAATAGCATTATCATTTTTAGGTTTTGGTTCTATTTCAAATACAGGACACTACGATGAAAAAACCGCAGAAGCAATAGAAACGTTTCAATCACAAAATCAATTAAAAGTTAACGGTAAGTCAGATAAAAACACTCTTACTGAACTTTTTTGGGAATTAAAAGCAAAAGGGTTTGAAGATGACGATTTAGCTAAATTCATTAAAAATTTGGATGTTGTTAAAAAGGATTACCCTGTTGACAGTTACAACTTAGAAGATTATTGTGATAAAGTTATCGATAATTTTGAGGGTGGGTACGCAAATAAGGCACACTTTAAAGATGCCGCAAAAAACGAAGAAGACCCCGATATGAAAGCCGCTATAGAAAATTCATCAGAAACTATGTTAGGTATAGATAGATTTGCTGGTGATTGGGATAATGATCCTGTTGGTTCTAAATTTTGGCAATTGGTGGATGATAATAGTGGTTGGGCACCTGAATCGGCTGGAAGTCCAAAATGGAGTCACGGATATATGGGGGGTTCGATAGAAGGGCAACTTAGAGATTATGTATATGATATGATGATACCAAGATTTGAGTCTTTAAAGGACCAATACCTATCTCCCGAATCAAAAAAATTAGTAGAGGAAGATAAAAGATTAACAATGCATTTACTATATGCTGTTTGGAATGGTTCAGGATTTTTCCAAGACTTTGCTGACGTAATTGATTCTGAAGTTTCAAGTGGAAATACTGATAGAGATTCACTTTATGAGATAGCAATTGACTCAAGAGTTCATAACGGAAATGGTGCTATTGCTAAAGTGGGTAATAAAGTAAAAAATGTTATAGATAGTCTTTAAAAAATATGCAATAATATTAATTGTCCCTTCACTAAAAATTGTAAAAATTAAAACAAACATTTTAATTTTTTTAAACTATTTATATTATTATGAATAAACTCAGAGACGATATTAAAAGAATACTTAGACTAATGGAGGTAGAATCTTCAAATGAAGTCAATGAGGAGGGGGAAACCGATACGTCAACCGACACGTCAACCGACACCAAAAGTACAGGGGGGTATCCTACTGTCAAAAAACATAGTGACACCTACCAAACAAAAAGAGGTAAGGGTAATATGTTAGGTAAGAGTGGTGAAAAATGGGAATCAGGTGTTGTTAGAGGTAAGGGGAATAAAATCGATAACTCTAAATGGGAAAGTGGAAGAACTATGGGGTCAACAGGTCCGTAAAAATTAATATTGTATGGAAAATAAATTAAATGAAGAGTTATTAAGACAGTTACGATTAATGAATTTCGATAGGGGTAAAACTTTATCGGAACAAAAAGTAATACCGAGTGATAGGCTTGGACCGCAGGGAGATTTTCAACCGAATATAAAACCACAAACACCAGCGTTTTTAAAAACGGAAAAGGAAAATTATAACGACGACAAACAAGTGGCTATTAGGTCCTATAATAAAATTGTAAAAGAGATTGATGGTGGATGGGCACCTTGGAAATGGGGTACCGATGAACAAGGAATGACGGAAGCGATACTATCAATTAAAAATAAACAACAGTATCAAATCCTTAGAGAATTATTAGGAAAAAAATATCCTAATTCTAAATACCCAAATACCCTTTTAGGGTTTATACAAGAACAAGAATTTTCAACAGGTGAAAATGATTTTATAAGTGATTTATATAGGGATCAGTTGCCATTTAATAATGCAACTATAGGACAAGAATATCAATATAGAACTAACGATAAATTTTTAAGACAGATGGAAACACATCTACAAAAAATTAATCCTGATGAAAAATTCGCTAGAGTTGGTCTTATGAATAGGAGTGCAATATCTATGGTATTACCACCAGCCGCGAGTCAAGCCATGCATATTGTTCTTCCTGTGTTATCGTTAGTGACATCTTTTTTTCCTCCGGCATCGATAATGATTGAACTTATGGATGCTGGATTATACTATGCTGAAGGTGATAAATACTCTGCAGGTTTAGGGTTTTTATTTGCATTTATACCGGCAGGACAATTTGCGATGTTAGGTAGAACGTTTAGTAAAGCAGAAAAGACGATTTTAATGAAAAAGGTTCAAAAGGATGCTGCAGGAGAGGTTTTTGAGAAATACACAGAAAAAGAATTAAAGATAATGAAATCTTTGGGTGAAGAGGGGACTCAAAGAATGATACGAAAGGAATTATCAAAAAGGGCTATAATAGAAACAATAGGTGAGATGATGTCAATTAACGTATTGTATAAATCTATTTGGTGGATGGTTAAAAAAGGTTATTTACCTGCTAGATTTTTAACCCAAACGGGTATAACGATTGGTGGTACATTTTATGCATGGGATTATATTGCTTCTGTATTAAAGATTTGTAACCCTATGGGTATAGATAAATTAACCAAAGCGGAAGAAGGGTATTTAAAAATGATAGGTGGGGCGGCAAAATTCTTACAACGATTCTCAACATCCTGTGAAAAAGAAAGGGCAATGCAATCCTTAAGAGATAAAATTGCTGTTGAACAAAAAGACACAAAAGACTTAACTTTAAAACGACTACAAAATATTATAGAGTCTAATATAAATTTAACAAAAGATAGATTTGGATCAACATATTCTTTAGAGGTTCTTTGTGTACAATTGGCTTTAAGAAATTTAGGTTTTACCAAATTTACTGAGATTAAAAAATCATATACGGACGTTAAAATATACGAACCAATAAAAAAAGAATTACCGGGACTTTCGGATTATGAAATAAGAAAACAACAAAATTATGATCCATCAGGTGGTATTGGTGCTGCTAGACTTTCATCTAATTTACCAGCAACAGGTAATTGGAAGACTGACCAAGATGAATATGTAAAAATGATGAAATTACCTAAAGAAGAAAGAAAAGTTGTTGACGTTAAATTTAAATGGGGTTATTATGATTATAATACGTCTATGGTTGTTGAGGACTTTCAAAAAAAGAATAATTTAACCGTTGATGGTGAGGTTGGTCCTAATACTACAGGAAAATTAATAGAAAAAGTTAAAGGATTATCAAAAATGGATCCTTTTGATTCTGGAATTGAAAAATTAGAGTTGAAAGATATTTTAAAAATAGAGCAAGACATAATTAAAAGAATGGAGTCTGAAAATCAGAACCCATTAACGGAGGAGGATTTAAATAAAAAACCTGATTTATCACAAATTAAAGTAACAAAAGAAGACATCAATAAAAATGCGACAAACGATATTGAAAATATGGATCCTGGTAGTTGGAATATAAACATTATCGAAGATGAATACGATAGTGAACACCCCGATAAACAATAATTTTAAATAACGATTATATTTATATAATAAAATTGTATGGAAGAAAAACTATTAAGCGAAATTAATAGATTTAGAGAAATATCTAAACTACCTTTATTAACCGAACAACTCACTTGGTTGGATAACCTAATAACTGCTGGAACAAAAAGGTTTTCTAGTTTAGATGACGTAATTAAAAGATTAGGATACCAAAACGCCGATTTAACGGATAATGAGATAGATAATATTGCTAATGAATTAAAAATTGCTGGATTAACTTCGGAAATGATTGAAACTATTAAAAGTACATTAAAATCAAATGCAAATCTTAGAAAGGCATTAACAAGACCAAGTGATGATTTTGTGTCTGCATTAAGAAACGTAGCCAAATCGAATAAAAAACCAACATCAGGGTTTGCTCTTGTTAAGGCGATGGACACATCAGAAATAATAGCAATAACAAAAAATTTAGTTACTAAATTTTTAAATGATTCAACAAGTAATCTATCAAAGTCTTTAGATAATTTGGACACGTCTATTAGTGGGGTATTACAAAAAATTTACGATAACGGACAGGTTCTTAATAATGTTGATGAGATGTATGACGTTTTTGATGGGTTTATAAATAGAACACTATCTGAAAACGGTATCGATGATGTTTTGGGTGAACAAATATTACAATCATTTAAAAAAAAATATAGATCAAGTTCAAAAACTAAAGAATTGTTAGATAAATTTAAATTAGAAGGTAGGTCGTTGGATAGACCATCGAGTGTTGGTTCGGTAAGTAAATACGATAAAACAAATATATTATCTGACGAATGGTTAAGTACTAAAAAATGGATAGGGGTTGATGGTAAAGGGAAACCAATGATACACGTAAATGATATGGATGGAGATATATTTAAGGGGTTAAACATCAATACTGACTTTATTTCTGCCTACCGAATGTTAAAATCTCGGATAAGTAAAAAAAACCCAAAAATAAAAGAGTATGTGGACGCCATAAATAAAGGGGTGACTATGAATACGGATGATATTGTTGATGATTTAAAATCAGTACTAGGGACTAACCAAATTGAACAGATAAAACTTAGATTAGAGAACCCATCACCAATTAAAACAATTGGTAAAGTAAGTGATATTTTTTGGACATATGTTGAGCCTATCATTGCAAACCTTCGAGAACTTTTTAAGACATCTGGTAGGGCTGAGTCAATTTTTAAAACAATTACAAAAAAACAACCTAAATCCACTTTAGATGATTTTATGAATACATTAGAATCTGTTCAAATAAATTTTGATGGGAAACTTACTGAAGGACAAATTAAGTCTTTAAAAGATAAGTTTTCACGTTTGAAATCTGAAGGGGATGTTCCGGATACATACGCTAAACTCTATGATGATTTAGATAATTTTTTAAATAGTAAGTTAGATGATGTAGGAAAAGAAGAATGGTTAAAGATTAAATCCCAATTAATGGCTGAAAACCCAAGTGATTGGAAATGGGTGACTTGGAAAGAAATGATTGGAGATGTGGATATAATTAAAAGTGTAGAAAAAGAAACTTATGAAGTTTTTAACCCTATCACGTTAAAAAAAGAACAGGTACAAAAAGTGGCTAGTAAATCCTATAACATATTAAAAAAATATAGAGGTAATATATATAGTTTGATTTTAACAGGATCACTCCAATCACCTAAACAGTTAAAACAGTTTTTACTTAAAAATGGTTACGCCAAAAGAAATCTTTACGGTAAATTAGATTTATCTGCCTCAGGTAAAAATTACGTAAATCAATGGTTTATCACTACTTTTGCTTTACCTTTAGGGTATGCTTTACTTGAGTATCTTTACGAGGGGTTGGTTAATCGTGGACTTTCGGGTTCTGATTATGATGATGGGTTTATAGATACGTATATTGATTATGTATTAGGTGATTTTTTACCTAAAAAAATGAGCGAAGAGTTTAAAGATGCGTCTCCTGAGTGGTACGAATTTTTATCACCTATACTAGACTTTACAATAAAATCCCCTATGATTAAAGTGTTTAAGGCAAGTATTGAAGGTAAAGTTTTAGATTTTAAAACCCAAGAAGAGAAGGATTTAGAAATGTTAGATAAGGAGATATCCGATGTTGAAGAGAGTTTAAAAAATAAACCCCCTAAACTTTTAGTGGCGGATTTTGAGCGATGGAAGAGAATAATTAATGAGACTATGTTACAAAGGGGATTGGTAAACCCCCAAACTGCTAAGTTAGTGACTGACAAGATGTCTATAAAATATAAGGTTGACCCAAATGTTGTAAACGGGTTAAAACAATCAATTAAGAGGGTACACTCAGATGGTAGTATTGTTGAAAAAGCAACAGAAATTGCTAAAATTATGAGTGGAGCAACAAAATCATTAGATGATAGTGCAGTTGAGGATATTGTTGTGACAACACCTAATAACGGTACATTTAAATTAGTAATGGATGATTATAAAGGTGTGATGTATGTTGAACCGGATTATGAGAAATTAAAAAAGACACCTAATGTAAAACAAACAACAAAACCATTAAATGAATTAAAATTTTAATAAAATAAATTATGAGTAAAAGATTCGACGAAGATAACTTTAAACATTGGAAAGACACCTTTAAATTCCAATCCTATAATGAAGAAACAGGTGAATACAAGGACGTTAAAATAAAAATGGAAGACGTAATGGATCGTATTGATCATTATAGAAAAAAATATGATGAGGATGATTCCTTTGTTCGTGCGGTTGTTGATACCCATGATGACGTTGTAAAAATAATGTTCACCAAAGATTTAGCTCACTTAATTGAATCAACAAGATTGGTTGGTTTAGCAAGTGTATTACAATCGATTAGAGAAGGTCGTGGTGAAATGGAAATATGGTCGGTTGCAAGACCTGCGGATGGTAACTGGTTTTTAGTTAAAGGTTCTTTTAATAAAAGGGAGATGTCTAATATGGATCTTCATAAAAAAGAAAGAAAAGATAAAGAAACTGAAAATAGAGAAAAACCTGAAGATGGTTTAAAAAAAAAAGAAGAAACCGCAGTACAGAGACTAAAGACTGATGAGGTTTCAGGGTTAAATGATTTACCTGTCAGAGTAAAACAAAAAGTAAGAGAGAAGATGTCACAAGGTTGGACAACCGAAGCGCCATTTTCTTTTTTTAATCAATTTTACACTGAAAGTGACGTGAATTCTGTTTTTAGTGATAAAATTAAAATTTATAAACTAAAACCAACACAAGAGTTTTTTAATTCTTTAAAAGAAAATTCAGCTAAAATTAGTTTAAAAAGAGGGTTTTGTCGATCAATTTATTTGGTAAAATCTGATTCAGATATTAATGAAGACTGTAGAAAAATTGTTGATCACATCTTAGATAAGTGTGATAAGAGGTATGAAGGTAAATTAGGGCTTTATTCAAAATTCTAATTTAATAAAACAACATAACAGAATATACCATTTTTTTTGGAAAATGCAAATAAACAAGATATTTATAATAAAAATAGTATGGGACTAAATAATACTATATCAAAAATTGTAACGGATTATAAACTTAATAAAGATAGAGTAATCCAAGAGGAAAAAATCATCGAGAATAGAATTAAATTTGTGATGACCGAAAATGTTGATTCAATCATTAATGTTATAAAAGAAAAAAATAATTTATTAAATAAAGGATACGACGGTAAAGTGGTTGATAGAATTTATAATAAATTAATAAGAAATGGATTTTAAGAGATTTGTCTTGTCGTTGGCAATTAAAAAGATAACGACAGAAACTTAGAGTAGAATCTTAGTTTCATAAACCTTAAAGAAAGGGAGGTGTTCTAAAATCTAAGAAAGGTGTTCCAATAGGGACACCTTTTTTTTTATAGAAGTATTTATAAATATGGAATTTTTCATCAGAAAAAACAGTACTTTACCTATATTGGAGATTAATTTAATTAAGGATGGAAGATTAGATTTTAATTATATTGGAACTAATCTAACAGGTTCTACAATTTATTTTTCAATGAAGGATATTGATACTCAGATTTATAAGGTAGTAAATGGGGTTTGTGTGTTAGATCAGACAACAAATTCGGTTTATTATCAATTTACTAAAAAAAATACACTAAATACGGGAAGATATGTGTGTGAATTTAGTTTTAGTGACAATAATGGGATTTTAAATCTACCTTTAAATGATAATATATACGTAACGATATTAGATTCATTTAGTAACAGTGAATTTTGTTGTGTGGGAGGAGGAACTTTTGTTATACCAACACCTACTCCAACAAACACACCGACACCAACACCAACACCAATGTTTATGATGGATCTTTCAATTGATGTAATAATAATGTCTGGTAGTGTTATTGCTAATATTGTCGTAACAAATAATACACCAGTAATTCGTGATACAACTATTAGTTTTGTTAAAAACTTAATTTTTGAAGACGATAGAGTTGTACCAATTGA
>Ga0181358_1000985_pt1 | contig 13045 bp, 26 predicted proteins | sample Fa13VDMM110SD_FD_130096 | JGI IMG/M metagenome (GOLD analysis project Ga0181358, IMG submission 130096) | Freshwater viral communities from Lake Michigan, USA - Fa13.VD.MM110.S.D | ecosystem: Environmental > Aquatic > Freshwater > Lake | place: USA: Michigan | collected 2013-09-24
GAACCTAGCAGACGGAATTGAATATGCTTTAGATAGATATGGTATTGACTTACCAGAGGATATTGTGATAGCCTATTCAGAAGATAAACAAACTATGGTCGGGGGTAAATTAAGAAATGGAAACTAAAGATAAAGCAACCTTGTTGGTGGAGTTTATTCAGGCTAACTTTACAGACCCAAGTTTTGAGGACTTCTTTGACTACAATGACTTAGGCTTGCCTTTGGCTGTTGCATTTGAGAACGACCTATGTATTCTTAACGATAAGGGAACGGAAGTCTTAAATGAAACCTATGACCTCATGTTAGAAGAATATGGGGTAGACAAGGATAAGACCTATGAAACCCTTGATGACATCATAGAAGACTCATCCGATAAATAGATTAGCATTGTCCTGCCCTGGATCATAGGGGCAGGCCGGGGCGTCCTACGCCTACCATATAACCATTAAGAAGTCAATAAAAAAAATGCCGACATTTAGCATTGTTATAACTTCGTTATATTATATGCATATTGACTATATGACATTATGATGGTAGAATTATATCCAGGTATGTTTATATATCAATAGGGAATATTAATGACTTGTATAGTAGGAATAGTAGATAATCTTTCTACCCCCCGCAAAGTGTATATGGCGGCGGATTCGGGGGCATCTGATGATAGTATTATTACTCCTATTATAGATCCAAAGATACAAAGAAATGGAAGATATTTAATTGGATATGCAGGAGAAACTGGATTAGGACAATTATTACATAGTATTGATCTTCCAGATCCAACAAATGTTCCTAATAAAGAATTAACTAAATTTCTAAGAACTAAGTTCTGTCTTACCTTTAAGAATGCTGTTAGTTTATATAGTCCTTCTTCTTCCCCCGATGATTCCAAGGAGGGCGGCATCCTGGCTCTCATTGCAGTGCGTGGTCGCCTGTTTGAGTTTGACTCCACTGACTTCCAACTAAATGAAATGACTGAGTGTGCCATCGGCAGCGGGGGCAGCCTAGCCTTTGGCTCCTTGTACACAACCCGGGGGTACAAAGATATAAACAAACGTTTAAAGATAGCAATCAATAGTGCAATAGAATATAGTCCATCATGCATGGGTCCTATATATTTTGATCATATATAAAATCTATTATTATCTGCCTATTATCTGGCAAAATCATATAACTATCTATTAAAAAGTATTACGAATCATATAAAAATATGCCAGTATTGGGCAGAATTTTTGGGCTATTATTGTCATAAATATATTACGAACTATGCTCATATATGCCCATATTATAAAAAACTATTACGAACTATTGACAAATATGCCCATATGTGATATGTGGATAAGACTATAAAAGGATTAAGATTGAATCGGGGTATGCCCAATTACCCATATTCCTCCATTTTATTCCATAATGATCCAATAATCATTTTCATATAACATCTTTAGTATAATATTGTTCTATAAAAAGCCAGGGGTATTAAGAATTATCCTATATTTTGGACATATTTCATATGCTCATATGGCTTATATATTACGTGTTCTTATATAGGCTATTATGATTGTTACTATGGCTATAACATAAAAGAAGATAAACATTTATTACCCCCGATTATTTGTTATTTTTGTGAAAGATATATAGCAATAGCCATATAGTTCCAGATGATATTAATAACATATAAACTGCTGATTGGTAGATAATGTCCATATTTCTACCCCTCCATTTCCCAATCGCCTTTGGCGTCATGGCTAGCCACGTGCGATTCCATGGCTTCTGTATAGTCATCTATAGAATCGCCCTGTATTGGTAGGCTATCTCGACATACTAGGCATATTGCCATATCGTCTTCTATTATCCACATAAATTAATTATACATCCTATTCCCCTGTATACCAAATTGATATCACCTTATATAAATAGTTTTGTAGATTACTTCCTGAGTCTTGTATATAGTCCAGATATAGTTGAGCATACGTTCTTTCTAACCACCCTGGAAAATTGACAATAATTTGATACAAAGATATAAAAACTGTTCTATCCCAGATGATCAAAAATCCTGTGATAAAAGATAGGATCTTAATGCTACGCATAGTAATATTATATACCTATCAAGCCTTAATATCGTCCTCATCTATACTATCTTCATCTATTAATAGATAGTCTATGTAGGCTTGCATTTCATTCATAACACTACTTACTGCCTTTATATAATGCCTTACAGCAGGATCACTATTGTATTCTAATTCCTTTTCATATTCTTTCATAGTCATTAAGATGCTATAAAAATCAGACATCGTCTCTACCCTCGATTTGTTGTGAGTTGTACCCTCTTTGAGCCAGCCCACCATCGTCTTCCCAAGAATCATTATTTTCTTTAACAACACACCAAATTTTAAAATCACCATAGTTATAAGCATCTGGAATAGTTTGATGGTTTTCCCAAAACATGTCCTGAGTATCGTCAGTTAATTCTTCTTTACATCTGTCACATCTAGTCATCTTCTTGCTCTTCCTTTGCCTTTAACCAATAAGGTGTGCCATCCTCATCAATATCAGATCCTAGTTTGTTTAAGATATCATCATTGTCTTTTACATATCTTTTAATATATGATGCAAAGTCTTCATCTGCTAATTCTTTAGTTACCCTATTTTGACGAAGATAGTCTTGCACTTCTTCAGGAGTCATGTCGGGTCTATGCCACTCTACCATGAGTCCTTACCTTTTTTATCCTTTTCATATTGTCTATAAACTAAATAGCCTACTCCTAATATTAATAATAGATCTATCATTGACTACCCCCCAAAATCATTCCAAAGAATCTTTTAACCTTATCAGTCAAGGTCTTGATTGTTTCTATAAAAATATCAGACTCATTACGAACAGCCAATTCTGCATCGACATCTAACTCAATGTTAGTCTTTAGAGAGTTTATTGAATCATATTGAAATTTTGCCCAAGCAGGATAGTCAACAGTAATAGAACTAGGACTATCAATATCGCTTTGAGTCATATCAATATTTACAGAACTATCGTTTGTTTTTGTGGATTTAAACTTAGTGTCAATGTTTTCAATACCTGTTTCTAATCTCTTGCCATCAGATGCTGTTTTAGAAGGTATAAGTTTTCTTTTAATAACTACCTCTCCATCAGAGTTAGAACTAGCATTGGTCATATCAAATGATTTATCTGAGTTGTTCCACTTAACATCTGGACCACTGTAACCAGCAACGTTGCCATCATCTGTATGGTTAGTTTGAAACCTTAGATTACAATTTGTACAACCCATGTATTCTATTGGAAGAATGCCATTCCAAGATCCACTTGGACCGCAGACATCTATAGTGCATACGATTACTCCATGAACTATATTAGTAACTGGGTCTACAACAGCCCAGCCACCAACGCCATTAGAGGCCTCTGCAGGTGGTACATAGGCTTCTGTAGTAGTTTCAGTAGTTATCACTACTTCTTCTGCAAAAGCAGGTACAGCAACAAATGTTAATAATAAACTTAATATTACTTTAAATGTTTTATTCATTGTCAAGGTCTTTCTGGCAATAATCACAAGGCTCTACACCAGCAAGGCAAAGGGTATTTTCATTAATGATCTTTTGAGCCATCATTATTTCTCTACGATGAAATGAATTTCTAACAATAGTATCCATCTTTAGATCTTGTTCATCTCTATCTTTTCTTACTATATCTGATATGCTTTTTGCACCAAAGACAGAGGCCTCATTCTTGCCTGCTTGCACAGATCTTTCTACATTGTTCATAATAGATTCAATACCGTCTTCATTATAAAATCTAGACATAACTACCACCTTTTTCTGTTGATATGCTTACCTTTATTCTTATAATCCATTATAGTTATTGAGACAGCAAATGTCAATAGGAGAAAGGCTAGTAATGCTACTCCCTTTTCTAACGTAGTTAGATGAGAGGATATATCATACATATTTTCGCCGAACTTCATTCTTCTTCTATCCAGTCTTTATTTAATAGTTCTTGAGGTATTATTTTGCCCCATTGATTTTCTATACCGATTTTCCAACCTTCTTCAGCCGAGATCCAACCTAATAGTTTTACTGTTCGATATTCTGCGTCCGTTAACTTAGCACCCCAAATAACCCAATCAGGCTTTAGGGTATCTTTTTCGCGAACTGTAGGACCAGATTGAGTCCTCACTCTTCTAACCTCAATGTTACGGCCAACATCTGGCATGTCTTTATATTTTTTGTGCTTTCTTCCATCCCAAACTGATCCATGCCAGTATTGATTAGTATATTTTGCTACTGCTAATTCACATATTGAAGATGCTGCTTGAGCATTACGATCTTCTTCTTTATTGTTATTTTGATAATATGAGGCATCTGACTTACCCCAGTTTTCTGTAAATCTTCTTACGCCAACTGCGTATGCGTGTTCATATTCCCATGGTTCTAATTCAATTATCACTTAATTCCCATCATCTTAGAGGATAGTTTAATTATATATGATCTTGCCTTACTTGGCAATACCCTAATTAATAATCCAAATATCAATGATGGTATGAACATTAAGAATAGTCTAAATTTCATCAAGACCTAACTCCTTTACAAGTTTATACTTAGGCATAGCACCCTTAGCAAATTTAACTATTTCAGTTTCTTCCCCTGTTTGTTTGAGAAGAATATATGTTGGAATAGAGGCTACATTGTAATTTGATACCATTGCAATATCTTGATCTGCATCTATCCTTACAATTTCAATGTTAGGATATTCTTCTTCTACCTGATCTATAATTGGAGCCATCATCTTACATGGCTGACACCAATCTGCCCAAAAATCTAACAATAAGTATTTCAAATTAGATCTTCAAACAAAGATTCTTGACCATTAGGAAGTTCTATATTATCTTCCCATACTCTAAATACAACCATGCATGGATCTTCTCCATTTTCCCATGATTGTTCTTCTTCGTCTGTCATGTATCCTGTATCGTGAGTATCACAAAATGCTTCTGATATCCACTTGTTAGCAAGACCTAAGTCACGCCATTCAAAGAAATCAATTACTGCTTTATATTCTGCAATAATTGTTGCTTTTTGTGAATCCCACTGTGACCAATCTGACATTGTCATACTAATGTATCCCACTTATCTTCAGAAACAATTTTAAAGCCATCACTTCTTTCTAACACAAGTACGCTGTGATTAAATAAACCAAAATGATCTTCTAAGTTTTTAATTACTTTTTCAACAGGAAGCGTTGAGCATGTGTATAAATCAAATTGCATAAATGCTGGATCTGTTTCATCCCAAACGTGCATAGCAATGTGAGAGGTCTCAATCATAACTAATGCTGTAAGTCCACGATTTCCTTCTTTAGTTACATATGAAGCAAATGGTCCTTGAATAGTTTTCATACCAATAGAGTTGACTAACTCTTGCATCCATGCTATAGTCTGTTTCTCATTGGTTGGTGGCAATAATGAATATCCGTTTATTAATACATGATTATGAAGTGCCATATATATTCCCAATCTATTAGGTATCTATAATATCAAAAAGCAGGGCTGTTGTCAACCCCGCTCCTTGTCTTTTCCCTACTAAGGAAAGTCTGTAGTATTATCTTACTACAATTTCTTTAGGTTGTAAATGCTTTGGTAGATATTTTTTTAGACGTACTTTAAGTAGTCCATTTTCTACCTCGGCTGATTCAACTTCAACGTGTTCTCCTAGAGCAAATGTAGAAGAGAATGATCGTGTAGCAATTCCTTTATGTAGGAATTCTGTAGTATCTTCTCTTTCCCCAATTGTTCCAGAAACACGGAGTTTGCCCATATCCATCATGACCTTGACATCTTTTTTATCAAAACCAGCAACAGCGAATTCTAATTCAAATTCATTGTCATCAATTTTTTTGATGTTGTAAGGTGGATAATTTGAGATATGTTTGTTGAGGTCATTTTTTAATCCCATCAACTGATTAAATGCATCATCAAAACCTAAGAAAAAAGGTTCTAGTTGCATTTGTCGCATTAGTGAACTTACCATGTTTTTGCCTCCTTTGCAGCGAGTTATTTGCTACCCCCCATTCGGCAGGGCAACTATAATATTATATCAGTCTATCTGGAATTTGTCTATGCTCTACTTCTAAAAGTTCGCCTTGGTGGTGTGCGTTTATATCTTTTCTAACCCAAGTCATTCCATAGGAATCTTCCATATTGTTTACACCCTCTCTTCTCAATAGCCTTTCAGCCATTGATTGAAATGCTGGATCATCACTTAAGTTTAACAAATTATTATGATACCAAGGTAAGTCATAGAATGCTGGAGCGTTTACTAAAAGCATTCCTGCCGTTGTCCAGTGCTCTTGTATAGGTGGATCTTGACTAATTTGTTTTCCACTTAAACCATACTCTGGAACATTTACACCAACTAATGGCCTATCTACTTCTAATAACTTTTCAACAATTTGAGCATTTAAAGATATATCTGAGTCTACATACAAGATGGCTTGATAATTTATTACCCCCAAGTTTTCTTCAGTACAATCTTCTCCCCAGTGGTGGCCACTAGTTTTTCTATATCTTTGTGCAAACTCTCTAATTAGATTACGACCTGTTTCAATCCTTATCCACCTGTTGTTAAAAGTTACTTTTGATTGCATATCATTTATTGTATAAGTCCAATAGTCTCCATTTACCTCTTTTAATGCAGAAATAACATCAGCAAATGGCTCTAGTCCTCTACTGTCTAGTTCAAAAGAAGCAAAAAATTTAACGTTTGGAAACATATTTATAATATTCATCCTATCTTGAATCCAGGACATGTGCTCTCTTTTATCACACTTCCAAGCAACTAATGGAGTCCCTATTACAAAATGTTTATTATAATCAATTGGTTTTAACATGGCTATCCCTTATTTCTTCTATATAGTCTGAGCATATTCCAAAGTATCCTAGATCTTTAATATACTTTGTACCCTGATTTTTTTCTGGTAATACAAGAATAGAGCAATCAGAAACTTTTTGAGTTCCGGGGTATCCCCAAACAAATCCTTTACTAGTCATAGTGTAGTCATCTGTCTTATGAAAGAAACAATGTAAATCATTTTCTACACAAGTTTCTAAAGACTTATAGTCTTTGCAGTGAATCCAAAGGCTATCTTTTCTTTCCTTTAACCATTCTAAATCTATAAAGTGATCTGGAGTACTATGTCCTAGGTATAATTGTCCAAGATTAGTTCTTAAATCTATTTCTACTTCATACCCTGCAAAAATGGCTGCATCAATGTAGAATGGATTATTCTCATCTTTTAATATTGGACCATTTAAATTTCCACGGTGTGCTATGTATTTCATTTTTCAACCTGAACCCATATCCATTGACGATGATTATCCCCAGGACCAGTTGGTCTTAAATCAGATTTATAATTTTTAAACCCAATCTTATTTAATAAATCATCCTTTAATTCTTCTTCATCGGTAATACTTACGTCCGCATGACCATTTGTACTTACTGCTTCATAAATATTGTCATAGTATTTGGCAGTAACAATGTTTTCTTTACCACCGTAGCCCATTTGAAAACAAAGTTTTCCTCCTGGTTTTAGAACTCTATATGCTTCCTTTAATATATTAAATCTAATTTCATGCACACAAATATGTTGAAAACAAATAACTGCAAACATAACATCGTATACACTATCTTCAATCATAGATAGGTTATCTCCAGAAGTGTGGTATAGATTTGGAACGTCAATACCATTATGTTCTAAATTTACCTTAGACTTCTCTAAGTTAATGTTGGATATGTCAACCCCATCAATTCTTTTAAATCTATTATGAAACTTAACTAAATTTCTACCTGGACCACATCCGTAGTCAAGGGCAATCATGTCGGTTGTATCAAAGTCTTTAAAAAGATATGTATTGTAGTCTTCCCAATAGTTGTGTGCATCGTATGATCCAACAACTGGGTCTTTAAATTGTAAACTCCAGATTGCTGCGTACTTATCATAATATTTATTTTGCATATTTAGATAGTCTTGTTTATTTTTATTCATTTGTTATTCTCCAAGTAGTAGTTTAAATCTTCCGGCGTTCCTATGCCCCACATTTTTTCTATTTCTTTTACCCTTATCTTTTTACCATCTTCAATTGCTTGATTGAAAACAGGACAAACGTAAAATTCATTATTAGTTCTTATATCTTTTTGTATCATATCTTCAGCATACTTTACGTAATCTGATCCGTGCTTCCAATAATATATACCTACTGTTGCATTATCTGATATAGGATTTTTTTCGGCTACCTCTGATACAAAGCCATTGTCACCAATCTTTGCATAGGACCACTTAGGATGTGTAGCCTTAAAAGTTAATATGCCACCGTCTATTTCATCTGCATCAAAAGCATAAAGACATTCATTACTATTCCATTCTACAATCTGATCAGAGTTTGCAATTAATAAAGGCTCGTTACTATTTATATATTCTTTTGCTAGTAAAGTTGTTATTGCAGCACCTTCTGTTATGCCATTGATTGTTACAATGTCGCATCCTGGTTTTATTAAGTTTAATACTTGTTTTAAATTATATTTATGAAAATGCTCTTCTTGAACTATAAACACATAATGAGCATCTATATTTATATTATCTACTACAACTTGAATCATTGGCTTTCCATTAACTTCAATTAGTGGCTTAGGGAAGGTGTATCCTGCTTGTGCAAATCTAGATCCAGCACCAGCCATGGGAATTAATACATTCATCTTTTCATTTTTCCAAGGCACTCGGTTGTTCTCCTTTATTTGGAATCTATCTATCATACCAAAAAACCTATCCCTATCTAGGTCATCTGCGTCTTTAATGCCGTACAGGTGCCCTCCAGAGGCTATAGCACCCTGTCTACCAATATGTGAGTCTTCTACAATTATTGTATTTTGAGGTAGTGCATTTAATGCTGTCATACATTTCCAATACATTTCTGGGTATGGCTTATGATGCTTTACATCTTCATTGCTAACTATGTATTCAATATATCCTAATACTCCAATGGCATTTAATGCTGTTATGATAGTCTCTCTAATTGAATTACTTGCTACCGCAATTTTCCATCCATCTTTCTTTAACTGCTTTATTATAGATATTGCTGTTCTATTTTCTGAAAGTTTTTGTAGTATATCTATTGTTTGTCTTTGTTTTTCTTTCCATACTTGATCGTGATACTCTACTGGAAGCCCTTTTAATTCTGTTAACATTTTTAATTTCATAGTAGTTCCAAGGCCATCATATTTTGATAAATGTTCTTCTCTTGTAACAACAAACTTAGGGTTAATCTTTATTAAAGCATTATTCAGTGCGTCATAGTGAACATCTCTAGAGTCAATCAACACACCATCAAGATCAAATATAACTAATTTATTATCATGCATTTGGATTAGGACCCGCATGTCTATGCCATTTGTTATGTCTAACAATAGCCTTTCCATTGCACTTCATTACATATTTATCTCTAACTCTCATTGACCATTCAACATCTTCTTCTTCATTCCATCCAAGGCTTTCGTTTAATGGCTCTTCAATCATTACGTGTTTTTTTATTATAAAGAATCCACCAGAGATATACATGTACTGAGTTTGTGTCCAATCATTATAATCTAGTGACCATGCTCTTCCGTGACCTGGCTTATCCCATAGAGACCAGTCCATAGGATTACGAGAACCTGTAATTAAATACTGAGAGCAAGAACATATGTCCCAGTCTGTTCCAAACTCTTTAAAACTTTGATACCAATTTTGATCAAAGACATGATAGTCATGCATCAAAACTATATTTTCATATTTAGATTCTTTAACTAATATATTTTTTTTTCTTGTAATCCACATTTGTTTTTGACTTTCATCAAAGTCTACCTTGCGAATATCTGATCCATCTATGCCTTCACTGTCTCCACCACCAAGAAATAGTATTTCATATTCTGGAATACTTAGGTCACGAATACTTTTTATAATATGTAATAGTCTATCTTTATCTTGATATGTTGTTATTATTCCAAATGTCCATGGAATATCTTCCATAATTATGCCTTAGAGTTTCTTTTTGCTAACAACGCTGGGAAGTCTTTTACTTTGGTGTCTCCCATATAACCCCAAGCATATCCTTCATCAATCATCATTTGATTTAAGGACTTATCGAAACCTTTAATATGTAGATCTCCAAGGATGCGACCATATTTTTCTGTAGAATCTGGCTTTTGTGTTTTAATAATAATGTTTTCTGCACTCTCAAGTTTTTTCTTAAGCCACTCTTTTGATTGTAAACCTAATTCTTTTTCACGCAGGTCTGTTGTGCGAGATTCTGGGGTATCGATACCTGCAAGACGGACACGTTGGAAGTAAGAAACATTAAAGCCCAAATCAATATCAACATCAATTGTATCTCCGTCTACTACTTTATAAACTTTCTTTACATGGTATTCATACATGTTTTAATTATACCTTATCCTTTAATTGAAAATTAAAGTCAGATCTTACATAGTCTTGTATTTTTTTAGCATATTCTTTACCCCGCAAATTATCCATAAAAACGACTATCTCTGTTGCCATTTCAAATGGATTTATGTGATACTTTATATCTTGCAGGTGCTCTATAAACTCTGCTAAGTCATTTACACGATAGTCTTTATGTTTACGAATCTGCATTAGCCTTAACTCGCTTTAGTTGACCTGTTCTAAGACCATGCTTATATGCTAGATTGGCTGCTTTCCTACAAGCCTTTCTTGCAGCACGTTTTTTAGCAGGATCCCAAGCGGTGGCTTTTTCTGATCTTTTAATTAAATTGTAGCCACCACGACTTCTTCCTGTAGCACCAATATTAGGCTCTTTAGGATTTTGTTTTTTTGCTTTGCCATTTGATCTGTTAGTATTTCTTTCAGATGTTTTCTTTTGTGCCATCGTTCTCCTTATACTTCTAAATCTAGGGGTGTTGGTGCAGTAACAAGGGTACCACATTCTGCACATTCAGAATCTAATAAATATTGTTCTATGTTATATTCTTCATCAAATGTAACTAATACTTTAAATATATTAGTACCACAAATTGGACATACGCTTGTTGGTATTCCTCTTGCGTTTAGAGACATACTTCTTCTTTCTTAAATAGTCGTAAAGTGTTGGTTCTGTAAATATCATCATACCGCAAAAAACAACTATTGTCAATAAAAGTTCCCAAGTCAAGAGTTTTTCCTAGTATCTGACCACGTAGCCCAGTTAACTGAGGTCATCTTAATCTTTTCTGCAAAGGTCATGCCACAGGTACAGGCAATGTCTTTTAAACGCTTGCAATCTTCACAGTAATTTGATTCAGACATGGATACTATTATACTCCTTTAAAGTGTTTCAGGCAACCCTCAGACCTAAAACGTCCAGCCCCTGTAACTTGATCTGGACTTCCCATAACTACTAATTTACCTTTTTATCTACTGAGTTAAATGCACTATTGATCTCACTAATGCTCAGTCTTCCATCATCTATGAAGCCTCTTGCTAGTTTTTCAACTACCGTAGCAACTCCTAGAGTTCCTGCAAGAATTATTGAACTTAGAGTGTCAATACCGATAATTGCACCAGCACCAATAACTCCAAGACCATTGGCTGCAAATACAGCAATTATTCTAAGTAGGATATTTTTAATACCACTAACTGTTCCCATTGCTTTTTCGTCATCTAGTTTTGTTTCTTTTGTCATTATTATTCCCCCTTTCTTATTCGTATAGTTATTAGCCATACTGTAAGTGTTGTTATAATTGCATACCCTACTGTGGTTTTTGCACTACCTTCGAGTACAAGCCATGCTGCAAACATACCTAGTAGCGTCCATATTTGATTCAATGTCTCTACAAGTGCTTGTGTTAACCATGCCCAAATAATTTTTATCAATCTCAATGTTTGTTGATAGATTGATTCAATTACTTTAACAGTTTCTTTAAAACGTTTTAATATTATTTTTTTCATTTCATCCTCCTCTTATTACGATGATGGCGGACTTTTTGCATAGTCTTGGGCTTTCTTCTTTCTCTAAGTTTATTGCTTTTTTTATCGCCCTCGCTGCCGCCACCACCGCCACCCCCTTCTCCACCACTTCCTCCACCAGATCCAGATGGACCAGATGAACTAGGTGGTGCACTTGAGGTAGGTGGTATTGCTGTCATTGCTGCTGTAATTGCTTGTGTAGCAATAATCGAAGCAACAACTACATCTTGTGAATCTTCCCTTTCCTCTTCTGTCATGTCAGCACCCAATTGTCCAAGTGCTTCTGCAACTTGTCCTGGGTCTGAGAATAACTCTCCTATTAAGGCTGCAGGATCTGAAAGTTGCTCAAATACAACAGCAACTCCTGCTTCTAACTCAACACCTTCACGGTATTCAATTACTTGATTGTCATCTAATTGTTCTAAAAGTTCTAACACTTGTTCATCATTTAATTGATCTAATAATTCAGTAATAGGCATTACTTCATCAACTTCATAATTATCTAATAGTAAATCTGTAATGTCTTGTAATTGTTCATCTAAAATTTGTTCCTCGTTAACTATTAATTCATTAATAAAGGTGTTGATTTCTTCTTCAACTGATATAATTTCAATTAAAGGAGTTGGTTCTATTGAAGGCTCAACTAAAATTTCTTCTATTTGCTCTTCTATTACTTCTAATTGTGGCTCCGGTATCTGTTCTATTTCAGGGACAAAAACAGGACCTGGATCAAGATTTTGGGTTTGATCTGGACTAGGCTCTGGTATTACTGTAATTGAAGGACTAGGTTCTGGTGTTACTGTAATTGAAGGACTAGGTTCTGGTGTTACTGTAATTGAAGGACTAGGTTCTGGTGTTACTGTAATTGAAGGACTAGGTGTTGGCATCATTAAATTAGTAGATAATAAATAAGATCCAATAGGAAATTGTGTTCCATTACTTGCTATATAGTTCCAAGAAGTAGCACGAATAAAGTATTCGCCAGCCTGTAAAGGAATAGTAATAATAGATGCTAGCACATTGCTAACA
>Ga0181358_1000986_pt1 | contig 13041 bp, 14 predicted proteins | sample Fa13VDMM110SD_FD_130096 | JGI IMG/M metagenome (GOLD analysis project Ga0181358, IMG submission 130096) | Freshwater viral communities from Lake Michigan, USA - Fa13.VD.MM110.S.D | ecosystem: Environmental > Aquatic > Freshwater > Lake | place: USA: Michigan | collected 2013-09-24
CGCACGTTCTCGTCCACGATCTTCTGTGCGCGAGCACGGTCCCTCTCGTTAAGTGGGTCGCCACCAAATGTCTGCAATGCATCCGACACGAGTTTGTTCTCGGCACGGAATTTCTCGCGTTGAGCTTCCTGTTGCGCTGTGACTAGTTGTGCGGGATCATTGAGGTTCAAGTTTAAGCGGGTTGCAATGTCACGCAGGCTTTTGGTGTCCTCGAACATCTTAAACTTCATCGCGAACTGAGGGTCAGTCAACGATACCCCGGATTGACCGGCGAATGCCTTCATCTCAGGTGTCGCTTTGTCTACCGCTAGCAGTTCTTTGACGCGGTTAATACCGGCCGGTGAGCGCGGATCGATGCCCTCGGACTGCACTTGCTTTTGGTACGCGGTCATCTGCGGGGTGAGCTTGGACACCACATTAAGACCGAGGCGGGCGGCTTCTTTCTCTTCTTCGACGGCCTTGAGCGACAGCTCGTAGCGCATCTTGGCGAGTTGGGCATTGCGATCCGCTTCGGCTTCTTGGGCCTTACCATAAGCACCCACAGCAGTGCCTAATGACTCACCGAACGAGCCAGTGCGTGTAGGGGCGAGGAAGCCTTGAGCGAGTGCAAGGTAGGTAGGGTCAATCCGGCCCTTACGGTCTTGCAACGCTTGCTTCATGGTCTCGCGTGCGGCGTCTACTTCGGCTTTCGCGGCCTTGTAAGCGTCAGAATCGGCACCCATCGCCTGTCGTCCAAGAGCCGACAGCGAGACGCTCCCGATTTTCTCGGGGTCGATCTTCATCATCTGCGCGAGCAGTGGGCTGTAGCCGCTTGTGTCTTCAGTAGGTTCTGCCATAATTAACCTTGTCGTGGTTCTTCCATACCGCCAAACTCGTCGGTCTGGCCTTGGAAGCCGATGTTATTACCCGAGAAGTATTCGTTAAAGCTCGGGCTACTGAACAAATTGCTGAGTGACGTGCCGAGCGAACTGAATGCGTTGCCGAATCCAGTGGCGGCACTAGTACCACCTTGAGGTCCGGAAGCGAAGAGAGAGCCGAGACCAGCGATTTGTGCTAATGGCGAGGTGGAATATGCGCCGGGAATCGGGGCACTCGCCTTCTCGGACACTGTGCTTGGAACTTTAACATTCGAGAACACGTTGGCCGCACCAGTGGCGGCGGCAAGGGGAGCCATGATTCCGGACTGCTCCAGCTTCTGCTCTTCACCACCAAGACTGTACAGGCGTTCGAGTTCTTTAAGCTTCAAGTCGAGTTCCGAGGACGCTAAATTGCGTTGGGTCTCGGCGGCGTTACGGTATAAGCCCGATTGCTCCATCGCGGCTTTTAGCGCACTGTCGTAGCCCGATGCCATCTGCTTAGTTTGCGCGCCCAGCAGGTTCGCTTGTGTGTCCGCACCCATCTGGCCCATAGCGTCGTACATCCGCTTGCCACCCAATCCACCAGTACCGGCGAATGCGCCTTTGAGTGATGGTATCAACGAGCGTTGAAGGCTCTGCTGTTGGAGTCTTTCCATTTCGTCCACTACACCGGGCATCTTCACACCTTGCGCATTGGTGTACCCGCTGATGTAGGGATTCATGAATGACTGAATCATGTCCGGCGTGATTCCGGCGGCGGCAAGTGCGGCGGTGTCGCCAGCGTCGCCCAGCATGGTTTCGTAACCGCGAAGCCCAGTACCGGTACCGTCTTCGCCTTTAGCGTAGTCGAGAACGCTCGTCTGCAGGTCCGACATTGGAGCGACAAGCTCTTCGCCAGTCTTTTCGAGTAACTTCGTACCGGGTTCAGCAAGACTTTCGAGGTACGTCGTGTACCAGTCCGGACCAGTGGTATCGACTACCTTGGTCGTGTCAATATTCGGTAGGGGATCGCCTTGAAGCAAGCTCATAATACACCTTTCAGATATGCCAAGGGCGATTTAGCCGCTGGGGGAATTGATTTAATGGAGCCGCCGCGTTTGTGCTTGCGGATCGCTTCCCGCATCGCATCCAGCTTCTTGGCACCCTCTTTGTTCGAACCGTCGCCCAGTGCCGCCACGATATCGGCGTCGAATACATATTCGCCGTCGGCGAGCTTCGCGGAGATAAGATCGTCCTGACCGCCGCCCGCTCCCTGTACGTAGTGTGAACCTTTATGTGGTACATCGCCGCCCGACGCCGCCATTAGTGGAGAAGCCATTATTTTACCACCGTCGGCATATTTCTGTACAGTCCCCCCATTCATGAACGGTTCGAGGACCTTGGAATAGGAGGGTTCAGTACCGTAGGCGTAATAATCGGCTTCGGGCTTCTCGGCCCCGTCTTCGATTCCGGAGGCTCGACGTAGGGCCGAAAGTGCTTGTGCTTCTTGGAACATAGGGGTATCTTGCGGAAGTAGTGCGCCGAGTCCGGCAAGTGGCGCGAGGTTGCGGAATCGACCACCGAGCCATGTCTCGGCGATGTCGCTGTCTTTGGCTTTGTACGTAGGTTCGCTGAACGATGGCCCAGCCATCATACCCGGCGTCTGTTTCTTGGGCGTAGCTAACTTAAGCTTGGCCGCTTCAATGCGTTTGTTAACCTCATCGGGCGTCAAGACTTCTCCAGTAGTGACGTCGATTGCTGTACCATCCACTACCACCGTATTGCTATCGATGACTTTTCCGGGACCGTCCACATTCGTGATTTCGCCCGTGTCTGTGTTTACGTTGATCGTAGTAGTAGTACCAGTATTCGTGTCCACCAATGTGTTCGTGGTAGTATTGGTATTTGTGTCTGTCGTCGTATTGGTATCAACACCAGTATTCGTGTTAGTATTTGTGGTAGTCGTAACACCAGTGTTAGTATCAGTGCTTACTGACGTATTGGTGCCGGTATTAGTGTTAGTAGTCGTAGTCGTTGTAACACCAGTATTAACGTCCGTGGCCGTATTAGTAGTTACGCCGGTGTTAGTGTTAGTGCTAGTGTTATTGTTGCTATTGACGTCGGTGGCGGTGTTCGTGTTCGTACCGGTAGTTGTAGCGGCATTAGTACCAGTTGTCGCCGCAGTACCGGTGGTGAGATTCGAAATCGCAGTCGTTGCGGCATTGGACGCAGTTGTAACGTCGGCTCCTGCGGCAACGGCGGCGTTCGTAGCAGTAGCGGCTACAACATTCGCATTCGCACCCGTCACATCGGCGGCATTCACCACCGAAGTGATCGTGTTATTAACATCGGCACCGTTGCTAATCGCAGTGCCGACTGAGGTATCAACGGCTTGGGTGGTATTGCCAGTGGTCGTGAAGATCGATGCAAAATCCGTCGCGGCGGCGGTATCGGCACCAGCCGTAGCAGTGCTAACAGTAGCGGCGGTGTCGGCCCCCGCAGTCGTTGCGCCACTACCCGCGACATCAGTCGCAGTGGAGCCGGTCGATCCAGTAGTACCTGCTGTGCCCGTATCTGTGATTTTGGTAATAGTCTCTGGACGGAATGAGCCATCGGTGGACGTCAGGCCTTCAGAAGCGAATGCCTGTTGAATATCTGCGGAGACGCTAGAACCAGCAGTGAGTGATCCGGAGGTTTTAGAACCGATTGTACTGCCCGCGATGGATTTAGACAGAGCCGTGGGTAGATCATCACCAGTGGCAAGCGCAACTGCCAGTTCCTCAAATCCCTCTTCTCCCCATTCTTTGCCAACTGACGTAGTAGTCTTGCCGAAGACTTTCTCCATCGCTTTTTCGTAACCTTTAATAAGCGCCGCATCCGCGAGAGTTGCTGTGCCAGCGGTGATTGCGAACGCTTTCCACCCATCGGCGTTGGCCAGTTTTTCAGCCTGATCGACTGGAGTGCCCTTCGCGATTTCTTCATTGAACTTCTGGCGGGACTGTGAACCCATTGATTCCGATGCGTTCATCAACACGTCAGTAGCAATACCAGCGGCTTTACCGAGAATCTTAAATACGGCTCCACCAGTCACGATAGGAAGTATCTCTTGGAAACCCTCTTTTGCAACTTGAGTCAGAACTAATGGATTATTAAGTACAGACTTGATTGAGGCGGCCGCCTTACCAGCGTATGTCTCCGCTCCTTGAATATCGTTCCAGAAATTCTCGGTGGCTTGAGTGACACCGGGTATTTCAAGCTTTTGCCCAGTGCCTTCGAGTGACTGACCCAATTGCACGAGAACGTTGTAACGCTCGGCCACTCCCATATTAGCCAGTGCAGTGCCGAGGTCCGCGATCTGCTCGCCACCCGCTCCGATCAACGTTGAAAGTGTTTGACGGACCACATCGCCTGATGTACCTTCAAGTGTGTTCGCCCAATTTACCAAGTTGCCACCAGCCACGTCGAGATTTTGAGCCGTTGTAGATACACCCCTGTCGCCTACACCGGCGATATCGATCATCGGAACCGTGCTTCCCGGTGCGTATCTAAATCCACGTTCATCATAGGCGAAGCCCTTGTCATCAACCCACCGGCCTTGATCATCCTTACCGACGATAGCGGGTGCTTTGTTTAAGATGTCTTGAATTGACGCGTTCTTGAGTTGATCGACGGTCATCGAGTTGGCCGTATACGCTAACGCCGCCACCTCTTGATCGGTGAGCTTATCGAAGGATTTCCCAGTCGTTTTTTCATAAGAGGTTACTAACCTGTCGACTTCAGTGTTGCGAGACTGTTGATCTATAGCTTTATCAACGCCCTCGAATTCGCCCAGATCAAATTTGCCAGTCGTGCCGGTAGTGACGCTATCATTGCCAGCACCGCTAGTCACCGTTTTATTGGTAACTTCAGAATTAGTAGTCGTGCTAACGCTCGTACCAGTCCCAGTGACGGTGTTGGCGGCAATTAGTGCCTCTTCGTCAGTCGCCCCAGCCTCTTTTGCCGCGACGAAGGCTCCAGCACCATCAGTCACACTATTCGTTATGGATTTAGCAACAGCGGCATTTGATAAATTGTTCGCCGCGTTGATTGTATTATTCAAACCACCAGCCGCGTTGATAATGGCGACTTCATTGCCCGATTCGATGGCATTGTAAAGGTTTAACGCGGCCCCAGCGGTTTTGAGATCCGCGCTATTAGTTAAAGTCCCAAGAGAATTAAGTGCACCAGCGTAATTGCCATCTTTAACGTTCGTCACCACATTGTAAGCATTACCAGCGTCGGCCAGCGAGATGGTGTCGGTCAGCATCGTGCTACCGGCCATGCTACCGATAGTGTCGTTTTGCAATAGCGACATCGCTAGAGCACCCAAATCGTTATTGTCGATAGCTTTGGCTACCCGGAGTCCAGTAGCTATATCAGTGTACCCACCCAAGCCAGCCATGCTAGCAAGACCACCAAGCACGTCGCCATTATCAATCGCAATCGCGGCATTCGCGGCCATTGCGAAAGGGGCTAGACCCGGGATGAACTGAGCTATGGCTAGAATTGGAGCATAATCACCCACATCACTGCTAGAGGCCCCAGTGGTGTAAAAGATGGGCTTGCCGTTGGCGTCAAACGTAGTGCGGAATGCTGTGTTACCTTTGCCCGCGTAAGTGCCTGACCAAGCGTCGCCCACACCACCACGCTCGCCGTAATCATTGATAAACTCCTTGCCGGTAGCCTTGTTGCCGAGTACAGATACAGTACCGATCGGGGCGACGTAAGCAGTCGAAGATGTTCCACTGTCGCCACCCTCGTATATCTGCTCTGCTTTCACTAGCGACGCATCAACCGCTTTTCCATTCTGGTCGACATACCCGACTACCGTCGCGGTCATGATGGGTTGACCGTCTTGGTCTACTTGTCCCGTGTAGTTATATTCATATTGTGGCGTAACGGCGACGTCGACTTTCTTGTCCACCTTCCCGACTTGATTGATATCAGTCACGCCGTTGGCTACTAACTGCTCAGCCATTGCCCTAGCGTTAGCTTCAGCGGATCCGAACCCCTCACCAGTCCATTTAGAAGTCGTGCCTTGAGCTAGAATTTGTTGAGTAACCTTGTCAACGGCGGCATTACTAATATTGAAGCTCTGACCTGCGAGTTGTATCGTACTATTGGCCGCATCATTCGCGGCGATTTGATCGGCTTGCGCCTGTGCTTGACTGTCTAAGAAGGCATCCTCACCGGTGTAGGCCTGAGCCAATGCACCAGTTCCAACCGTGGTTGAAGTGTCTGCGGTAGTATCGGTAGTATCGGTAGTCGCTTGAGTCAGTGCACCAGTACCAGACGTAGTTGAAGTATCCGCCGTTACTGTGTAATCGTCTGCCGGAGCCGTGTAGATGCCGTAAGCACTCTGAATCGTAGGTATGCCAATGCCAAGGTTGGTCAGGTAATCAACCGCTATTTTTTGGTTAGCGGGAGTGTCTCCCCCCAAGAGTCCGACGGCTTCCTCGTACGCGTTCGCGATATCTTCGGCCGAGCTTGATGAGGATAATCGTTCGTAGAGTGCCATATTAATTCACCGCAGGGTTAACAGCGTTGACGAGTTGCTCGGCCCACTCCATCCAGTCGTCGTACTGGTAGGGTCCGGGAATGCCTTCATTCGTGAACACGTCGATAGCTTTAAGTCCCGCGCCCCATTCTTTCCAGTCGGTAGTGGCATCAGGAATGCATAATTGTTGCGACGCGTACTGCTCACACATCAGTGACGCCCAAGACTCGAATGTGTGGTAACGAGGGTCGTAGACCAGATTGGTATTCAGTATGATCGCCATTATGGTCTCACGTCGCCGAGGTCGGCGTTGAGGATCACCTTGCCGAGTTGATAGTCGCCACCCGCCACATTGGACACGAATTTGAGACGCAATTCGCGGCGTTGCTCGAGCATGTCAATTTTACCAGTATTCGGGCCAAAAGTGTAAGCCGCACTAGTAGTGTCAGTAGTTTGCGCGAACGACCGTCCAGTGACGTACAGTTCCATGTTGCCGCTCTGCACGAAATCGGGTTCAACACGCTCCAACGCCAGCCACCTGTTGTCACCTACTGGGGCGGGTTGCGAGGGTCCACCAGCGACCCATCCGAGATCGTTAGTCTCGAAGAATGATTCAATCGCCAGAGCGGTGGCACCCGACACCTTGTCCGTCCCGATTTCGTTCTGGTACAGCGATACGAAGTTCATTAACGTAGCAACAGTCAGCACGAATCCCGCGCCCCCGGCTAGCGCGGCCGAGAGTGTATTGCCCACTGCGTAGTTAACCCCATGCCCATTAATGACTACTGCCGTAACAATACCTCCGGCCACTGTGATGTTGGCTGTCGCTCCCGTTCCGGCTCCGCCAGTAAGAGGCGTGTTATTAAAAGTACCATTGGTGTAACCGGAACCCGCGTTGGTGATAGTAGCGGTTAGAATACCACCGGAAGCATTAATATTCCATTCAGCGGCGATAGGGAAAGGAAAAATCTGCGAGAAGAATCCGGCGGATCTTTGTGCTCCAGTCGCTTCGCCAGCGTCGTACCAGCAATTCTCGCGAACGTTGTAAATCACCGCGTCTGTACATTCAGTCGCAGTACCTCGGGGGTAGAACCACCAAATCTCGCCGAATCGTGGCACTTTAGTGACCCACACCTTTTCGCGTGCGTCGTAGTTCAAGTTATCAAAGAAGTAATTCTGGTTAAACGTGTTCGGAATTTCTTTCACTACACCGTTGTAGAGCAAGAATCGATCGACTCCGCACCAGTAGTACACACCGTCGTACTCGATGACAGATTGAGAGGACAGGATCGAGGACTGGCTCGAGATCAAGTCGTACCGCCAGAACTGTGGAGGAGTGCCAACACCACCAATGTAGGACACGCGGATCAGTGAGTCCAAGCTCCAAAAGAGGCCGGATGGGGCGTTCGATCCACCACGAACTGGAAGCCCTTGCACGATCTTGCCGGTGGCGACGGACACTTCGTTTGCGTCGGCCGACACCCAATCGTTCGCGTTACCAGCTGAGGAGTTTCGAATTAGTCCGTCATTGCCGTACACAAACACGTATGGATGAAGCGTTACGACGCCCCCCGACACTGAAACGTTGTTGTCGAATGTTAATGTGACCGAGGAACCGCTGGCCGTGGCCGGTGCGGAGATCACCAAAGCAGTCGTTGATATAGACACGACAGTCGCACCGGAGGGTATGCCAGTACCAGATACCGACTGACCGGCACCAATCAAAATATTGGTCGAGGACAGTGTAATATTCGGCGACCCTGATGTTATCGTGGCCGCAACTTGCGTAAACACGCCAATCGGTGCCATGGTAGTACCAGTAATGACGCCGCCGAGCACCGGTGTGTTAACGTTGTTATCGATAAGTGTGAGGTTCTGACCGGGGTGTGCGAGCAAGAGATTGTTACCAGACCCGCTCACGTCGTAGAATGCATCGAATTGCCACAAATTGTTAGAGTTCGCTGTGAACCCGGAGAGGGTCATGTCGGTGATTCCGGACCCAATTCCCGAGTTATTGATAGGAAGCAACTGCAGACCGCCGGAGTAACCGCTGAACACATTATTAAAATTCTGCTGTGGATTCAGGTAAATGCCACGGGATGGTCCTGCCAAGTCGTTGACGATCTCGCGGAATCCGCCCATTTTACGAGGACGGCCGCGCTGGAAGCGAACCCAACGGCCGGAATTGTAGAACTGCTTGTCGAACACCGTACCATCACGCTGGACGCCGGGTTTAGTGTCGAGGGCGAAGACCTTTTTGGTCATGTGAACGTACCCCCAGCAATGCCCGTAGAAAATGTGCCGGATCCAGTCACGCTTACTCCGGTAGCGGTCACGCCCACACGTTTGGTTCCAAGCACCGAAATACCAAGCTCACCCGCTCCGGGGCGGTACAGTCCAGTCCCGGTTTCAGCCGCGAAGTTCAGGGATGGCGTACCAACGGTGCCATCCAAGAGGCTCACCGTAGATGCACCAGCTTGTGTGGTATTGGCGTTGAGGAAGTTAACACCGTCGCAGATCAGTGTGGCTTGTTGCCCCGGGGGAATCGTAGCTGTGAATCCAAGACCCGTAGTAACAGTAAGGCTGAACCCGTTATCGGTCGTTTGATTCGAGATTACGTACAAGTTCACGACGGCTGGAAACGTTACCGTCACATTGCTAATCAAAGAACCAACGTATTCTTGAATGTTGTTAGCCGCTTCATTGTTAGTAAGGAGCACCGAGCCGCCGGTCACACTCTTCGTAAGTGCCGTAAAAGTGAACTGGGAACTAACGCCGTAGCCGACGGTCACATAGGCCGTCCCCGTGCACACAATGAACGCGGACTCGGTCGGATTAAACGTTTTGGTACTATTGCCGTCGATAAGCTCCGCGCCGGTGCAGGAGACGATAAAAGATCCAGTACCGTTGTTCTTGAAGAGTGTGAACCAGTTATCGCCCAGCGTCGCGGCGGCAGGAAGCGTTGCGGTGCCGGAGCCACTTGACCACACACGGGTTTGCGCACGATCGGTAGCGGCAAATGTCGTCCCAGTAGTGATTGCGGCACTTGGATGGCTCTGGTTTAACGTTGCACCGCTGGCGACCAGACCGTAACCCGCGAGCGTCGCGGCATCGGCCGAAGACGTTCCAGTGCCAAAAGCGATCACACCCCAAGAGCCTTGAGCGGTTGGGTTAGCGGTGATGTAAATGTACTTGGATTCGCCCGCCGCCACTGACACGATGGTGTTGGTGCCTTCATAATCTTTGACGGTGAAAGTGTTCGCACCAATATTCCGGATGAGAGCGTCATTACCCACCGAGGTCTGGTTCGCTGGCGGCATGAACAGGTTTAGACCGGCAGTGCTTGCCGTCACTTGCATGATCCGAGCCGCGTAGTCAGCGTTTGTAGTGCTGTTCGATGGCCAATTCAGCTGGGTGTTCGCCGTCAGCGTAACGGCGCGGAAGCTCACATCTGTCGGCTGGATGACATCGCCGGTGAAAGGGCTGACGTAGCTCATGCATCCACCGCAATTGCTTGACGGTCGGCAATACGGAGTTTATCCTCCTCGGCCAACGTGCCCATGATGGCGTCGTACTGCGACTGCCACATTGGGATACGCTCGTCGTTCTTCAGAAACGGCATCGCTTGCAAGAGCGAGCCGTAGAGTAATGCCTGTGGAGCGTAGATAGTGAACCAGTTGGTCTGGTTACTTGAATCCAGCGGCTGGACCCGCTCGTAATATAGCACCTCGAACGCGTAGGCGGCGGCGGGTGTGGGAGCCACGAGCCAATTCGTGTAGTCGTAGTCCGCGTAATACTCGGGGATTCCAGTGGCTGTAGGGTCCGGCGAATAATTACGGAGATACTCGTACTTACGCAGAAGCACTGGCCGACGCTCACCCGCTACTGTAATATTCATCGATACCGTCTTGTGCCACCGAGAGGGCTTCGCAATCACCGCCGTACCAATCACCATGCTACTGGTGTTAACGGTCAGATTACCGAGGAATTTGATTCGGGACGCTATCACCTGCTCGGCGAGCATGATGAAGAGAGGGATCTTGTCGAGTGTAGCGGTGTCAGTACGGTTAAGATATGACTGGATATTTTCAACAAGAGAGTCGTAGGTCATCACCGACGCGGCAGTCATAGAAGTCCTTCACACGAATGGCTACGTTGGGCAAAATTATACCACGCCTTTGGCATTTGGTCAATCCAGCAATGCACACTCAGAAGTGCGTCTCTTGAGAAGTCCCGGCAACACCTTGCCGCCACCACGAGTCCACAGCATCAACTGCTCTTTTGCACCCTCCCAGTCCCCAGCGTTCACCTTTCGCTTAAGTGTGGAGGTCTGAAGTCGCCCGACACCGAGGTTGTAGCAAAAGTCTACTATCGCGTTGCACTTTCGGACGTCCGTAATCAGCCCCGGACAATTCCGGAGGACCCCGGGAAGGTAGGTGTGCTCAAGCTCGATCATTAATAGCTCCCGTGCCGTAGGTTCGTCCATCGGAGGATCCTCGAGGGTCACCTTTCGCTTGTCGGCGTAGTAGGTGCTCCCGTATCCAATAGTGGCTACGTTAGCCGGGCAGAGGTAGGGCTTGGCCCGATACCCCTCGTACCGGCGGCAGAGTTCAGCGGCGAGTTCGAGGTTCATATGCCACGTTGCTTCAGAGTGCGGTCGAGGAACCAGTAGTTAATGGTGCCGGACAGCAGAGCGGAGAAGTCGGGGGTCATCATCGTCTTGAACACTTCGATCGCGGGTGCACCAGCGAGCCAAGCATTGTAAGCGAACCATACATGAATAAAAGACCAGACGAACAGCACCCAGTAGGTCACTAGGGGTCGGACGGAAGCCGAAAGCCCTGCTACCCATCCACCAGCCGCTTTGACCATCTCGGCTTGCTGAATGATAGCATTGTTAAATGCATCCATCACCCCGACGTCCACTGCCGCTTCACGCTGTGCACCAATCTCCGCAAGCTTTTGCTGGCCCCGGAGCTGTTCCAGCTCGCACTGGCGGGCGAACATATTCAACTCGTGCATCCGCTCGTTCTTTTTGTCGAAGAACTTCAGCACCTCGGGGGCCAAGCGGAACACGCCGCCGAATATAGAGCCTAAAATACCACCACTTAAGATATCTAACATGATTACTCCTTACAAGGTTTAGATTTATCGTCGTTCTGCATGAGTTTGATACCACTCAGGAACCCAATCATACCGCCGATAAGAGTAGAAAAAGCGGGTGAAATCATCTTGAAGATCTCGGCGTTGTCCACTTCCTTCGCCCACAGACCAAGCATAAAGCTGATTACCATGGCCAATACGGAGATGCACAGGGTGGTGCTTACCATAAGTGTGACGTACAGCGTCAGCTTGTCCCGGGTGTCCGGAGTGGGTTTCTTTACTGGTCTGGGTATGGGTCTCTTGGTCATACATATATATCCAGCTTACGGTTGGTAAAAATCTCGAGATTGAGCTTATTACGCTCGGCTTTCTTCACGTACAGCTCGAATTCGAGGTCGTCTATCTTGTCTTTCACCTTGCGCATTTTCAACGCTTGCGCATACTCTTCCTGCAAACGTTCCATTCTGCGCTCCAGCGCGTCTGTCTTCGTCGGATCGCCTCCGGGCTGAACCATTGGGTACCACTTGTGAATGGGCGGAATCATTTCTTTTCACGCTCAAGTGCATCTTTGTATCCATGAATGACTTTCGTCCTGAGTTCTGCAGAGTCCGCTGTGCCAGCCCACTCGGACAAATTGTTCCAGATGACCGCTAAATCTTGGCTTCTGCAAAACCGCACATTGTTCGTCAGCCACATCGACATTTGCTGATGTCGCTCCGACGGGTTGTGGATTGTCCAAGCGATCGACCAGAACTCGCGCACATGGCACCCTTGCTTGGACGACGCTCCTGCGATGACTAACGACAAGAGTAGGATTAGCCAGCGCATCCATGCCTGTGCCTACAGATTGAGTAGCTTTTTAACGAACTCCGCCGCTACGCCGGGACCAAAGAGCACCGCCGCGAGGAGTATGTACAACAGATACTCCATGGTGCGCATCCGCTCTTTACCCCGATCGAGCTTGTCTTCGATCGAGCGATAGCGTTCAGCACACACCGCTTCGTGGACGGCGAGCTTAGTCTCCACTGGTTCCATCTTCGACCTTAGGAGTTTCAACTTCGGGAGGTTTTGCGGCGTCCTGAATTGCTTGGATCAGTTGGTACACCTCTTGGTAGGGGCGTGCACCCAAGTAACCGAGAAGTTGGTTTGCTGTTTCAATTGGTAGTTGCAGTTTCATCTGTAGTTCCTTGCGAAATTTGTTGTGTTTCTTCGGGTGTCGTTTCAGGTGTTGTTTCGGCTGGTGGTGTCCAGTTAACGCCATCGTATTGCCATCCAATACCAACAACTTGATTATTGATATATTCAGGGTAAGTTATCCAACCCATTTGTGCGGCAAACTCAGGCTCTGCCTCAGCAATGTTAACAACAATATTGTTTTGAATTATTGCAAATTTCATTTTTACCCCTTACCAAGACATAACGCGCATTAAACCTCTAGCACCCGCACCGCCAGCGCCACTCAAATTACTATCAGTAGAGCCACCACCACCGCCACCGCCACCGCCAGCCGTACCGCCAGCACCTCCAGCACCAGCCGCACCACCGCCAGAGCCAGCCGAGCCACCA